>LQAB01010182.1_pt1 | contig 40292 bp, 32 predicted proteins | sample 654521 | NCBI WGS metagenome assembly LQAB01 (sample SAMN00762031, study PRJNA78659) | termite gut metagenome | isolation source: bacterial endosymbionts found in Trichonympha flagellates filtered from... | host: Zootermopsis nevadensis | place: USA: Mt. Pinos, Los Padres National Forest, CA ... | reverse complement strand
TTTTGGTGAGCAGAAAATACTAGCTGGGCACATTAAAAGCATGAATCTAGTTAACCATCGTATAATTTTTGAAAGCCCCGGTGCTTAGGGGGTTATGATGACCCGAGGTAAAAAGTTGATTTTTTTGATAAATATTATCCTGCGGTTGAATACGACCTAGATCGCGCTATCTTTTTTTAGATTCTGGCGGCTATGGCGCTTTCAGCTCAGTGGATCGATACTTGGATTAATCAGACCACCGTGGTCCTTTTTTAGAGTTATTTGTATGCGACTGCTCTAGCCACCGCTGATTCGGGCGCGATGGAGGTTTTGATTTGGTCCTGTAGTTTTCTCCGTATTTAAGGCTAAAAACTTCATCGTCCTGAGTTAGGCGTTCACTTTTAAATATGGGGCCAGGTGTCTCGCGATCTTCAAGATCTGCTCAAACTTCCTGGCGTGGGTTACAAAATCGCTAACGTGGTGCGGGGTAAAACCTTTGGTTTGCTAGGTTTAAAGGGGGGGATATCCACCTCTGGATCGGGGCAGTCGCTACCTGGACTTTAGTGTCAGCTAGAACCTGGAACAGATGGAAACCAATTTAGTCGACCTGACCTCCCGTAAAAAATAGACTCTTTTTTCCTACTAGACTATTACCTATGGCCGGGCTCTCTGCTTGGCCCATCGCTCTCGTTGCGAAGTCTGCTAAAGAGCAGGCTTTCTGCCTCTGTTTTCTCACTTAGTCGGGTAAATATTGTTTTTCCCCTGTTAGCTCGGTTTTTGTATTTTATTAGTCAGCCGGGTTGCCAACCTCTTTAGATTTGATTAGTGGGTAAAAAATTCAATTATGAAATTCCTCCTGACGAATGTATAATTTATGGTATCGTACATCGGATTATCTATAGGAATATCAACGAAAACTTAGAGCTGCTAAGTTATTGTATTGCCTAGCTTACTAACTAGATAGTCTTGGAGTAGTGTATTAATATGCCTTCCGCTGACCCTTCCGGGGCGGTTAAGGTGGTGTGTGCGCGCTCTATCCTTCCGGTAATTGACAATAATACACTAATATTGTCTGTATCTGACACCTGACTGGCTAACTCTAGTAACAGCCTATAGAGTACTAAAGGAACCCTAGATTAGATTTATATCAAAGCTAGACAGGGGGTAATAAATATCTACAGCGCTAACTAAAAATTTATCATTGTCACCAAGGTTGAGCAGTTTTTTCAGCTATTTATTCAACTTAGCGACAGTAAAATAGGCGAAAGCCATATCTTTTTCAGTTAGTGGGTTAGCATCCAGTCTCTTTCCCTGTAGGTGGAGACCCAAAAGGTCATCGTTGGTTACGAAATTTCTTTAAAATAAATCGGCTAGGTACAGAAGTATAGTGACCTCGTCTTTAATAACCAGCCGGATTTGCCCACTCAGAGTCAGAATTTTCTGATAGAGGTCGTTTAAGCTGGCGAAGTTGGTTTCCATTGGTACTCCAATACTTTCAGTATTTATATCGCTCAAATCAAAGGTACGAGCTATAACTTAAAAATATTGGCGAAGATCCGAGTTAACAATGATATTAAAATAAGATTCGTGATCGGAGTAGGAGTTAATAGTGCCACCGGAGTAGGTGACACAGCCGTATCAGCCATGCGATCACCGGCAATAATACCTCGATCGATTTATATTGTTTACGCCTATAGTATCTCTGCCGACACTACAGTTGTTTGGAGTGCGGCCACTAGTACCATTATTGTATTTCTTTAGACCTATGAAATAGTTAATAGCAATAGCGGCGACGATAAAATAAAAATTACCTTGCTGTTATCCGTCTAGTTGATGGTTACGCCCGGCTGGTCCTCTTTCGGGTCTTGCAGGATGGCGGTAAAACCTGGGAGTCGCCTTAGAGTTTTACCACTAGCGAATATAAAATCGGTGGTATGTTGTACAACAGTTTTTTGAGTCACACTTCTCTGATTACCAGCCTCCCCGACCGGGCTAACGATCTATCTTTTACTATTCGCTATTAGGATATGTGAGGTAATGATCTTCGTGTAGAATACAAGATACTTGAGAGTTTGCCGTTTGTTAATAACGAACCCATCGTTATTGAGGGGTAATTCCTATAACATTTACCTATAGACGCGACGGGTAAGCTCATCAGTACGACTACTAACAATATGAGTGTCATTGACTATTATTCGCTGGCCGATTAACTAGGAATGGATGATTTAATCAATTACTATGAGGGCGGTAACGATTTTATTGATAAAATGGAATGCTGGGTGCTTAGTATGAACGAACTCTATCAGGTGAATAGAAAACTGTTATAACTCCGCTGGGCTACGTTACGGCTAATGCCAGTTTCAATTACACGGCTCCGGGCTAGAGCGACCTCAATATCATTTATTAGGCGATGAATAGGGGTCGATGGATAGCTTGAATAAAAGCCCCGGCGTGAAGAAAGTCGGCGTTAGCTACATCACCAGACCAGCGCTGATCTAATTTTCTATTTCGCAGACAGTTATTAGAGTATAGCCACCGTTCGTTATGAAAGCAGTTTAGCTAGCCCCATCATGGTAGTGCATTTGGTCATAACTACGTTATCTCTTTATTCCGACGGTACTGTAGATCTGTATGCGGTGGTAGTCTAGCAATCGGCCTTTCTCCTTTACGCCTGTGCCAGTTGATGGTCGCATAGCTACGACTATCTCCAGGAGCGTAGTCGAGAGCAACTATCAATTATAATACTACCTACATTGACTAGATGACAGGTTAGTCCTAGCCTGAACGATGGCTAGATGATAGCTCTAAGGTAAAGGTGGTGTATATCAACGGTATTATCTGGCTTGGCGTTAGTAATAACGAGGAAGCTGTTTTTTAGCATGAGGTTAATCTACGTTTTATTCTTGACGGCACGCCTTTATAGGTGGGTGGCATTTTGAGGTGCTCGTGGGCTGGTCCCACGGCGATAAAAAAGAGGGTGGGTATAAATGCTAGCTTTCATTATCGCACCGACCTGAATACTCCTTTAGGAGCAGTGTTCTAGTGGGTAGTAGGGAGCTGACAACAATATTCTGGGCACCAGCCCAGCGTCTTCTATGGGCTTTGAATTAGGACCGTTTACTTAGCGAGTGGTTTGCATTTTGCCCACAGCGTCCTTAAATTTCCTATAGATTACTTATTTATGGTACTTCAGCACAAATACTATAGCGATTTTCATTTTGATATATTTTATTTTAGATTTATTGAATTATACGTAATCTTATATTAATTTATATTAAAATATTATTTATAAGGTATTTGGAGAAATATATATTCTTGCTTTAGGAGTAGATTGAAAAGGCGTGAACAAGCGTTTTGTTCAAAATACCCATTATTACATGTCTGACATATGCATGGTTGTAGTTTCTATTTTTTTTCATGCGGAGTTCTTCTTTTTTAGCTCCTTAACGTATTCTTTAAGGACTGCATAGTCGTTCCAATTTATAGACCATTTTAAAAAATGTATAACTATTTTTGATAATTATATCCGCTAGATGCTGGGTGGAAATCCAACTAACCATTTTAATTTAGTATTTTTTTAATATTCTTTCTAACTTATATCTGATAAATACCTGAAGTTATTTAAATAATTTGGTGATAGCTATTTAATTGATTTGGATGGGCCTGAAGATTTCAATGATTTATAACTCTGCAAGATGAGGATAAGAAACAAGATTGCGAATAAAAAGTTACCTTACGCTAGTTGGGTAAGTAAGCAACAAAAGTCAAAGAACTGTGCTCCATCTTTCTATATGACGATCTTTATGCCTATCAGCTATTTCGCGAAAAAATTTTGCAGATTGAGTTCAACTTTATCTTTACTTGTAATCTTTCTAATCATAAGGCTTTATAAGATTATTTTTTCTGGAGCTGAGCTGGATAGTTTATTTTTGTGTAAGTCTATTCCAGGCAAAAGCCGAAGAAAATATCGATACAAATGGCTGGGAAAAATTCCGATTCACGATGACAAAAATTTTTGAAAGTAAACTAGGTTGGTCTTGAAGTAATAGGCGTTACTGGTAAAACAAAGCTTTTGATCTATAGCTTTATTAGCAATATTAGTTCTTCTAAAGATAATATTGAGAGTTTTCTTGGGTGCTGTAGAAATCGATGGAAAATAGAAAAAGGCCTTTAATATCTCAAAAAACAATAACCACAATTTAGAATATAATTTCGAATGTAAGAAAGAAACTCTTATTGTGCTTTAGGGGGCATTTAATTTGTTAGTCTTTATCAGGTACAGCGTTTGCTGGTTAATCAAAACATCATAATAGAAATTGCAAAACAGTTTTAGTGCCAAAAATTATTTTTTCGTTTATCTCTGGTTCATTAACGTGTACCACGTTCTTATCTCCCGAAATATGTTCCTCAGGGCTATTATATGAAACGTCCCATCATAACAAATACACTAATTTAGACCTTATTATTCTCAAGTAACCTTAAAAGGAGAATTACTATAAAGGCTATGTGATATTTATATTTCCATTTCGCATGTGCTAAGCTGCTCTCGTCTATTCGGGCAGTCTCTTTATGTCTTCTTAATGCGATTGGTAACCCTTCATAATTTTAACACTCGGAAGCGTCTTTAATTTAAGAGCTAAAGCTAAAGAACGCTTCCCACCAGCATAGCTGGTATTTTTTTTAAGCTTAAGCGCATAACAATAATGATACCGAAGCGGTGGGGAAGTAGTTGCCTAAGGTTCGGTGGTTATAGAAAAGGTAATTCCTATTAAAAGATAGATCGGAGTTAAGTAGATCAGAAATCAGGTTGTAACTAATAATTTAGAGTAGTAGTAGTTTAGTTTTGAAATTATGTTAAGTTGTATTAAAAACGTTAATTTTTCTAATTTACTTATTGGTTTAGAAAATACATAAACCGGTTATAAAAGCCTGTATGGGGTTACCGGCCTTACTACTAAGGTCAGTTTTATTAACTACATGTGAGGGTGGGCGGGTTACTCAGATTATTTTTTATCCGGTTTTTTCTTGGTAAAGATAAAACGTAACGCCAGAACCTGGTCTTTGTGCAGAACCTCGACGCTTACCGCAGCAGGTGTTTCTTTTTCATTGAAGTTGATGCTCAGGCGAATAAATTCTTTATGTTTTCCCAGGTGCGCCAGGCTTACGGGTCCGTTCTTTTCCAAGATTTTTTCTTGAGACCATTCCCAGGTTCCGTGAAAATCCACATACACGACGCTGGTCGCCGCCAAATCGAGGAGGTGGGGGGTATAGTCTCCTAGGTGGCCTTCAAAATGGATTAGGACAACATAGCGACCCTGGTCGTCATAATAGCTATGCCAGTTCTGAAAGGTACCCTGGCCGGCAGTCTGGCCGTTTCGGCAGGTTAAAAAATCCTGTAATTCATTAAGCGGTATCTCCGTCACTGTCGAGGCCGAAGGCGGAGGTGAAGCCGCTGTCACTACCCCAAGTAGGGTGGGTGGCAATGGGGTTTCACTGATGCCTTGCACGATAAAGATAACTCCTGCTAGCCAAATTAGCATTACGCCTAGCATAATTTTTTTATTGTTCATTGTCAGTCATTTCATTGTTTATCAATTTAATGTTGATGCCGGAATAGAGGCTACTTCGGAGACCTTAGGTAGACGGACGGTTCCCGTAAAACTTTGCACCGACTTGAAACGCATTAGGGTATAGGAAGGCATAGGGTGCAAAAGATGGGGATAGAAAATTTGCAGCAAAGACTGAATGAGGTCAGGAAAGCTTTCGGCTAGCCGCTGACGAACCAGGCTAGATAAAAAAGTCACCTCTTCCAGTAGTTGTTCTACATCCGAGTCGGCGCCTTGGGCCCTCAGTATTGGGGCCAGGGCTGGGTAGGTTCTGGCAAATTCAACCGTTATTTCCCTTAGAGTACCCAATTCTTCCTGGTAAAAATCCTTAAGCATAATTCTGAGCTTTTAATTTTAACCTTTTATACTAAATTAACCTAAATTACGATTATGTATAATATACTTGTACAATAAAAGAGTCAACTTTTTTTTCGGCTTATTTTTCGATCTGAATTTCTACAACATAGCATATTTATTTAAATGTATTTTTAATTGATTATCAAACAATAGTAGGTAGGTTACTGGGTAGGATTTATAGATTGAATCGGTTTGGGGGCTTTTTATTGATAGAGTGAAGCCTGGGTGATGATGTTGAAAGTAGAAAGTTTTTTGGTGTTATTCTGTGCGTTGCAGCTTGTTTTATATATATTAAAGTTAATGGTGGCAAGATTTGGTTAAAATACCGGCGAAGGTAAGAACGGGGAATCCATCCTTCGTTATTCTCTTTGTTACTTTTTGATTGGTGCTGTCTAAGCTTTGCGTTGGCACTACGAGAGTATGGGTTTCTTTTCGAATTAATTCTTCAATAGGTAAAAGTTAATTTAATCCAGACCTCACGCAGGTGCCATTTAAAATAGTAGATTAATATGCACAAAAATAAATACGCCCGAGCTTTCGATTCTGTAGAGTGATAAATTGGGGTGATTTTTTCGCTGATGCTTTTCATGGTATGGAAGGCTCGTTCCACTTAGGATAATTTTTTATAATTGCGATTGTAGTCTTTGGTATTCATTTTTTATGGTACAATCGAGGTTCTAATAATATAGATATCATTAAAGAATGGATTTTGTGATAATGTTTTTATTCTTTCGCGTAAAGAGGAAAATGTCATCTTCAATTTTAAGATCGAAGTGTTTTTTCGGGAGGTATTTATTTATAACCTGGTTAACGGTAAAACTTATTGCATTTTGTCTCCGTAAACGTCCAGCCTCTACACGGTTATGGATTTTTTCAGATTTTTCTCAGTGCTATTCAAAAGTTCTTTGTAGGTGTGAAGACGTTTATTGGCTAGAAAGAGGCTACAATAAGTAAGCAGGCGTTCCCCCGGGAAAGCGCTTGGAGCATTAAAATCGTATAATTTTTTTGCTAAAGAGATTTAGTTGCAGGTTTCCACTTTTAATTAATTCTTGAATTGAAGTTGAGCGTAAAGTGGTAATCCAGTTAATATTTTTTTCAGCTTTCATAATTTCAATATTTTAAAATTTAATATCTCCTGATTACTAACTATAACTATTGTTTCCAGCCCAAAAGCATGACGAGTTTTTTCTACGGTCGACAAAAAATTTATAGTATCGGAAGTGTTTTCAGGCCAAGTTTTTATGAATATTGGGTGCCTGCGTTTATCGGTCAGAAGTCTATAATTAATTTACCAGTTACCATGCTTTTTGCTGCGGCTGTACCCATATTGGGTCAAAGGACAGTATCCGCCTTCGGCATAGAAGGTATTTAAAACAAGTATTAACTCAAGCATTGCGTGTTATATTAGCGTAAAATACGGTTGTTTCAAATTAAAATTAGTTAGAAAGATACTATTTTTTTCTTGAACGGTAGTGTCAAAGGGAACTTCTTTCTTAAGTATTTTTTCTTTATGCAATAAAACAGAAGCTTTAAAATCTTTCTCTATTTTTTAATTTCAATATGTTAATAAAAATAAATTAAATTAAAAAAACACATAAGGTGCGGTTTATTGAAAGGCTGTTTCTTCATAAAATATTAAAAGTAGAGTGTAGATTTACTTTTAAATAGCTTTTTTATTGAATAAAAAATCTAATTTGTTAAATTCTTCCTAATAATAACATAATATCTGATATAAACTAATAATAAAATATTATCTAAATGGGTAGATACATTGTAAATAAATAGATTCTTTAATAATAATTTTAGTATATTATAGTGGAAAAATCGATAGAAACTCAGTTTAGATAATTATTTTATGGTAAGTCTTGTATTGAAGTTCTCGTGTTAAAATTCTGATTTTAGCGAAGTGAGTAGAAAGTATCGCTATCTTTACTCGTAACCATTTACGTCTTGTATTTTTTTGTAGGAGAAGGGATATAATTTGGGTGGCGAGGGACATACTTGCTTTGTATGGGAAAAGTTTAATAGCTTGACGCAGAAATAGAAAGAGGGAGTGTGTAAGTGGCAATAGTCGTTTAGATCCGCTCTGATTAGTTACACCCAGTTTAAAAATAGGATCCTTGAGTAACGGTTTTATCCAGAATTATAAAACGGATGGTTTACTCGGCTCAAGTTATTAGAAGACTCAATTTTCGGTAAATCATATATATCGCGTTGAAGATTTAAGACATATGATGCTCCCGATATGGTGAATGTCTTTTTTATATGTGCAGCTCACTGAAAAATCATCGGTAAAAATATATAGATATAGCTCGTGTGACCCCCAGTTTAATATCGACATACGATTAAGTTGCGAGATGTTTTTTATCTAGCTAACAGAACCGTTGTAAAAGGTATAGTTATAACTTTTATTGCTGCTAACACCAAGAAAAGTTATTACTCTTATAGCGGGTTTATGGATGTTATCTTTCAAGAGTATAAGTGCAGGTGTATTTTTGTAAATAGTGTAATATCACTGAACAGTTCGTAATGGCGGGGTAAAACGGCGCTAATCTTTGAGAGCGGAGCTTTCAATTTTGGTACAAATAAACTTTCGCTCAGGGTATTGTATTTGAATTTTCTCTCATATCTTGTAGGTATCGGGTAGTTCCATATCAGTATCACTGAATATCACAGGCACGGACAATAATAATACGCGGTGATAAATGTTAAGCAAAGCTATCGAGTCTTTTCATTCTGAAAATGCGATGTAGGTTATGTCGTAACGCTTAATATCTATATCGTATAGCTCTTTTGTTTGTCAGTTAGTAAATAAATATTTTTCTACGCTCACAAAGTGATCTAGTTTACTTTTTATTATAATCAACTAAACCACAAATAATGGCAACATTGAATTTTCTAGTAAACAACTTATAAACGTACCCTAACTAAAAGTATCCGATATTTTCAATATAATTATTTAAAAACAAATTTAATTCACTATAACAGTGTTGTTAATAATCTTATTAGATAGGAAGTATATATCATTGTTGTAGCGAAAGATCATTAGTTTAGCTATGTTTACAGAGTATCGTCAATTTCAAAATTAATCTTATTTTGAAAAGGTTTTAAGTATTATTTTCGGAATTATTTATTTTGCTAATATCCATTTAATAGTTACGAAATTTATTATGAGTATATTGTAACGTTTTCTTTGATATAAGGCTCTCCAACAGATCGATACTTACACTATTATTTTTCAAAAAGTATACATCAGAATAATGCATTAAAATATAAGGGTTGCTCCGATCAGGATGTGTCTCGCGTAGATAGGTCCTAACCCATTGTTAAATAATTTTACTCGCAAAAATTGATACTTTATTAAACATCTCGGTATTCAATATTCTTTTTTTGTATAAAAGTTATATTTACATCATCTGGCGTATAACTTAATACCGCAGTAAGAACACAGGTCGCTAATTACATTGACTAGTTAAGGAATATTTAAATTAACATATACTCAATACCCATTTGATAGTTCTTTTGCAGCGCCATTGGGTCTTCCCTTCGGAAAGAATGAGTGAGAATCACTCAGTAGCAAGGGCCCGTTATAAAAAGGTGTAATTTTTGGGATTTCTTTAGTTATAAATTTTTTAAGAAATATAATAAGTAAATTGTGCTACGCTCTAATATAGATAGTCACGTTATTTAGTATATAAGAAAAAATTACAGCTAAAATACAAATAGAGCTGTTAAAAACTAATATAATAAATAGTATACACTAATATTTCTTGCTTGTCAGCAGAGTTATTAATGGTACCCATAGGATTCGGATACAGGCATGTTATTTGTTCTTTAAGAATAGTTAGCGGATATTTTAAACCATAGTTTTGAAGGTTTCGAAATTTTCTGAAAGAAACTTTGGGGGATGAGATCAATAATTTAATGGCTACCGCCATTTCCAACTTTATGAAGTAGATATTAGGGATAAAGCTTTATTTGCTTTTAGTAATTTTTAGACTTTTGACTGCATTTTATGCCAATAGAACCCGTAATATTTGAGTTAATATCTGATTTAAATACTTTTTAAGGAATGATTATATAGTGTATATTAAACTGATGCAGTTGGCATCTGTATTTCGTGATAATTTTCTTTTTTTTACGTTCGTATTAAAATAACACTTTTTATGATAGCTTGGGAGTCCTAAAATGGGAATAGACGCCGCTTCAGTATTTTATCTAATTATTCCCACTCAATAGTACTGGGGGGTTTAGAGGAAATATCGTAGACAACGCGATTGACGCCTTGGACTTCATTGATAATACGCCGGGAAAGGGTGGCCAGAAAGTCGTAGGGGAGACGGGCCCAATCGGCGGTCATGGCATCAACGCTTTCTACGGCCCGAATGGCCACTATATTTTCATAGGTGCGGCCGTCGCCCATGACGCCGACGGTTTTGAGAGGTAGCAGTACAGCGAAACCCTGCCAGATGTGACGGTACAGACCAGTTTCTTTTAGTTCCTGTTGTACGATAACATCGGCCTGGCGTAGAATAGTTAGCCGTTCGTCATCCACTGCACCGATAACTCGAATGGCCAGGCCCGGGCCGGGGAAGGGCTGGCGCCAAATAAAATTTTCTGGCAGGTCCAATTCGGCGGCCACGGCTCGGACTTCATCTTTGAATAGATCTCGTAATGGTTCGATTAGGGTTAGATTCATGTCGTCCGGAAGTCCTCCCACATTGTGGTGGCTTTTAATGACCGCTGCCGGCCCCTGTGGGGAGACGGATTCGATGACGTCGGGGTAAAGGGTACCCTGGGCCAGAAAATCCACTTGGCCGAATTGGGCTGCTTCAGCTTCAAAAACTTCTATAAAAGTACGGCCGATAATTTTACGTTTTTGCTCTGGATCTACGACTTCCTTCAGACGATTCAGAAAAAGTTTGGCGGCAGCGGCTACGGTGAAGTCCAGCCTAAAATGGTCGGCCAATTTTCGCACTTCGTCTGTTTCACCTTGGCGTAAAAGACCGTTATCCACAAATAGACAGTGAAGTTGTTTACCGATAGCTTGGTGAAGCAATATTGCCGTTACGGTGGAATCAATGCCGCCGGAAAGTCCGCAGATAACTTGACCATTCCCGATCTTAGTTTTTAGGTTGACTAGAGTGTGTTTTACGAAAGAGGTCATGTTCCAATCTGCCTTCAGACCGGCTAGGTTCAGAAAGTTGCGGATAAGTCCGGGGCCGATTTTCGTATGATGAACCTCCGGGTGAAATTGTACGCCGTAAAGGCGGCGAGCCTCACAGGCTAGGGCGGCCACAGCTAAGTTCGGGGTAGTTGCCGTCACCGTAAAGCCGGGCGGAGGCATATCTACTTTGTCGCCGTGAGACATCCAGACCCGGGCGAAGCGGGGCAAATCCTTCCACAGGGGGCTGGGGGCGGTTATTTCTAGTTGAGTCGGACCGTATTCCCGATCTTCGGATCTGGCTAGGCGGCCGCCTAGGTGGTGGGTTAGTAGTTGGAGACCGTAACAGATGCCTAAGATCGGTACTCCGAGTTCCAGCACCGTTGGATTCAGACCCGGGGCCCCCGGGTCTGTAACGCTGGCCGGGCCGCCTGAAAGAATAATCGCCCCCGGGTCGCGGCTCTTTATTTCTTGGGCGGTGGTCCAGGACGGTAGCACTTCTGAATAGACTCCAGCCTCCCGCACTCGCCGGGCAATGAGTTGGGTGACCTGCGAGCCATAATCAATGATTAGCACTTTATTGTCAGGCATGGCGGTATGGGCTCCTATAGGGGTTGGTTAAAGGGTAAAAATGATCCTGATAAGGTTGGCTAGCAATAGTAGTTAATAAATTTTGCTGGATTGACAATGGTTGACCTAGTTAAGTCCAAATTATTAAAGTCTCTGTTACTGGTAACTAACACATTAATATTTTTAATAATAGCTGATATAGCATTAGAGGGCTTTAATTATTACAGATTTTAAAAAGGCCTGTTTTTTACTCTTTTGGAACAGCAATTCGTTTATACAGTAAATATTTTGATAATCTTATTACGTTGGGTAGGTGTTGTTTAATTTTATGATTGACCATCGTTAATAACTCATTAACTATATATGACGCCGATACAAGATGATATTCTGGTGTAATTTTTTATAAGATATTTCATATTTGGAGGTAAGAAATAATAGTACGTAGATAAGGGCATTGATTGGTATTAATTATGAAGAGTATATTTGTTTGGCCTATATTTTTAACGAATTTTTTCAATTAGTTAAACTGTATTCTCTTTAATCTTAGTCACAAGTTCATCCTTAACACTTTTAAATACTTCTTAAGCTTTCTTGAAAGCGGATATTTTGGTATTCTTCATTATTATGCGGCTATTATTATCTTTAATAAACTAAATTGTACCTCTATTATTTAGGCCCAATGTTTCACAAATTTCAAAAGGAATTGTGAATTCTCTAAGAGATATTATTTCTATTTTTACAACCTCCATTAGAAAACCTTTCCTTTAATTATGTAATTAGTATACCGTATAAAATAAACGAAATCAAAAAATATATCCTCAGTAGCGCCCGCTCTGTTGACGGTTGGCTTGTATTCATATTTCAGATAATTCTTTAAATTGCGGAGGTAGCTCACTTAGGCTAGCTAACGCCAGTTTATTGTTAAAGTAAATTTAGAAAAGACTAGTGGAGGGATTAGTGGCGACTATGGTTGAGGTTAGGATGGTTAAAATGAAGGTGTAGCTGGCCGTGGTCACTCCCATAATAATAAAGGCGGCGGGGGTCCCAGGGGGGGTGCGGGGTTGGCCACGGTCAGAACTGTGACCAGATTGATAGCTATGATTTCGTTATGTTATTCTGGGTTAGTTAGCATCAGAAGCTAATTAGCTACTCCGGAGCTTAGAGAAAGGTAGGGGTGAAAAGGCTTCTGGGAATATAGTTGAGGTCAGTAGGTAATAATCAGAGTGGTAAACTTTAAAGGCAGATAATATCATGTGACCTGGACTTTCTAAATGGAGCATGAGACAGGTGAGATATCAGTCCTGCCGCTAAAGATGGAGGTGCCTAGGTCCAGAACGACTATCTCTAGGGCGCAAAGAGCGATGGAAAGGTAAGGTTGTTTATCGTTTAAGGGGATAGCCCAGCGGCGGACAGTTGGTAGCCTGCCCTGATGATCAGTTAGAGGGAAAAATCGCCCACTAGAGCATTGATGACGGTGACCAGAGCTAGATCGAAAGCCGCCGTTAGACTCGACGCCGCGTCGCTGGGGAGGAGCATTAGACGACGCTTAACAGTATCTTCAAGAGACAGAAAATATAGGAAGAAAAGCATAAGGCCGGTCCCTAATTAGATAATGAAGTCTTATAGAATCATTACGAAACTGGAATTTAAGTTGAAAACGAGGGTAGGAAAATTGGCCGTCGTTAGGTGTAGATTAATGAACTAGGAGATGAGAGCCGATTTTTAGCTGTCTGGATAACGGCTACCATTTGTTGAACGCCGCTGTCCTAAGTACTCGCCCCATTATTTTTTATGAAATTGATTCAGAAACAGGCCAGCGGCAGGTATATAAACTAGGGGTCACTACCACCAGATCCCGGTTAGTTTCGAAAAGATGCTGAAGAGAGGAGCAGCATTTCTAGCTAGAAGCAAAGCTAGGTAACCAATTAGAGCAGCAGCGGCCGAGAAGTGGAAAAACTCTATTTTAACTTAGTTAAAACGCGAATAAGGTTAAGTTTCTAACTTATGTTATGCCCAGGCTTTTACATTGAAAGTGGCCTTTTGAGGTAGACATTTTTTTACTATATTGGTTAGATAGGGTTTGGGCCAGACTTCTAGAAAGTCGGTAACCCCGGCTCGAGCTAGGTTTTGTATCGTCTTGGTCCAGAGGACGGGCGAAGTAATTTGGCTGAGCAGGCGGGCCTTAATCTCAATCGGATCGACGGTGGGTTCACCGGTAGCGTTGGGCGCTACTCGACAGACGGGGGGGTGAAAGTCCAGGGAGGCTAATTCTGTGGCAAATTTTTCGGCCGCTTCGGTCATTAGTTCGCTGTGGAAAGCCCCAGAAAGGGGTAGAGGTATGACGTGACCGTTCTTCATTTTGACATATTTACCTGCTGCACTTATAGCTCGGATGCTTCCTGAAATAACAATCTGATCCGGGGTATTGAAGTTGGCTAGGCCCACCGGACCCTCGTTACGGGCTAGTTCGCAGATACCTTCTAAAACTTCCGGCGTAAGGCCGATAACAGCCAGCATGGCTCCGGGGTTCTTTCGAGCCGCCTCATCCATTAGTACGGCCCGGTGGCTGACTAGGGTTAGAGCAGTTTTTTCGTCCAGCACCTCGGCCGCGCAGAGGGCACCGAATTCGCCTAGAGAGTGACCGCAGGTAAAATCTGGTTTTTGCTGCGCCTTCATTAGCCGCAGACCCATTAGACTTACGGCTAAAATAGCTGGCTGTAGATTGGCCGTACGGGATAGTTCATCCAGCGGCCCTTCCAGGCACAGCCGGGTGATGGGCCGGCCGGAGACCTTGTCGGCTAGAGTCAGTATTTCTTTTAGTTCGGGATTTGTTTCCAGCCAGGCGCAACCCTGACCGATAAATTGCCCGCCTTGACCAGGAAAAATAAAAGCTGTAGACATATGAATTTCCTCTCTGTCGCTCGTGTCTTAGATCAGGTGGTTTTTGGCGGCTTGAGCTAGAAGCCCCCCGGCTTTAACAATGCTAACCTGCCGCTCGGATAAATCCAATTTTACTTTGAAAGGGGTCCCGGTAGTTAGATTTTTAACGGTTAGAGTTGAGCCGGCGGCCAGTTTATCCAATTCGGTTAGGGCCAGTCTCTGGCCGGGGTGGATGTCCCAACGGGCAGCAGGGTCGGTAAATTCCAGGGGTAGAATACCAAAGTTGACTAAATTAGCTTTGCAGATGCGGGCGAAACTTTCAGCCAAAACTGCTCTCAGGCCGAGATAGCGGGGGGCTAGAGCGGCGTGTTCTCGGCTAGAACCCTGACCGTAATTCCGCCCGCTTACGACGAACCCGGGCCCGGTTACCTTCTGGCGGGCGGGGTAAGTGGGGTCGAGGTTGGAGAAGATGTAGTTAGCAATAGCTGGTATGTTGGAGCGTAAGGCCAGAATGTGGGCCCCAGCCGGCAAAATATCGTCGGTGGTGATATTATCGCCCAAAACTAGCATCACTTCACCTTCCAGAGTATCGCTTAAGGGGTCAAAGCAAGGTAGGGGTTTAATATTGGGGCCACGTTCAATAATTATAGCTTCGGTTTTTTCGGCTGGGACTGGGGGCACGAAGAGGGCGTCGTCCAGTTCGAAGCGCGCTGGTAAAGAGATGATGATGGGAGGGCCGAAAGTCCGGGGGTCGGTGATGAAGCCGTTGAGGGCGCTGACTGCGGCCGTTTGGGGGCTGGCCAGGAAAAGTTCGGCGGTTTTAGTGCCGCTTCGGCCGGGAAAGTTGCGGTTGGAAGTCCTGAGACTCACTCCTTTAGTTTTAGGGGCTTGGCCGACGCCGTTGCAAAAACCGCAGGCTACTTCCATAATTCTAGCCCCGGCGGCGATAAGGTCGGCCAGGGCACCTCGTTTAGCCAGTTCTGACAAAACCTGGCGAGAGCCGGGGGCAATGACCAGGCTTAGGTGAGTTGGGATTTTTCGGCCCTTCAAAATGGCAGCCACGGTCATCAAGTCTTGAAAGGAGGAGTTGGTGCAGGAGCCGATGGCAATTTGATCTACCTTAAGTCCGGCTAGTTCAGAAACTTTTTTGACATTATCCGGCGAATGGGGTACGGCGATCAGAGGTTCTAAGTCGGTTAGGTCCAGACTTATTTCTTTATCATAAACGGCCTCCAGGTCGGCCGCCAGAGGTTGGTAATCGCTCTCTCGACCTTGGCGTCGGAAAAAATCTCGGGTATTTTCATCGGAAGGGAAAATAGCGGTAATGGCCCCGGTTTCAATGCTCATGTTAGCAATAGTGGCCCTTTCGGTTACCGACAGGTTTTTTAGTCCTTCGCCTGTGAATTCCAGAATTCGACTTCGTCCGCCGGAAACGGATAGGCGGTTTAAAATTTTTAGAGCTACATCTTTGGCTGTGACCCACGGGGCCAGGCGGCCGGAGATCTCTATTTTCATAATTTCCGGTAGGGGTAGGAAAAACGGGAGTCCACCCATAGCCACGGCCACATCTAGGCCGCCGGCCCCGATGGCCAGCTCTCCCACTGCACCGCCAGTGGTGGTATGGCTATCGGCCCCTAAAAGGGTCTGGCCGGGGATAGCGAAGCGTTCTAGGTTTAATTGGTGGCAGATACCGTTGCCAGTTTTGGAGTAGTAAAGCCCGAATTTACGGGCAGCCGAAGCTAGGAAAGCGTGGTCGTCGGCGTTTTCAAAACCAACCTGCAAAATATTGTGGTCGGTGTAAATTAGAGAACGGATAGTTTTAATTCGGGAAAATCCCAGGGCCTCAAACTGGAGCAGGGCCATTTGCCCGGTAGCGTCGTGAACCAAAGTTTGATCAATGGCTAGGCCAATCTCCCGGCCCGGGGTCATTTCGCCGGCTTTAAGGTGGGCGGTTATGATTTTTTGAACTAGGTTCATTTTAATTTTTCTTTCTAATCCGTTCTGTGACCGCTTGTCCAAAGGTCGTAGTGGAAACTGGAGTTATATTTTCCATCTGGCGGGCCAGATCATATGTGACGATTTTAGTGCCGATGGTTTCGGCGACAGCGACCCGTACTAGGTCAGCGGCCTCGCCCCAGCCTAGAAATTCCAACATTAGGGCACCGGAAAGAATGAGGGAACCAGGGTTGGCTTTATCCTGACCAGCATACCTTGGGGCGGTGCCGTGAGTGGCCTCGAAAATGGCTAGGCCGTCGCCCACATTGGCACCGGGGGCTAGTCCTAGCCCTCCGATCTGAGCAGCTAGGGCGTCGGAGAGATAGTCGCCGTTCAGATTAGGCATGGCCAGAACTGAATACTCATCCGGTCTCAGAAGAGTCTGCATAAACATGTTGTCGGCGATGCGGTCTTTGATGATGAGTTTGGATGAAGCGGCGGTGGCTTCGCTTTCGGGTATAGTCTGGTTACCGAATTCATCCCGGGCCAGCTCATAACCCCAGGTTCGGAAAGCACCTTCGGTGAATTTCATGATGTTGCCTTTGTGCACTAAGGTTAGGTTTGGGGCTTTTTTAGCTAGGGCCCATTTCAGAGCCAGGCGGATGAGGCGCTTAGAGCTGAATTCGCTCATAGGTTTGAGGCCCACCGCGCTGTGGGGGCGGATAGTGGCACCAAGTTTTTCTCTGGCGAAATTTATAAGCTGATTGGTTTCAGGACTGGCGGCTGGCCATTCTAGCCCGGCGTAAACATCTTCAGTATTTTCTCGAAAAATTATCATGTCCATTTTTTCCGGATGTCGGACTGGGCTAGGGCTACCGGGAATCCATTTGACTGGACGAAGGCAGGCGTATAAATCTAGTTCTCGTCGGATGGCCACGTTAAGGCTGCGAACGCCTTCACCCACTGGGGTGTTTAAGGGACCTTTAAGGCTGATGCGGTGTTCACGTAAGGCGTCCAGGGTTTCGGGCGGTAGAAAACTACCCCTTTCTTCTTTGGCCTTAAGGCCGGCTGGAACTTCCAACCAGGTTACCGGCGCATGACCACTCCGGTCTATGGCGGCCTCTAAAACAGGGCGAGTCGCCCTCCATAGGTCCGGTCCGATGCCGTCGCCGACGATAACGGGTAGGGTGGGTTTTTCGGGGGTGATGAATGTGCCGTCCACCCCTAGGGTCACAATGTTGGTCATATGGTAGAAACTCCCGATGAATAAATTTTTAATAAGTAAAAGATAAAAGCAGAAAATATTTCAGTTAATTCTACGCTAGCCCCTAAGAGATCACCCGTCACTCCGCCTAGAGCTCGGCGCCAGAGCCAGACTAGAAACAGCCCGAAAACCCCGGCGGCCAGAGTAGTTAGAAAAGCGGCGATTCCAAAAAACAGGTTGAAAATCAGACCGAAGAGCGTGGCTATATAAAGTTCCCGTGGGCTTGATTTTTCCACTAACCAGCGGCCTAGGCCATTTTCGGTTCCTACATAGTTGCTACGCACCGATATCACCGAGACCCCCAGGCGACCCCAGACAGGCCAAAGAATTAGAGCCCAGGGCGTGGCGATGCCAAGACAGACTGCTAGCTGAGTTTTAATCATTATATCTAATACAATAGCCAGCACGCCGAAAGTGCCCTGGTGGCTATCTTTAAGAATAAGCAATTTCTGGGCTAGGGGTTTATGGGAAAAGAGGGCGTCAGCGGTGTCGGCTAGACCGTCGAGATGAAAACTCCGGTTAATCACGACTAGAAAGACGACTACCAACAGAGCCGTGAGATCCGGTTGCAGAGCTAGGGTGGTGCCTACCTGCCAGATAATGAACATACCCGTTCCAAAAACTAGCCCTATCATTGGAAAAAAGGCAGGCAGGCGGCCTAATTCATCCGGCGATAGAGGTTTGCGGCGCCCAACGGGCGCTAAACTCAAAAAGCCTAGAGCGGTCCAGAAAGTTTTTAAATAATCACAGAATTTCATCGCCGTTCCTATGTTGAATCTAATTTTTTTATATCATATTTGATTCGATAGGGCAAATTACCGGTGGATCGGTTGGTAGTTCAGGGGAGGTATAAATTTAAGGTCGATAATCTTGTTTGGTGGAGCTGGGGGTGACATTTCGATATTTCTGAAGCGGCTCCAGGACCACAATACCCGGTCGACGTAATATTGCCAAGGGGGTGGGGTGAGGCCGAAGACAGAGGTAAACTTGGCGGTGTTGAGGCGGGAATTAGCGGGTCGCTGGGCTATTTGTGGCGGTTGGATTTTACTGCTTTCCTGGGGATATATTCTTTCCGGGCTGGCTGCTAGAACCCAGCCTATTTCTAGGGCCCGCCGTATCAGATAGAGGGCATAACCATGCCAGTTGGTTTCGCCCGCGGCCACCAGGTTGTAAAGTCCCGAGAGGTCCTTTTCTGAGTGCAGGGCTTGGTGCAGGGCTAGAGCTGTGGCGCTGGATAAAAGTTCCACTCCAGTGGGACTGCCGTATTGATCGGCTACCACGGAGAAAGAGGTTTCTTTTTTGGCCAATTCCAGAATATTTTTGGCGAAATTGCAGCTTTGAAAAGAAAAGACCCAACTGGTACGAAAGATGAGGTGGCGGCAGCCGGAGACCAGAATGGCCTTGTCGCCGTCAAGTTTATTGTGGCCGTAAACATTTAAGGGGGTTGGGATGTCTTCTTCGGTATAGGGGTCGTTTTTGAGGCCGTCGAATACATAATCTGTAGAATAATGGATTAGCCAGGCTGATAGTTCTCGGGCTAGCTTGGCTAGTAGTGCCGGAGCCTTAGCGTTGATTAGGTGGGCCACGAGAGGTTCGGTTTCAGCCTGATCAACCTTAGTATGGGCGGCGGCGTTGATAATGACTCGAGGTTTAGCTAATCTTACTAGTTCTTCTAGCTTTTCCAGGTTGGTAAAGTCGGCTTCGCCTCGTCCGTAATGAATAACTGAACCCAGAGTGGAAAGGCTGGCGCCAAGTTCCCAGCCTAACTGCCCCTGAGCGCCCAAGAGAAGAATGTTCATAAAGCTTTACCTCATATCTAAAAATTAGCCTATTAGATTTTTTGTTCTTATTTCGGCCTGAAACTTTGAAGTAGGCGAATTATTTTTTTTGAGCTTCCCGTTCACACTAATAGATAAATTTTATCTAGATTTATAAAAAATTAAGCAAGTTAAAAAATTAAATATTATAGCACAAAGTATCTAGCCGTAGGACGACCGGGAGTGGATAAAAGATACACAAAAAGAAGCACCTTTTATTTTTTAATTCAGATACTTCTTTCAAGGTTGTAATACTTAAAGAGAGCTTCTTCAACATCTTGTTTCCAAAGTCCACTTTTGGCTTTAGATATTAAGGTTAGAATGTACTGACCACTTTCAATATTCCAACGCATCCCAGGTTGATTTAAACGTTGTTGGAGGGCGATTCTGTTCCCGCTTTCAATAGTGTCGTTGCTGATAATCCAACCTTTTTTTAAATACGAAGCATAATCGATGTTGTCTTTGTTGTTCTCTAAGTATCTAGTTAGGTCGAACTTACTCTTAACTAGCTGACGTTTATTAAGGTTTCTTATTTTGCTTAAGGCTTCTGCGATTCTGCTGGTCTTTACGAGTTCACATAGTCTATCGGTCCAAGGGCGGTACTTAGATTCATCGTTGCTAAATATGGCCTTAGCAAAAATTAAGGCGTTTTTTCGTAAGTGAAAGAAATCGAGGATTTGTTGAGCATCCGGGAACAATTCTTCCTTCATGTTTCGGATCCAAGCAGCCCCATCGCTTAACAGAACGGTGTGTCGATAGGTTCCGTAACCATTGCGAAGAGCCAAAGCGAACATGTGTTTTTTGAAAGCGTTGGTATCTCCGAGGAGCATTATGTATTCCCTTTTACCAACTTGGGGGCACCTCTTACCATTATTATCGTGATTGTAGGTAAAGAATTCAGTAGAGAAAGCCATACCGAGTTTATTTTCCTTCCAAGTTAATCCCTCTTCGTCTTTTTGTCTAGTGTGTAGCAGGGCTTCGTCGACTTTAAGGTACAGCGTATGGTTATTTTTGATCTTCGGAAATGATAATTTTCCAGAATTTAGGCAGTTATAAACTTTCTCGGCTGTGGCTTCATCGTTTCTGAATACCAGCTTCCCCACGGTATTGGTCACGGCTCGTATGGTTTCTTCGTTTACGTTTATGGATGTGTTGTGGGTTAAGGCTTTTTTAGCCGTCGCATAAGAGGTTGACTCTTGTACCCAATACGCTATTTTCAGCATGACTTGAACGGTTATTTTAAACGGGAGTACATCTAAACCAAGGGCTTCATCAAGAGGGAAAATTATTTTTTTACTTGTTAGTTCTTTTAGTTTTTCGGCGTCAGTTGAGGACGAGGAGATTAAGCCCATTCGCGTGAATGGTAGCTTGCCTATCATTGTCACAATAGTCCTGGGAAAGAGCCGGTATTTCCTTAGCTTGATTCCTTTTTCGCGGTATTCGATTTTTTTTTTATCTATCAAATTAGCCTCATTAATTTTTAGGATTTCATTGCACAATAGCTTTAGATTTAGGCTTTTTTGGTTCTCTTGAAGCTGTAGCATTACATTTTCCATCTGGGTCACAGTTAAAAAATGTTCGGTTTCGGCTGTTCCTTGCCTAATTTCCTTTATGAGGTTAAAAAAATCTTCAGGGGATTTTTTAATAATTTCAAGATTGAGACTTTCTAGGCAATCCTGCTGAAGTTCAGAATATACTTTGATTAGATCGTGTAGAGCAGGCGAAGTTGTGGATTTGCTTTGTTTAGTTGCATCGGTTTCCATATAAACCCTCCCATACTCAAATTCGAACAGGAGATAGTATAACAGAGAGTTCAAATTTAGTGACTATTTTTTTGTGTACTCGTGTATAAAAAATAAGTGTTTTAAATTCTTGAAGTTAGGTATTATTTTCGAAGTTGTAGCGCCGATGTTTCTGTCGTTCTGTTCTTACGCGCTTAACTTTGGGATTAAGTTAAATTAAAGTATCGTAATTAAGTGTTCAAATAAAGATATCTTGGGAGTAAAAGTGGTGGCGTTGCCATGGTTGTTATGGAATTAAGATCTGACGTCGATATTTGTAGCTAGAATTTTAATGGTTTGTATGGCCGTTAATCAGTTAGTTTAGTTCAGTTTAACTCTACCAACTTCAACGAGTATTTTTTGCAATAAGCGGTATTAATGGGAAGTAGGGTGGTGACTTCCTAGGTTGAGGATTGGTTGGGTAGTTATGGGAAGACTCAGTTCAATTTAAGCCTGAATCTAGAAGGGCATGCCATTAATCATTGAGATTTTTTATTACCTATATATGGTACGGAAGGTACGACAGTATTTAGTCAGTTGGGGTTATGTACTGTGAGTGGGGATCGGGTGATCGGGAATTTTGGGTTAGGGTGGCGGTTTTTAAATTAAAAATTAGTCTTTAGTTGTAACGTTTTGGGTTATGTTTTTACATGTTTTCATAGTCGTAGAGGTATAGATGTAGAAGATTGGTATGACTGGTTACGAGTGGTGGTGAATTATTACACGTCGCTGTCTGGATGGAAGAATTCTAAAATTATGATCCGACTATGGTTGAGGAAAAGATGATGGAGAGTTGAGATGCTCGGTTAACTGGGTAGCTGTCGTTTTGTTGGAATTTAGCGGTTAAGACGACTTTTGAGCAGCGGTATGAAGATAATATTAGCGTTTTTGATCGGGGTGACCACTTGGATAGTGATCCAAAAGGTTAGAGCGCGGGGTTGGAGTAGATTCTAGTACCATTGTTATTGGTAGGTTTGGATCAGCATTATAGTAGTCGCTTCTTAAGAGTGCTATCCCGACTGTAGTCCCCTAGTTAAAATATTTGTTTGATGAGCGGGTTGTTAGTCATAAAATAATTTGAAATTTTGATTGATGATCAATATTGTTCAAGAGTAGATACGCGATCCTTATTTTAATATTTTTGTGGAGAGATGATTTTTCAATTAGCGTATTTTGTGCGTCATCTAAGTTAACTCATTTCCATCAACATATTGAGATTGAAGGGGTGGAGAAGAAAGTAAGGCTTGTATTTTATTTTCATGAAATGGATGTAGAAGGTAGAGTTTTATCTGCAGCTTGTGATTTTAAGGCTTTTAACCATATTTTATATTAATAGAACCCGTAACGTTTAAGTTGATGTCTGTTTTAAAACATTGTTTAAGGATTGACTATAGTAGCAGTCGATCAGAGATCTAAGTAGGTTTAACTTTCGATTATTACTTTGATATGCCTTGGGAAATTAGCTTCGGTTAGAGACGGTGGTGAAGATAAGAATAATTGGGGGTCCGCGGTACGATTCTGTGGATCGGTAGTATAATATATTATTGGTGTATCAGGCTAAAATATATATAAGTTGGAGGATGTAGGTAAGGAAGGAAGAGTTATTTTTGTTTTTCGGTCAGCGAATAGGTTAAGTTAGGTAATGGTGGGTTAGAGTATAAATTTAACACTACTGGGTGTTGTGATGCTGGCGCTAATAAACCCTAGCACAGTAGAAATTATATTATTGACGGTCGTGGAGGGGTAATGGTATAGGTAGCGTCAATATCTCTAGGTGTTATGTTCGCTCGGGTGATATTGAAGGCTGGTAAAGGTAGTATAAAGAACTAGAGCTTGATTTGACTAGAGCCATAATGGAGGATGGGTTATATGTGGTATTTGACTCATTGGTTGGCGTTAGTTTTATTAGTAGTGCTGGTTTTGAACCTGATATTCTGATGTTGGTTAGCTAGTCATACCTTCGTATTATAATGATGGCACTAGTGGTCTTTTAGTAATGTTATATGCAAAAGTTTTTAAAATGGCTATAGTAGAAGCAGTTGTTGGTAGTAGCTGCTTATAATGGGTTACTTTCGAATCTACAAAACGATATAAATAAGAAGTGAGCGGCTTTAACGGCTAATTTGGTTAATATCTCATCTAGCTTAGATAGGGTTATATTGCGTTCATCACTAGTAACTTCTGTACTGTTTATGTGGGTCTCGGTGATGGTAGCATTAATAGGTTTAGTATTGCTTTTTATGCCGAGTTTGTGTTGGTCTGCATCCCGTAAGGGTTCTTTATTATCTTTAGGGTGGCTTCGCGCTCTCTGCTTTTAGTCATTAATTTTTCTTAGATTCTGTCCTTATTTTTCTAGCCAACCTTAGAGTCAGTAGTAATTTTAGAAAATTATCGCGGGTGGTCTGGCGGGATGAATAGGGGGAAAACTAAAATTAAGTTGAAGTTTCACGTTTGGTTTTTAATTTTTTCCAAAATCTATCTGTAGTTAAATTTCTTGGTTAAGATGTTGGCACTAGCGGCTTAAATGAAACCGTTATAGGTAAGTTAGTGGATAAAATTTACAATTTCGGCTCGACTAAACTTTTTTAACTAATGATGTTTCACATATTAAATTATGAAAAAATCGACCTAACCAATTTCCACACGGACACTACCAATTTCAGCGTCTGGGGTGATTACAATATTGGAGAATCAGAATTAGTGGAATCTACCTTAGGGGAGCCGTTCGTTCAAATTAATCCTAGTCACCTTAAGGATAGACGTTGGTACTTAAAGTGTTTTATTCTTGATTTGATTTCAAATAATCAGAGTAATTCACTTTTTATGAAAATATTTTCGGATAATATTTCCGATCAGCAGACTTTAAAAGAAGTTATGGTTTAGATACGAAGTGGACTTCGAGCAACACTAATCAACGATGAAGTTATAAACTTTGTTGCTGATGCGGCCCCTTACATCAAAGTCAATCTTGTCAATTTTGGTTCGTATTAGATATTGCATGTTTCTGCGACTTTAACGGAATCGGAAGTCTTGCTTAATTAGGAAAATAGATTGATAACTAGCTAAAATGACGAACGTTATTCGTTTTATGAAATAAGTTTTAACTACGCTAAAGTCAGGCAAAAATGAGTTATCATCCGTTTTTTGGAGATTGCGAAGAAAAATAAAACAACTTTTTGGAATTAATTTGGAGAAGCGGTTTTCAAGGGCCTAAGTAGCGATAATTCATTTAAAAAATAGGAGATTCGTTTGTTAAGCTAATACGCGAGAGAAATCCACAGAATGGATTAATTTATATGAATTACTGGAGTTTAAGGAGGTCAATATTCGTTATGAAAATCATCGTAAATAGATTTAAAATAATATCTAAAAAAGTATTTTCTTATGTAAGTAAGTTTAAAAAACCATCAGCTATGTTAATGGTAGGTATTTTTTAGCTTTAGTGCTAAGCTTAAAAAATCTTTGAATGTTAAAACGATGAAGGGTTACCAACAGTATCAAGAAGATACAAGGAGGATGTAAAATGGATGAGAGCAGATTGGCACATATGAGATGGGAACTTAAGTATTATATTAACGGCTAGTTTCTAAGCATCTTTAGCCAGCTTGGATTATTTAAAAGCAAAAGCAGTTGATAAACATTATCGTGATAAGAGAGATAAGATTATGAACACTTATGGAAGCGGGCAGTATTGCTAGACTTAGGCAAGTTGCTGAACTTGTAGGAGAGTGACAAAATTATCGTCGATCCCAAGTGTATTTACTAATTTTGGATCGGTTATCTACTGCGGGTCAAAATAATATGCGACAGCAAGAGTATAACTAATGTTATCGAGATGTTAGAGAGTTCGGTTGAAGCCTGGTATGTGTAGTTTATGGTGATGTCGTAGCTTTCCGATTGGTTTAGATTCGGTCCCAGCAGAAGATAGCTATCATCGCTAGTAAAATTATTTAAAAATAGTGGTTTCCTTATTTATTGTAGCCAGCTGGCCGCAGGCGGCGGAAACCCGGTCGCCTTTAGACCAGCGGATAATAGCGGTGTAGTGTTTCTGGGTTAAAATTTCTTGAAAGGCAGCTACTCGTTTTGGATCTGATGGTTCAAAAGGAGCTCCAGGCCAGGAGTTGAAGGGGATTAGGTTTATTTTAACTTTGAGTCCGGCTAGAAAGCGACTCAGGCTAGCTGCTTGAGCCGGTTCGTCGTTTATCCCTCTTAGAAGAACATAGGCTATGGTGATGCGCCGCCCGTGGCTTAGGGGCCAGGCGGCTAGAGCTTTTTTCAGTTCGGCCATAGGGTAGCGCCGGTTTATGGGCATAATTTGGCTTCGCAATCTGTCATCTGGGGCGGACAGGGAGACGGTGAGGCCTAAATCTGATCTGGTTCGGGCTAGTTCGTAAAGTTCGGGTACAATGCCTACGGTAGATAGGGAAAGACGCCGGCGAGATATGGCCATAAGATCGGGATCACCTATAACTTTAAGGCTATGAACTACGTTGGTCCGGTTTAATAGCGGTTCGCCCATGCCCATGAATACTAGGTTGGTAATATTTTCGTTAGGGGTTAGAAAGCGTTGGGCCCCAATAATTTGCCCTAAAATTTCGCTCGGGCTTAGGTTGCGAGTGAAGCCCATAGTCCCGGTTCGACAGAAACGACAGCCTAGAGCACAGCCCACCTGAGACGATAGGCAGAGAGTCTGGTGCCCCCGTTCCTGAATCAATACACTTTCCACCTTCAGACCGTCAGTTAGGCGCCATAATATTTTCCGGGCCCCGTCGCCTTCAGTCAAATCAAGGGCTGTCGGTAGTTCCAGTCGGGCTGCCTTGGCTAGCTTCAGGTGAAAACTTCGGGCCATATCTGTCATTAGATTCCAGTCTGTAACCCCGCGCTTAAAAAGCCAGATAGCTAATGAACGACCTCGCCATGGTTTTTCCCCTAGGCTTTCGGCTAAGGTTGATAGCTCAGTTATGGTCAGGTCAAAGAGATTGGGGCGGGGGTCGGTCATAACGGTGGGTTCAATAGCCAATTTTTTCGGCGGGGAAGAAGCGTTCGGCTTGTTTTATAGCTGGATTTTTTTTTATTAACATTCGAATAGTTTCAAATTGAGCCTGGTTGCGAACGACAAGGCGGAATAACATTCGGGTTTCCTGATTGTCATCGTTTAGGTGAGCTTCCAGAATATTTTCCACTCTAGGGTTGATGAGGTCCATAATTTCCATAAATAGTCCGGGGTGGCAGCTCCCGCGCACTTGGAAATAGATTTCGAAATTATTTTCCGTCTGGTTATTCCAACTAACGTTAACAAAACGATCCGGATCCAGGCCGGCTAGGGATAGACAGGCGGCCGAGTGGATTGAGACCCCATGCCCCTGGGTAATGTAGCCGATGATAGGCTCGCCGGCAATGGGTGAACAGCACTTGGCTAGTCGCATGAAGACATCGCTGAGGTTGGAGACGAGGATACCGTGGTTAGCTTCTGCCGTTCTTCCCGCCGGGGGGATAGAGGCGAATTTTTGGGGTGGGGGGGAGGCGGGTTTGTATTTTTCTGGGGCCAGAATTTGCAGAATCCGACCCACGGGAAATTTACCGAAAGCTATGGCGGCGTTTAGCTCATCTAGATTAGAGAAACCTAGTTTTTTTAGAACTTCCGGGTTGTCTAATCGGGCTTTTGTTATTTTGGCCCGTCGCATTTCTTTTTCCAGAAGATCGTGCCCGAAAGCGATCGCCTTAGTTCTTTCTTCATAGGCGAACCATTGGCGGATTTTAGCTTTAGCTCGGGGGCTAACTGTATAAGAGAGCCAGTCACGGGAAGGGGCACCGGAACGGTTAGTCAGTACTTTTACGGTGTCGCCGTTAGCCAGCTTGTGGTGTAGGGGCGCGATGGCTCCGTTAACCTTGGCCCCGATGCAGTTATGTCCCACCATAGTGTGGATGGAGTAGGCGAAATCGATAGGGCAGGCTCCAGCGGGTAGTTCTTTGACATTACCGGCGGGGGTGAAGACGTAAATACTTTCGCGTTCGGCTAGGCTTTCTCGTACCGAATTAAGAAAGGCATCAGGGTTAATTAAGGTTTCCTGCCAGCTTAGAACGGAGCGCAGGGCGGTAATACGCTGGGTTTCTTCAGTGCTTATAGCTTTACCGTCTTTATAGCGCCAGTGGGCGGCCACACCGTTTTCGGCGTAGTTGTGCATATTATGGGTACGGATTTGTATCTCCATGCGGGTGTTTCTGAGACCGATAACTGCGGTGTGGAGAGATTGGTAGCCGTTGGCTTTGGGTAAATTGATGTAATCTTTGAAGCGTCCCGGGATGGCTTTAAAAATGGAATGAATGACCCCTAGAGCTCCGTAGCAGTCTTGGATGTTGTCGACAATAATCCGGAAGGCGGTCAGGTCGTAAATCTGTTCAAAGGTTAGGTTTTGGTCACACATCTTTCGCCAGATGCTGTAAATATGTTTGGAGCGGCCCTCGATCTGGGCTTGAATGTGGAATTCTTTAACCCGGCGGGCTAGATATTCTATGACTTCTTCAACATAGGCCTGACGATTTAATTGACCGACGGAGAGATTGAGACGGATGGTGCTGTAGGTGTTGGGTTCTAGATAATAGAGGCAGAGGTCTTCTAGTTCGGTTTGGATTTTGTGAATACCTAGTCGCGAAGCTAGGGGGGCGTAAATTTCTAGGGTTTCGGCGGCTATGAGCAGTTGCTTGTCTTCGGGCATGTAGCCCAGAGTTCTCATGTTGTTTAGCCGGTCAGCTAGTTTCACCAGAATAACTCGCAGATCGGTGAGCATAGCCAGAATCATCTTCCGCATATTGGAAGCTTTACGTTCTTTAGCCGAGGAAAAATTCATTTGGCTGATCTTGGTGATCCCGTCAACGATGTTGGCTACGTCTCGGCCGAATCTTTTAGCCACGTCTTCCAGAGTGGCTTCAGTGTCTTCTATAGTGTCATGCAGAAGCCCGGCGACCACGGTGGGCATATCCATCTTCATGTCACAAAGAATACCAGCCACTGCCAGGGGGTGGTTAAGGTAGGGTTCTCCCGAGCGGCGCATCATGCCCTGATGAGCGCTAGCGGCATAGATATAGGCTCGCTGTACTAGGGTTATGTCCGATTTGGGGTGGTTGATCTGCAGTGAATCCAGAATATCTTCTATTCGGACTGGCTTGCCTCCGTAAACCGGGAAATTATCTAGAGGTAGATATTTTTCGTTCATGCCGTTATACCGGTTTCGTTGCGTAGCTGGGTTATTACCGCAGCTGCGCTGGTTAGGGGTAGCATGGTTATTTCCTGGGTATTGCGGCGTTTTAATTCCACTTGGCCTAAAGCCAGAGATTTTTCGGAAATAGTTATTCGAAAGGGGTACCCGATAAGATCAGCATCTTTAAATTTCAAGCCTGGTCGTTCGTCGCGGTCATCCAGTACGGTTTCCACTCTCGCGTTTAGAAGTTCCTGAAAAAGGGTTTCCGCGGCGCTGGTCATATTTTTATTCTGAACTTGTAAGGGTAGAACAGCTGCTTCATAGGGGGCTAGGGGTAGAGGCCAAATGATACCGTTATGGTCGTGGTTTTGCTCAACCGCGGCGGCTAGGGTGCGGCCTAGACCGATGCCGTAGCAGCCCATAATCAGGGGAGCCTCCAGGCCGTCGGCTCGTGAATAGAGTGCGCCCAGAGCATGGGAATATTTTGCGCCCAGTTTGAAGATATGGCCGACTTCAATACCTCGCTGGGTAGAAAGAGGTTGTCCGCAGCGGGGGCAGGGATCGCCGTTTTCGGCTATGGCTAGGTCTAGCCATTGGTTCACTTTAAAATCTCGATCTGGGCGGGCATGTCGGTAGTGCCAATCCGCTTCCCCGGCTCCGATAACTCCGCCGTCTAGACGTTTGACCCCTAGATCGGCTAGGACTCGTAGTTTGGTTTTAATCGGTCCAATGAAACCTAGAGGAGCGCCGGTAATTTTTTCAGTTTCCTCGGGGGTTAGTAGGCGGGGTTCCGCCCCGTTGCAGGCATTTTTGAGTTTAGTTAGGTTTATTTTCCGATCTCCGGGGATCAGGGTTAGAAGTGGGTTTCCGGCGGCATTAAAGGCCAGGGTTTTAATAATGCGTCCAGTGGGGATATCTAGAAGGGCGGCCAGCTCTGGTACATGGTGGCAATTTGGTGTGTAAATTTTTTCCAGAGCCTGATTCATTTCTTCCGGGGCTAGGGTAGCGTAGTCTTTAAGTTCGGCTTTTTCTTGATTAGCTGCGAAACCGCAGTCGCAGAAAATTAGATTATCTTCGCCAGTTTTGGCCAGCACCATGAATTCGTGAGAAGAGCTTCCCCCGATAGCTCCGCTGTCGGCTTCCACCACTGCGAATTTAAGGCCGCAGTTCTGAAAGATGAGGTTGTAGGCTTCATACATAGCCCGGTAGCTTTGCTCGGCTCCGGCCTCGTCAGCGTCGAAACTGTAGGCGTCTTTCATAATGAATTCTCGGCCACGCATCAGGCCGAAACGGGGACGGATTTCGTCGCGGAACTTAGTTTGAATTTGGTAAAGATTCATGGGTAAATCCCGCCAGGAATGAATTTCGCGGCGAGCTAAGTCGGTGATGACTTCTTCGTGGGTGGGACCGATGATGTAGTCTCGGTTATGGCGATCGTGGAAGCGGAGCAGTTCCTTTCCGTAATATTTCCAGCGGCCGCTTTCCTTCCAGAGTTCTCCGGGTTGTACGGTTGGGAGCAAGAGTTCCAGGGCTCCAGCCCGGTCCATTTCTTGGCGGATGATGCGTTCTAGTTTACGTAGGGACCGCAGACCGAAAGGTAGGAGGCTATAAATACCCGCTGAAAGTTTACGAATAAAACCGGCCCGGATGAGTAGTTTGTGGCTGATTACCTCTGCTTCGGTCGGGTCTTCCTTCAAGGTTGGGGCAAAGCTCCGGGATAGTCTCAGGCCCAGGGACTGCCCCTGGGCGTTAAATTTTATTTCAATTGGCATGTGTCTGTTCCATTTTATGGACTTCCTCTTCTAATAAGGAAAGTAGATTTTCGTAAGGAACTCGGCTAGCTACAAGGCGGCCACCGGCAAAAAAAGAACCGTGGCCTTGACCTAGAGCGATACCCGCGTCGGCGTTCCTAGCCTCACCGGGCCCGTTAACTATACAGCCCATCACGGCCACTTTTAAAGGCTGAGTGACATCGGCTAAGCGTTTTTTAATTTCGGTGGCCATCTGGATTAGAGGGCCTTTGGTGCGGCCGCAGGTTGGACAGGAGATCACCTCGACCCCGCGGGCACGAAGTCCGGCCGCCCGTAGAATTTCCCAGGCTACCCGCACTTCTTCTTCCGGGGGGGCGGTTAGAGAGACCCGTATAGTATCGCCTACCCCTTCGGTTAGAAGGATACCTAGTCCCACGGCCGACTTTACTGCCCCGCTAGCAGCGTTTCCGGCCTCGGTGATTCCTATGTGCTGGGGAATATCGCTGAGCGCGGCCCAGCGGCGGGCTGCGGCCACGGTCTCCATGACCTGGCTACTTTTTAGGGAGACTTTGATGGCGCGAAAGCCTGTTTCTTCTAGAATTTTAACCTGGGCTAGAGCGCTTTCTACTAGGATTTGGGGGTTAGGGTGGCTCAAGAAGTGGGACAGATTTTTTTTTCCCAGTGAGCCGCTGTTGACCCCCACCCGGATAACCGCGTTGGCCGCTCCGGCCGCTTCGGCTACCTTCCGCGCTCTAGTCGGCCCACCGATGTTACCGGGGTTGATTCTGAGGCCGGCTACGCCGGAGGCTAGAGCCTTTACGGCTAGGCGCCAGTCGAAGTGGATGTCGGCAATGAGAGGTACCGGTGCTTCTTGAACTAATTCTCGAAGTGCTTCGGCTGCTCGGTTATCGGGGACGGCTAGGCGGACTATTTCGGCTCCGGCCTTGACCACGCTCCGAATTTGGGCTAGAGTATTGGCCACGTCGTAGGTGTCAGTATTGGTCATAGTCTGAACGCTCACCGGGGCTCCGCCCCCGAGACGGAGTGACCCTAGTCGCAGGCTTCGGGTTGGCATCAGACTTCCAGAGTCAGGCTTTTAATGGCCAGTTCTATTCGCACTGGCCTATGGTCGCTGATAATATGGTGATAAGGTTGGATTTTTTTAAGACTGTCGGAAGTTTTAGGTCGTTGTTCGAGGTTGTGGTGAAAAAGCAAAAAAAATTCACCTTGGCCTTTAGGGGTAAACAGACTGTGCTGAAGGAACTGGAAAAGGTCCCAACCCTCTTGAGCCACGTTCTCCAGATAGAGATACTGAGCGTTGTTAATAATGACGTTGGCTTTGATGATTAATTCGATAAAATGGTTGGATTCATTGGTATCGTTATTTGGGAATTCATAATCTGTTACGTAAACTATGTTTTGGTTGCTTTGGTGGAAGCGAGAGGCGAGATTGTCACCTCGGTGGGGCAGAGAGGAAGTGGACATGGTCAGATCGCTTAGTTGAAAGTCCTTTTTTGGGAAACTGCGAAAAGTTATATTCGCGGATATACCTTCTAGGAGAATGGGAAAGTGGTTAGGGGTGTACTGTTGATATTTAAGAGTTTGGTGTAGCTGTTCGTCGTTATGGTTGATGAAGGGTAGACGGTTGTCGGCCATAAAAGCTGAGGCAAAAAAAGATAGCTCTTGAATATGATTCCAGTAAGTATAGTTGGGCAGAAAGGTGAGGTTGAGATGATTCAGGCTTTCGGCGGCGGAGATGAAAATTGGGGGGGGCTGGTCTTTATTCAGCACTAGGTAGAAGTCGTTTTCCGAAAAATCTTGGCTGTTGCTAAGTTCTAGGCCTAGCTTTCTTAGGTTGATATCAGCGTCTAAAACCAGGCGGGCTTTAGAGGAGGTGACCTCGACGTAGGAGCTGCTGTCCTTCACTAGATACGATATATGTGGTGATAGACTAGTTATAAAAGAGTTCCTGCTCTTTGGAGTGGTTAGGGTAGGGGTATTCTGGGTGGCTACCAGAATTTGGTCGGTTCTTTTTCTGAGTTCCGAGGTTCGGCCTAGCGCGGGCAAATAATTTTGGCCTGTCAAAAATTCATTTTTCATTAAATCTTCCGGTCGATCCTAGGCTATCTGGTTTTTTAGATTGAGCTATCCATTTTTTCGTCTTAAAAGTACTTGCGCCGTGTCGGCTTCTTTTCAAGCTCGTCAGGGCTGGGGCTTCGGTATGGGTAGGGTCTTCGCTTGCGTAAGTCCGGCTAAGGGTAATTTTTCCAACCATGATTTCCTCATGTGCATAATTTATTTTTTTCTAAATTTGATTTTAATAAAAGCAGCTTGCTTTGTCAAAGCTCATTTTATAAAGTAATTAATTGTAATTAAATATTAGGATGGCGCGGGGTTGTTACAATCGGATCAGATCAAAAGGGATAAAATTAGATGGAAACAGTAGCTTTGGGTGGATACGCAGAAAAATTTGGTGATTTAAGCTGGGTCGGTTTTTCGGTCTTCGGCTGAACTATGATGTATAATTATATGCTCAAAACAGTAATCGTGAGATGCACCAGCTGCGTAGAGGTCGTCATTATAAATAAAATTTGCTATCGCGGGAAATTCTAGAGGTCTACCTCAGCCTTCGTTATATGGGGCTTCTATTCATCGGCTATGATATAATTGACTGGTAGCGGCTAAAGAAAAGGATCTAGTTATTTTTAACGGGTTCGTTTATGGTATTGAAGTGGTGATTCAGTTTGCTATAACCCTACTCCTGGAAAGTTACCAGCTGGGTGAATTATTATATTTAGATTATTAAAAAGGGGCGCCGGTCCGCTAGCTTGGAATGGTATTTTTTAGACTATCCTCTAATGGAACTTTCTGGGTAAGCGTTGGCTGTTATCAGTTTTAGTCGCATTGGGTAGGCTATGGGCGCATGGCTAGGGTCATCGGGATACGAATTCTGGTTATTGGTGAGCGTTCCGACGAAATGGGGTGAGTCATCGGTTAATACATTTCGCTGGATGAGATACTGGTTCGGACGGATATTATTAGGCTGCACTGTAACTTAACTCCTTCCATAGAAAGGAAACTATAGACCGGAAAATTCGTTGCTGAAGGCTGAAGAACACCTCATCACTCCGTATAGTTCCTGAACTTCGCTTTAGTACTGACGTCGGATCATGGATATCGCTGTGAGTAACCTTGTCGTTTTTGTTAGAAACGTTCTGATTAACGTGGTGCTAGTTTAGCCAGGAGCTTTAGGTTTGTCTAGGGGAGGGAAGATATAAATATATTGATGTAATTATTCAGATGGGGTAGTCAGTGAATAGATAAAATTAGGAAGTTTTTCATAGAAGAGTGAATTGAGGGCTTCAGAAGGGGGGATATTATTTTTACGGCATGTAGAGAGATAGCTTCTAATATGGCGGAATATTTTTGCCTTATTTTAGGTTCTGAGATAATCTAACATTTTTTTGCTGTACTTTTATTAATCGGAGATTGTTTTTTGCTAGGTTAGATTTAGTAAAGGGTACGTCTTTACGAATTATAAATTGAAGGGGGTCGTCTTTATAATTTTGTAGCTGCATTAAAATATTGCGTGATTTTAACTGGGAGATTTGATTTGTCTTGCTCAATGGTCGTATTATTTCCGAGTATTCCAGTTTAGTATTTTATAGAATTCTCTAGTAGCGGTCCCATTTTTATCAGTTTTTAAAGGATTCAGATGACTATCGGCGGTTTCAATTTATTATTCAGATATTTGAGTAGTGAAACTATTTTCCCTGCCTAACTTTAGCTAGCGTCTTTTTTAGCGGTAATATGTTTTTTTAAATGGGGTGCGTTTTAGAGAACATGGAGATTTTCGGTATAAGTATAGTAAAGTTTCTAGTGGCCATGATAGGAATAGTCCTGACTATTTAGGTAGTGTGCTTATTTCGGTCATTATTTCAAGACTATATTTTGGTGTAAGGAATACCTGATATAGAGAGGCGCTGAGGTCAGATATAGCCAGACTTTTTTGGTAGCTATATTCTATATGAGGGTTCATCTGCATTATTATTTAGAACAGGGTTATTAATCAGCTTTGACTTGAGTAACTGTTCAAACTTTTCTAAGAGCTTATAACCCTTTTAATTGTAATTAAAGATACTGCCAATGCTAGGCAATAGAAATATTTAGTTTGCGAAATAGTCTGTGCGCTATTCATAGGGAAACATCTAAAATTGTAAGTGGTAAACGGTTTGCATCTTAACGAACTTCTCATATTGAGTGGCAAGGGTTACGTCGTAGGGGAAGTGGTGGTTATCTTTTGTCTTTGTTCAGTGTCGAGAATCTAGGCTCTGTATTTTATGACAACGGTGGAGAGTTTAGTTTCAAAAATCTGGTGACTTATATATCTATTTTTATGTTGGATCCGTTTTGTAATTTTAAATGGCTCACTTCCAGTATTTCGATATAATATGGTTGGTCTACTGGAGTGAGATTTTTACTTTAATGGCTCAGTTGAGCGCTGTAATGGGGTTAGTTTTTAGCTTCAGATTTTTTTAGTAATTAGGATTTTGGGTGAGTGGTGTACTACTGTTCTTTGAATTTTTTAGTAAGTGTTCTATGAGAAGCATGTATAAGATTAAAAGGAGTTCGATAGCTATTTTAAGGGTAGATGGCAGACGATGCTTAGTGACCATCAGGCGGCGGATACTTTCGATAAGTTTTTTATCATTTGCGCCTTTGATAATTATAAAGACTACTGGTGTTTATGTTTCGAAAATAATATGCCATTAGTTTTATATGAAAGAAGTAGTCTTAAAATTACCGGATACGTATTTAAATAGAGGTTCTTACTTTTGGCCTGCTAACTATAAGATGGTGAGTTTTGATTAGAATATAGAGTTATAGTAATGATGCTTTACAACAATCATTACTTCAATAAGCTCTTTTTCGCAAAATTAGGTTAAGTATTTTTTTGATTAGTTTTATTCCATTTTTAGCCTACAGCTGAATAGTTATATACTGGTTGTTCTTGATTCGTTTAAAGAAAGTAATTTCAATATGGTGGTTGCGATTTATATTAACACGGGCGTTAAGAAGGTATTTCCACAGGCTTATACTAAAAAGATTTCTATCGTTGATGGCGGTGAGGATACGGTGGAGGTTTTGATTTATCACGCTGGGGGTATCTTTCAAAGGTCGAGGTGGTAATAAACTGGACTTTAGCGAGGGTTTACTTAAGCAACTGGCTGCTATTGACTGGTTTAGGTTAGATGCTTATATAGTGGAGATGCAGATAATTATAGTCTCAGATATAAGGTCGTATTTATGCGGCCTTACTGGGATTTCGGTCGTATTTGGGTCTCAGATCAGAAGGGTTCGGATGCAGGCGTCGTTAAAATTTTTGATGAAAAGTTTGAATACTTCGCCTTGAAAGTTAAAACGCAGTTTAGTCTTGATTTGGCGGATACTTTCGGGGCGAGGGTCGTTGGGAGTCTGGGTTACGGTTTAATGATCTTTTGCGGGGATTAAGTGAAAGCTAGCATTAAAATTATTCTTGATTACGTTAGGGTTAGCCAGTGTTTATAAAAATACGATCTCGTTATTATAGGTGAGGGGGGAATGAGCTGTTAGTTTGTTTATGGTAAGGGTTCCGTCGAGGTGGTGGAGAGGGTGAAGAAGTGTAACCCGCTTGTATTAACCATTGTCGGCAGCATTAGAGAAGGGGTCGAAGCTGTATATATTTGACGGGTAGATTTCACTATGAATACCGTCGATAAAGCGGTATTTTTAGCTAAAGCTATGGCTGAGGGTGGAGATTTGTTGGAAGAAGTAGTCGATTGGGTTATGAGTGTTATTAAAATCGGAATGGTCTTTGTACGTGGTTTAACCGCTGCAGATAACAGAGGCGGTAACCATCTTAGTTTAGTGTGCCAGTGAAGGCGCTACAGGAATAGGGATCACCCGCTCGGTAAGTGGCTTGGTTACTTCCTATAAGGGAGTTTTGGTACGGCAGCGTCTGATGACGTATTGAATAGCTTGCCAAGTGTACCATATTTATAGGTTTATTCCTAAAGGGCTATTTTTTGTCTCTGGTTACTGATTTACACTTAATGGGGTTAATGTATTCGTTTAGTATACATTCGTTAGGAGAAGTTCTAAAATTGAACTTTTTTGGGTATCAAATAAATTTGAAATCACGCCTAAAAGAGTATTCTAATTGTAAAATATTATAATTATTTAGTCTGATTCAACTTGTTTTCGTTAAAATATTGAAGTTGAAGGGGTGAAGAAAATCTTCAAGGGTTTTATTTTGTTGTATGAAGAGGAAGGATTTTAGAAAGAATCTCTCTTTAACATTAGCGTTCAAGAAAAAAATATTATTTTTCCGATTAATCCTAAGTTGCAATTAAAAAGGATAATTTAATTTTGTAAGATGATGTCGTTTGCAGGTCTTTCTTTATGTCGTACTATAAGGAAAAAATAAAGAAAATAATTAGAACGATTAATTTCTGCAGGAGTCCTAAAAAGAGTAAAGAAGGATAAGCGCCGCCTTAAGGTTATTCCTTTAACCTTGTTTCATGGAAGCAAGTAAAAAAAACAATGGTTAACTTAGGAATTTATAAAGAATGATTCAAGTTGGTTGAGTATATTTTTGACTTAATAGTAAAAAGATAAAAATAAAATTTACAGGTTACATTAGTTGAAAATATTCTGTATAGCCAAAGGTAAAAAGCATAAGAGGTATAAGGTTGGCTCGAAAATTTCAATAGTGGTGGCTAAGATTCATGGTGTGATTATAGCTACCAAAATTTTAATCGAAACTTCTACCATAGTAATACGGTTGGTAATATAATCAAAAAATGGTCATGATTTTGAACTATAAATCAGATTTAGGGCTTTGTAACCTAGGTTATCGAGGTCGCAAAATAGTTGAGGGGGTCCAAACATTAACACCAGAAAATTGAGGTTAAAAAAATAGCGAATTTAAAAAACAAAAAAATAGAAAATGCAATAAATAACGTAGTAAAATAGAATTAGTTATTAGATATCTTAAATTAGATACTTAAATATTTTAAAACTTTCTGAAAGGGATCTTAGGAGATAAAATTAACGCATTTATGGCTACCACTGCTTTTAACTCCATGAAATGGGTGCGGGAGGCAAAGCTTTATTTGCATCTGGTGATTTCGAGACTTTTAACCGTGGGTTACGTCAATAGAATCCGCAACGAGTGATTTGATGCTTGTTCTAAAATATTTTTAAAGAATCGACTAGTTATAAAAATAAAATAACTTATTTTTTTATTAAATTTTCTAGCTGACTAAAAAATTAATTAGTATTTTAGAAGCTCGATTAATATAATGGGGAGTAAAGGAACTAGTTTAGTAGGCTAGTATTATAATTATATAATATTATAACAAAAAAATTAATACTATCGGAAAAATAAAAGAAATAAAATTACTCTTAATGAATGTGTGTTAGAATTTAATTACATTATGAATTCGGTAATGTAACCTTATTGAAAACGGTTAAAAAACTTCTTAATTATATAGATGAGTTATTATGTAAATTGGTGAATCGAAATGGTACGGGGAAAAAGAATCTATTCGGTAAATTTGCCCCGGATCCAGAGTCGATAAAATAAATGCTAGTTGTTAGCCGAACTTGTTCTTCCAGTGCCATGGTTAATTTTTTGTCGGAAATAAAAAAGTATCGGTATTAATCTGGAGTTAAGTTAGTTAGCTGGTTGTGGGAAAAGATTGACATGCTGGAAGTATGAATTGATTTTGGAACGGCTAGAAAAAATGCCGAATGGTTGGATAAAATTAACCTTTCTTTTCTTTTGAGTCCTGGTTCATCTAATTTCTTTTTTCTGATATTCTAGAAAGCCCTCAATGGAATTACAAATAAAATGTTTCTCTTGTTTAAGATCCTCTGGAGATAAGTAGTTTAAAGGTCTAAGGTTGGGATCCAGGCGAAAAAGGTCGTTGGCTAAACGGTTCAAGTGTTCGGAGCGGTTTTCGTCGGGGCGAGCGTTCGACTCTGGGCGACGCATAAAATCAGCCCATTTAGCTAGTTGTCTTTTGTAAAGATTAAGAACCTCGTGGAAGGGTAGGGCCTCGGGCGTATGGGCAAAATATGCTTGGTTATCGGTTTCCTGCAATAGACGATCTATGGAAGCTAGGGTTAGGCTGGGGTCGTAATGTGGTGGGGTTGCTGGTCGGCTGTGCAGACGACCGGACCAACGGTAAGGGCACCCCCCGGCCTCGCCCACAAACCAGGTTTTGTCAAGTTGAAAGCTCAGATGGTGGGAAGCGTGTCCTGGAGTCTCCATAATGAACAGCCCCGGGAGATTAGCCTTAGTATGGGCTATGAGGCAAGCTGGGTTAAGGGGTTCCGGGCGGCCGTACAAATTGGCCAATTCGCCCATAACTAGACGCGTCCTTTCCCACAATCGGGTTGGGTTGGTCAGATGACTAAGGCCCCGGGTGTGTACCACCACCTGGGCCTCCGGCCAGGCTTTGAGAATTTCTCGAACTCCCCCGGCATGATCCAGATGGATATGGGTCAGTAAGATATAGTTTAGCTTTTTCCCCCCCAGTCGTTTCTTAAGACGGCGGGTCAAATTAGCGGCGCCTGCGCCCACCCCCGTATCCACCACAAAGATCCGTCCGGCGCTCTCAGCTAGCCAGCTCCCAAACTGATTCATGGTTTCCTGACGTTTGGTAATTCCTGGATAAAATTCAACCTTTAACATGCTTCGTTTGTATTAATGTTATAATAAATTTGAGAACACCTGGTCCAGTTCCTTTTTTAGGAGGGAAAGATTATTCGATTCATATTTTAGATAAAATAAAGATCTACCGCTAGGTTACCTTTAATGCTGGTGGACGCGGTCTTACATTTAGTATCATGTTTATTATGACCCTGTATGATCTGAATTCTGTGTCCGGGATTACTCTGGTTGTTACCGCTCGTAGGTGGAGGCGGCTGTGAAGGGAAGAAAATTTTGGGGGTGTTTTAACGGCGGCCTAGCCAGGCTACTATAAGGGAAGTAGCCCCTGATTTCCAGATATCCGCCAGAATGAATGGGACAACCCCTTGGGTGAAAGCTTGCCCTAGAGTTTCTAGTAGAGGCCCATCGGCCTCCATGTTGAACCATAGCCACAAGGTGCCCGGGATAAGAATCAAAAATACATCGGCCGCGAACAAGGCTGCCCATGTTGGTAACCAGGCGCAACGGGTCGGCTTATCGGTAAAACGGCCTATAAACGTTGCCATTAAGATAAAGCCAACAATATAGCCGCCCGTGGATCCGGTTATGACCGCCCAGCCGCCGTGGCTTCCGGCTAGCCAGGGTAGACCTAGAGTGGCCAGAGCAATATAAACGACCGTTGCAAGAGTTCCCCAGAGTCCGCCGGAGGTCACCGCTACGGTAGCCACGGCAAAAGTTTGAAGAGTTAGAGGAACCGGAGTGAGAGGTAAAACCAGTTTGATCTGGGCGCAAAGGCCAATAAAGGCCGCCGAGGCCATCAAAAATCCGATGCGGCCAAAAAGAGTGAGCTCGTCCCGCCAGGCATAAAAAGACTGGCGTTTGTGGTGAGTCATATTTTGCCAATCACTCCAGGTTGCTGTAAAATAACTCATAAAAAGTATTCCTTCTGAAAAGGTTTAGGCAAAAATCCGGCGCCGTTGGCGCGACGCCGGAAAAAGCGGCTCAGCTGGAAATTTAAGGTCAACAACAACCGCCGACAGCATTTTTGTCGACTGATACCACCGACTTAATTTCGGGAATAGCTTCTTTGAGAGCTTTTTCCACTCCGTGTTTTAAGGTCATTTGGCTCATGGGACAGCCGCTGCAGGCTCCCGTTAAGCTAATTTGGACCACGCCGTCTTTTACGTCAATTAATTTAATGTCGCCGCCGTCAGCTTTGAGGGTAGGACGTACTTTAGCCAGCACTGCTTCTACTTGTTCTCTCATGATACTAACTCCTTATATCTTAAAT
>LQAB01000225.1_pt1 | contig 40426 bp, 27 predicted proteins | sample 654521 | NCBI WGS metagenome assembly LQAB01 (sample SAMN00762031, study PRJNA78659) | termite gut metagenome | isolation source: bacterial endosymbionts found in Trichonympha flagellates filtered from... | host: Zootermopsis nevadensis | place: USA: Mt. Pinos, Los Padres National Forest, CA ... | reverse complement strand
TGGCGGGATGGCCAGAACTAGACTCAAGTGAATGTTTAGTCAGGCTATTCTCATAATTCTTATTCTTTACTGAAAGGGGTAAAGGCAAAGAGGATCCAAGGTCATAAACTTTAGACCTGATTGTGAGGGCAACCGCTGATGAAAATGATGGGTAGGGAATAAAAAACGGTAAAAATATATAAGCCGGGCGGTAGAATGACTGACCAGCCTTACGCGCGAGCGCGAGAAACTAAAGGTAGGCTTATTTAGAGAGAAAGCAATATTAGCAAGCTTAATATAAATATAAAATATATATTTATTAGGAGCAATTCTGTTTTTTGACCTTTCCAGTAGGACTAAAAGTTTTGTAATAATATTGTATAATTATGACATTAATCTACTAAAATAGATTCTTTCATTCCTAATTATATTAGTTGAACTTCCAAAATGTTAATTAAATCAAAAAATTGGCTAGTCAAAAAATTTTAATAAAATGGGTTACCTTAAAAGGTGATGAGGTATCGTAATACGCTATGCAAAAAACGTCGCACGAATGTGTGTTAAAAGGGGTGATCTCGTAGGATTAAAGATTCTTATCTTAAAAGCCCTGTTATTTTTAAGTTTTTTTGTGAGATTAGCTTTTTTTATGAGTAGAGTAACAGGTAGTGATATCATTTTGGAAAGCTTTGAGGGCCAAGGCTCGGTGAGAGATGGAGTTTTTCCGATCCAAGGTTAGTTGGGCTAGGGTTAGGCTAAAGCCAGCGGGACGAAAAATCGCATCGTAGCCGAATCCGTAATCGCCTATTGGGCGGATGGTGATAAAGCCGTTTAGTTGGCCGCGCCAATAGAAGTGGCTGTCGTCTGGCCTGGCCAGAGCTAGAACCGTGGTAAAAAAAGCTCGCCGGTCGTGGCGGCCCTTCATTCGGCTTAAAAGAAGGTGGCAACGCTGGCGGTCGCTTAGTTTTTCTCCGCCGAAGCGGGCTGAAAAAATTCCAGGAGCTCCGCCCAGAGCTAGGACGGAAAGGCCGGAATCATCGGCTAGAGTAAACAAGCCCGTGGCTTTGGCTCCGGCGCGGGCTTTAATCAGGGCGTTGGCTGTAAAAGTTTGGCCATTTTCTCTGGGCGTTTCTAGACGACGGCCGGTTTCTGTCTCCCATTCCGCCAGGGAGATTAACTTGGCTGTCAAAGGGACTAAAGCGGCCAGCTCCGCGACTTTGGCTTGGTTTCTGGTGGCAATTAGAATTTTCGGTTTGTTCATGTTAGCTCTCGCGTTATCAGTGGCTATCGGCCTCGCCGCCGCGCCGACGTTCATAATCCTGAAGATATTCTAACAGACGGCGATCTAATTCATCCTGAGACATACGATTGAAGTTTAAAGGTTCACGGTCTGAGCCTAACTCGTCGTCCTCTTCGTTATTCTCAGTGGCGTTCTGGAGAAGTTGGCCACGCCCTTCTTCGCCAATTTTGAAGACGAAAGAGTGGCCGCTCATGGCCATGACATCATCACCTTCCATCTCTTTTTCATCTACATTATGGCGTACTACCCCTTTAGGTACCTTAAAATGGTTGATGGGTCTGTTTTTTAAAAATTCTTGCATAAATTCAATAAAAATTGGTGCGGCACTGCGGCTGCCCTGCTCCCCGTGGCCAAGATCGATACGCAGATCTCGTCCCACCCAGACTCCACAGGTGTAGTCGGGGGTGAAACCTATAAATAAGGCGTCGGTCTGGTTATTTGTGGTGCCGGTCTTACCGCCCACTGGAATATTCTTCAGGGCCACGCCTACTTGGGTAGCCGTACCTCGATGAGCTACTCCCACTAGCATATCTACCATGATATAGGCGGTTTGGGGAGAAACAGCCGCCGTTAGGTAAGGTTCAAACTTGCGCAGTACTTGGTCATGGCGGTTATCTATTCGGTCAATAAAAAGAGGCCAGGCCCAGGAACCTTGGTTAGGAAAGGTGGAATAGGCTTGAACCATTTCTAGTAGGGTTATCTCGGAAGCCCCCAGTGCTAGGGGTAAACGTTTGACCAAAGGGGAGCGGATACCCATCTTGCGGGCATATTCAGCTACCACCTGGGGAGTAATGGCTTCACAGACTTTGACGGCTACGATGTTAACCGACAATCTTAAGGCGTCATAAATAGTCATTGCACCGTTGAAGTGACCGTTGTAGTTCTTAGGTTGCCAGGGGGGGTGACCGGGGGCCTGAGGATAGCTTACCGGTGAATCCCAGACTATAGAGGCCTCGGTAAAACCATTATCGATGGCCGCGGTGTAGACAATGGGTTTGAAAGAGCTGCCCGGCTGGCGGCGGGCTTGGATAGCTCGGTTAAACTGGCTTTGGCCGAAGTCACGGCCGCCGATGGCTACAAGAACTCGGCCAGTTTTATTTTCCATAAGTAAAAGAGCGCCTTGCAAATCTGGGGGTGGGGCGGTGACGAGGTCCCAGATTCTATTTTTTGGGTTATGATTCACCAGGCGAATCATTATAAGATCGTTTACGCTGTAATATTGTTCCAGGTTCCGGCCGCCCAAAATCCATTCCGTTGCCTTTAAGGGCAGAAAGCCTTTTTCTGGGCCCAGGGATAGAGTCAGCCCAGCTTTAGTCTGGTCTCGGCTTTCTACGGTTGTGATTAGAGCGGCCATTTCTTGGCCCACTTGGAGCGGGTTAAGTTTTATATTTTCTTGCTGTTTATGATTAAATTCTAGAATCTGACTCTGAGTTAGGTGGGCTACTCGGGGCGACAGGTTTTGGCGTCGGGCTAAAGCGTCTAGGCCATTTGATAGAGCTGTTTGGGCTATTTTTTGAGCCTTGAGATCTAGGGTGGTATAAATCTTGTAACCGCCGTTTAGAAGTTCGTCTTCGCCTAGAAGATCTATGGCTTGGCGGCGTACCACTTCGGTAAACTGCGGGGATATTTCTCGGTAGTAATTAGGTCGCGATTGGATAAATTCCAGTTTGGTATTTTGGGCGGTGTAGTATTCTTCAAAAGTAATGAACCCCACGGCCAGCATCTGCCTTAGAACGTATTGCTGCCGGGCTAGGTTTCCCTCTATACCCAGATGAGTGGCTACCCGGCTAGGGGCTTTGGCTAAGCTTGCCAGCATGGCCGCTTCAGCCAGGTTGACTTCGCTAATGGATTTGCCAAAATAGAGATGGGCGGCTGATTCCACTCCATAGGCTCCTCGACCTAGATAGATCCGGTTCAGGTAAAGATAGAGAATTTCGTCTTTAGTTAGGGTCTGTTCCACTCGCCAGGATAGGACTATTTCCCGCATCTTGCGGTCATAGGTCCGTTCATTGGTTAGAAAAAAGGTTCTAATCATCTGTTGGGTGATGGTGGAAGCGCCCTGAACCGTACGTTTAGCTTGTAGGTTGGCTAGAAAGGCTCGTACTAGACCCTTTAAAGCCACACCCTGATGCTGGTAAAAATTTGAATCTTCAGCCGCCAGAAAGGCATTGATAACTTTTGGGGGAATTTTATTTAGTGGTAGAACCAAACGGTGTTCGCGGTACAGTTCAGCCATGAGGGTGCCGTCGTCGGCATAGATATAACTTAAAGTGGGGGGGAGATAATCCTTGAGCTTTTCAATGGGTACGTTAGCCATTTCTGAACTATAAGTATGGATTACAATTAGAGCAATTAAGAGGGGCCAGAAAATAAAGGGCAGAATAAAGAAGATAAAGCTGAGTTCTCCCGGCACCCAGGCCTGGGGATGGCGCCAGGGGCTTGGAGCTTGTGAGGATGGTTGCGTCCTAGCTCTCGTGGTCCTGGCTTTTTTTCGACTCAGCTCCGGCGTCACTTCAAAATTATTTTTGTCCACAGCGTGACAATTTTCCTTAATGGCTTTATTATTTTGGCTAAGTTTATTCTTTAGCCGATGTGGAAGTGGCCGTAGTCGCTTTTTAAGGTGGCAGTGGCGCTTGAATTCGGGTATAGGATTAGAAGTTGATCTAAAATGGCCATTGCCCGGTGGTTATCTTCCAGGCGGTTATAACAGAAAGACAATTTTAAAAAATAATTCGGTGGTTTAGCGGTTTGGTGGTAGTCGTTGGCGTAGCGTTTGAAGTCAGCGACGGTTTCAATCCAGTGACCGGAGTCGTAATGATATTTTCCTAGCCAATAGCAGGTATTGTGGGGTAAAGAGCCCCGGGAATTTTTGCTTAGCGTTCTGGAAAAAATATCAGCGGCCTGGCAATATTTTTTTTGTTTTAAAAACTGTTGTCCTTTCTTATAGGAGTCCTGGCTATTCTTGGAAGCGACGGTAGAAAGGGCCGGGGGAGAAAGAAAAGAGGCAAGGATAGTGAGTAGCTCTAGAACCGCTGGCGACGGCGGGCTCGCGCTTCTAGTAGTGGAAACTAGAGTTGATAAATGCTTAGAGTCATTAATGCCTATTCTAGTTTTCACTTGTTCAACTCGGCGGGTTAGATTTTCAAATTTATTCTAGTTAATTACGGTAACCGGCCTTCACGCTATGGTAACCCCGAAATGTCAGAAGTAGCCCTAAGTAAGCGTATTTAATCGCGCTCCATTTCATTAGTATTGAATTTACCGAAAAACTCACTTGAACGCAAGCTCTTTTACTAGTCGCCACCCACGAGTCTAGGGCCAAATAAAAAGGTCATCTTGTCTAGAATTAAGCTCCGCCAAGTCGCTCAGTTTTGTTCCATATTATATAAGTCGGGCTTCTAAAATACTAATTAATTTTTTGATTAGCTAAAAAAATTAACGAAAAAAAGCAGCTATTTTATTTTTATAGATAATAATTATATTTTATAATATAATTATTCTTTTAGATACGATTTTAGAGTTGTTTAGTTAACAAAAAATTCGATTGTAAAATTTCTTTTGTCGAATGTATAATAAACAGACTAGAGAGCGTGTTATTTCCCGCTTGGATTAGGGTTAAGGGTAAAATGGCCAGTTTATTAGATAAAATATGGGATGCACATATAGTGGAACGGATTGAAGGCACTCCAGATCTTTTGTATGTCGATCGACATCTAGTGCATGAAGTTACTTCGCCCCAGGCCTTTGAAGCTCTTCGTCTGGCTGGTCGCAAAGTTCGACGGCCAGATTTGACTTTTGCCGTTATTGACCACTCTATTCCAACTGACGACCGTAGCCGGCCTCTCCAAGACGAAGTGGCTGAAGCTCAGTTGGCGGCTCTAGAAAAAAACCAGGCCGAGTTCGGGCTAACTATTTTTTTCGGTGATACCGATCCACGACAGGGCGTTATTCATGTCACCATGCCAGAACAGGGTATCGTTCTTCCTGGTTACACTGTCGTTTGTGGTGACAGCCACACCGCTAGCCACGGGGCGCTGGGGGCCTTAGCTTTCGGCATTGGTACTAGCGAAGTGGAGCATGTTTTGGCCACTCAGACTATATATCAGGCTAAGCCTCGGCAAATGGCCGTGGAAGTACGCGGCGTCTTGCCACCTAGCGTTGCGGCTAAAGATTTGATCCTTCACATTATAAATGTGGTGGGTGTGGCTGGTGGCAACGGCCACGCCATAGAATATTGGGGCGATGGGGTTACCGCTCTTTCGGTGGAAAGTCGCCTAACTTTATCGAACATGACTATTGAGTGTGGCGCTAAGATAGGTCTCATCGCTCCGGATGACATTACTTTTAAATATTTGAAAGGTCGCCCTTTAGCCCCAGATAAAGCCAATTGGACTACCTTTGAGACCTACTGGCGCGCTTTATTTACCGACCCGGGTCATAAATTCGATCGACAAGTTTCTATTGATGCTTCGGAGGTGCTTCCCCGGGCCACTTGGGGTACTAATCCGGCTCAGAGCGTCCCTCTTTCCGGCCGGGTGCCTGGACCGGGCGACTTCAGTGACCCTGCTGAGCAAATAGCCGTCGAAAAAGCCCTTCGTTACCAAAATCTGCAACCGGGTATTCGTTTGGCCGATATTCCAATTGATTATGTTTTTATCGGTTCCTGTACTAACGGGCGGATTGAGGATCTTCGTGAAGCGGCCAGCATTTTGAAAGGACGCCGTCTGGCTAAAGGTGTTACCGCTTTAGTTGTACCTGGGTCTGGTCTAGTCAAGGCTCAGGCTGAAAGAGAGGGTTTAGCCGCTATCTTCACCGCCGCTGGCTGTCAGTTCCGCGAGGCGGGTTGCTCCATGTGCCTAGGGATGAATCCTGACTTTGTGCCTTCCGGATTTCGTTGCGCTAGTACTTCTAATCGCAACTTCGAGGACCGACAGGGTCGTGGTTCCCGCACCCATCTACTCAGTCCCGCCGCCGCCGCCGCCACCGCTGTATGTGGCCGTCTGACTGACCCACGTGAGTTTATGTGAGGTTTTTATTGATAAAAAAAATTACTACCTTTACTAGTCTTGCCGCGATTTTAGATCGGGCTAATGTGGATACCGATCTCATTATTCCTCAGAAATTTCTGAAAAGTATCAGCCGGAAAGGGTTTGGCCGTTATGTATTTAATAATCTGCGTTTACGGCCCGATGGCTCTTTGGATCCAACCTCTTCCCTCAACGCCCCGCGCTATCAGGGAGCTGGTATTTTAGTCAGTCGAGAAAATTTTGGCTGTGGTTCCAGTCGCGAACACGCCTCCTGGGCTCTGCTGGATTACGGCTTTAGAGCAGTCGTTGCTCCTTCGTTCGGTGATATTTTTAAAAACAACAGTTTTAAAAATAGTTTGCTGCTAGTTGAACTGCCGGGGGTAACTATTCTTGAGCTGATTCAGCTTATTAATGAAACTCCGGGCTTAGAATTAACCATTAACCTCCTGGATCAACGGATTAGTGGACCGAAGGGCTTTGCAACCACTTTTGACTTTGACCCCTATCGTAAAAAGATGCTTTTAAATGGGTGGGACGATATCAGCCTAACTCTTAAAAAAGAGGTTCTTATTAACGCTTACGAAAGAAGTCACCGGTATCCTTAGCAACTAAAAAATAGTGCTATAATCTAGAATGTTTTCGCTTAAATCTAGACTTAGGGAAAGGCCCTGAGGGTGGCTTTGGTTTAATTTTAGCCTAAAGTTTCATAGTTAAAAAGGCGATAACATATTAATGCTACGATAATAAAATAATATTACTATAATAAAAACGTGTCCATGTAAATATTATTTTTTACTTTATTATGATAATATTAAGTAGCTATTATACATCTATGTTTATAGCTATTATTCCAAATCATAATTCTTTTACGGCGATTCTCCTGTATGAATTTTATCGGGCCAATGGGAAGGTTAAGGGAAGGACCCTAGCTAACTGCTCTTATTTTGATTCAGAAATTATTGACCGCACCAAAAGACGGCTCAAAGGCAAGTTGTTGTTTCTACCATGGAAGTCTTCTAAAGTATCGACTATAAACAACACGATCATGTTTTGGTGGGTATGACGACTTATGAAAAGGATTGACCTGGCTTCTGTCACTTCCTCACGGTTGTTAAGAAAAGGGGTTCCAGTTCTCGCCATGGTTGTCTTTCGTTTTTTGTATCTTGAAGTAAATTGGCCATTGCGACAAACTGGCGGCAGATAACTTTACCCGCCGAATTAAATATCGCCGATGTTGATGAGAATGAGCTTTACGCGGCTATAGACTGGTTGATAGACAAGCAGGGAGCTATTAATGTTAGACTAGCTGAATGATGCCCTTTATTTTTGAAATTGGTGAAACCTCATTTAATTTAAAATAACTAATAAATAACCTTAATCAGTATTTTTTCGGCCGCTCCTTTGATTTACTTTATTAGATGAGTCAAATTTTGATAATAGATTGGAATAGGATTATTCAGAAGTAGGATGAGATTTGCATTTTGGACGATTTCATGGCCTATGGCGGCAGAAAGAAATACAAGATTTTATTTAGTTTTTCAACAGGAGGAAATACCTAATCTTCAGGAATCACAACGAAGTGAGTGAAGGTGAAGCTTTTTTTTAAGTAGGTCAGGCATTATTACGTCTTAGAGGCGGGGGGGTATGAATTGGTGCTCTTTTACTTGCCGGTTATGGAGTTAGATAGTTTTTACGATTGGGAATGCTTCTATCTATATGAGTATCTTCATTCGCGAAAAAAGTTCATGGTTAATTAAGATTATTTATTTGTTAGTTTAAGATATTATTTAAAAAATAATAATTAGTTATTGGATATAATTTATGGAGTGGAGTAAATTGAAGACTTTTTGTTGTATTGGGGTGAATAAATCTAGTTGAGTTAATGTTAACACTTTTATTGTCTTGATTCTGAGTATCCCTGTTTACTTGGTAGGTGTTTAAAAGGATACTGGCTAGACTAAGGAGCAAGTTGTTAAGACTCTGAACGGGAAGGGTGTCTTAATTTTTTTTACTTAAGGTCTTTAACCGGGAACCTTCTGATCTTTCAATCGGGTTAACTGGAGGCTGGTATTTTTTTGCTTCTATTTTTTTATTGGTAAAAGTTAATTCTAGCTAAGTCTCTCGAATATGTTACTTGATATAACAAGCTAGAATACATAAAAAGATATAAGTTCTGACTCTTTATTTCAGCTAGGTATGTAGAGGCCGTATTTTATGTCATCGCTTTTTATTGTTCTAAAAGTTCATAGTTTACCTGGCGCTTGCTTCTCTTTTTATATCGTGGGTTCCTAAAAAATCCTAAAGGATAATGCCTACCTTCGATATGGGTTAATGATAGGTTGTAAAATATGGTGTCTCCGTTATAAAGGTGTCGTTTGGCTAGTCTGACTTCAATTCTATTAGCTAATCCATGGTCATGTAAAGTTTATTTTCGTTAGCATCAGCGATGTTTAATTCGGCGGGTAAGGTTACCTGCTGATCAAGATAAGAGAGATTAACCAGGATTTTTTTCTTGACCTTTTTGTTGTTTTGATAAGACTCACGCAGGAGAACTGTCAGGGAAGAATTACGATTTAGAACGATATCTATAAACATGATAGTGAAGATTATTTGAAAGTCAGCTAGAAGGATCTTAAAATAATAGACTCCGTTGGTAAAATAAAGCCTTCGGCCTATGGTTTTATTATTGACCTTAACCTTTTTAAGGACACATTGAAAGCTTGCTCGGATGAGCCAGAAATTGGTGGAAAATAGAAAATAAGATCTTTAAGGTTTTAAAAAATAATGGCTACAATTAGAAATACAAATTTGGATGCGAGAAAGAAATTATCGTTGCACTTTTAGTAATATTTAAGTTGTTAGTTTTCGCTATGTACAGTGGGTATCGGTTAATTGAAACATTATGACAGAAAGTGCAAAACAGCTTCAGTATTAAAAATTATTGCTTCATTCATTCTATATTTTCATCATCGTTTATGTTTTCAGTTAGGCCAAGACTACGACTTGGGATCGGCTAGCATATTTCATTCCCAACCTAACTGCCCCTAACCAGTCCCCAATCTCATCGTTTAAAGTCGAGTCACTCGGCCTCAGATTACTGTCAGTAATAACAGGTAGACAAAATTATGAACTTTAAGTTTTTGCCAGACCGTTAGCTTGATCGTTAGACCAATCTTAATCTTTAGAGCAGCTCCGCGCCTCCCCCCGGGTAGATCAGATCATTGACGCCAGTTAACGTTATCTGAATATTCGCCTGCGATACGAATTTATTACCAACCCGCTCTGGATGAAGTCTCGCTAGTCCGCTGTCCTTAGCAGCTTATCTAGTCGGCTTAGAGGTGGGCGAAAGATAGCTACTACTAGTTTCATCAAGACTATTAAATTAAAGGTGGGGCTTAAGACTGAAGTTTGAAAACTCGGATGAAGTGATTGTCCACACATTCATTAGGAGGAGTTTCGCAATTAGATTTTTCGCGTATTAAATAAATCTAAAATCGTAAGTACAAGGATAATTTTATTATAAACTATTATAATTATTTATAAAGATAAGACAATCTATACTGGTAAGGCAGAAAAATAAAATTATTTCTCATGAATATATGATAAAGAGGTTTAATTATATTTAATTTTCAAATTAAATTAAGATCTTGATTTGCTGGATTTAACCGAGCCAAAGAGGCGTACTATTAGAGGAGGGGTAGAAGAATAGGTTCTTTCCGCTTGGTGTTGTATTTTTAGAGATGGGGGAGGCGGACCTCGGACCAAACTCTGGCTTAGGTTAGTCTAGCTGGGGCGCACAAAAAAGCGGCCATCCCCACTGTTACCGTCAAGCTTAATTTACCCCTCAAACTTGAATCGGCAGCTGATGCGGGTAGGCGCAATCTGGCTTCGGAGTAGTCTTTAGAGCCTTCTTCTGGCTTGAGTGGCTGGTGACGAGCGCCTTAAACATCAATTGAAAGAGAATAAGATTGGATAAATTTTTTGGCAAGTAATTTTTTAGGAACATACTGAAATTATTTAAATAAAATAATTAATTGTAAGTATACTATATTTAGTATATTTATACTTAAAAATCTTACAGAAAATTATTTAAGGGTTTTTAATTTATTTAATAGCTTAGTTAGAGAAGTGGATGAAGAAAAGATAATTTCATGGATAACTGGCTTTCGGCCGCCGGCGAAATAGATTGCCGCGGTTAACGGTCCGGTAAATCCAGCGCTGAATAGAGCCTGGGCATAGAGGTGCACTTGGGTTTCATAGATTTTAAGCTGAAGGCTGGGGTGAAAATCAGTCAGTTTATAATCCACAAGGCAGCCGCCACCGTCCGGAGTGTAAAAAAAGAGGTCGATCACACCGGTGATGGTAAGCTGACCGGAAGTTGAGTCAGCGCTGGTTGTTGTGGTTAGCCAGAAGGGTAGTTCCCGGTAAGCTGGAAGGCCGGCTTGTAGAGTCTTCCGCCAGGCTAAGCCCAGTGGTCCTTTTATAAAAGTTTCTATTCTGGCGGCTAGATCCTGTAATTCCCCGTCTCCGGGGGTTAGGGCTAGTCTAGTGGATTCAAGAGCTAGGAGTTCGGCTGGGTTCGGATTTAGAGGGTTAATTATTTCTAAAACAGCGTGAAAAAGGTTGCCCGCTTCCAGTTGTGAGAGGCGTCTTTCGCTTAGCCTCTCATCTGGAGATTTTTTCAGTTGGAAAAAGGGGGTGGTGACGGCCGGTAGTTTTTCGACCGGAGGGTCTGTGGCCGAAAAGGTTTCCGCCGGGGTAGTTTCGACTAAAAGATGGGCTAGGGTGGTTACGCTGAGAGAGCGGTCAGTGACCGTCATGGGTGTTAAAAAATTTAGTCTTGGTTGGGTTTGGGTCGCTGGGCTTAATTCGACTGTTTTAGTTCCGATATTTTCCGGGCCGCTGGAGAGGTCGGGGTCTTCATTAATAAGTATTTCTTCAGTTAGGGCTGCAGCCTCCGGGCACTGCAAAAGGGCTTCCAGCCAACTGGAAGAGCCGTTGGGGTTAGAGGGTTGATTAGAGGGCCAGCCTAAAAAAACTAGATGGTCTTTAGCGCGGGTAGTGGCAACATAGAGAAGTCGTTTATTCTCTTGATCCTCTAGAACTTGTTCTTCGGCTAGAATATTTTGGTAAGAGGGTGGTTTAGCTAGGTTATTGGCTGTATCTCGAAAGCAGAGGGCTAGATGTCCGTCACCGGCTATGGCTACCCGTTGAAAAAAAGGTCGGGGTTTATAATCGGCCTCGGCGATAACTACTACGGGAAATTCTAGGCCCTTAGCCCCGTGAACAGTTAGAAGAGTAATGGCCTGAGAGACGGAGCTATTTTCCTGGTTTCGTCGTTTGCTCCAGGTTCGGCGTAGTTCCATTAATTCTTCGGCTGGATTCAGGGGCTGTTGGTCGCGGTTCTTACCGATCTCCCGGCTTAGAGTCAGGAAGGTGGTGATGGCCAGAACTCGATCCTGACCATCGTCTTCCAGAGCGGCTAGGGGGAGCAGGTGGCGCGCTTCGACGAGGCGTTCTAAAATTTCAACGGGGCGCCAGCGCCCCATTAAGATGGCTAGAGAGGCTAGTAATTCTTTAAGGGCGTTGAGGGCGGTCAGATCGTCTGGAGCTAAATTTTTAGGGAAAGGCCTGGTTCCTGTCTGGGTCCGGTTTTTTTTTATAAAATACTCGCTTAGAGCTATGGGACTCTTAAGGCCCTTAACTTCATCTGGCCAGGCTAGAGCTAGGAGGGTTTTGTCGGAAACCGGGCCTAGAGGAGAGCGTAGAATGGTGGCCAGACTCACTTCTAGATTTCGGGTGCTTAAAAAATTAAAGGCGGCGAGCAGTCCTCGTACTTCGGCGTAATCGAAGGGGTTACTGCCGCCGGCTAGGTGGCAAGGCCAGCCAGCCGTTAGTAAGGTTTCTTTAAAGATATTGGCGTATTTAAAGCGGCGAAAAAGAACAGCAACGTCCCCGGGGTTTGGCCGGCGGCTCTGCCCTCCCTCGGTGTTAATTAGCACTGGCCCGGAATTATCGATAAGACGGTTGAGATATTTTACTAATAATATAGCTTGAACTTTGGCTCGGTTCAGGCCGTTGCGAGTGGTGGGTGGGTCGGGTGAGGCTAGTCTGACCACCTGGGAGCCGTGGTAAAAGGCGGGTTTGACTGCGCGTTGGTGATCTTGCTCTGTGAAAAGGTCGCTTAAATATTTAGGGAAGAGGGCGTTAAAAAAATTGATCAGAGGCTTTTGGGATCGGTAATTATAGTTTAAGGCTAGTACCTGGCCACCGCCGCGGATGAGGGCTTGTTTGAAGTCGGCCATTATTTTCACTTCCGCGCCCCGAAATCGGTAGATAGATTGTTTTAAATCGCCGAAAACATTGAAGCGGGGAGAGACAGCGGCCCAATTTATTTGGGACCATAATTCATAATTTTCTGGGTAGGTGGCGCTGTCGTCGGGTGGAAGCAGAAGATAGGCTAGAAGATTAGCCTGGAGTCGATTGGTGTCTTGAAATTCATCAATGAGGATTAGATGGCGTTTTAAAATCTCTTGTTGCCGAATTCTCGGTGAGGTGGCTAGCAGACGCCGGGCTAGAATGAGGATATCGTCGAAATTAACGATGCCGCGCTCTTTTTTTCGGTGATTTAGAAGCTTCGGTAGTCGCTCTAGCAGCCGGAGGAGTTTTTCTGTCAGAGGTCGGGCTAGAATTTCGCTGCGGCGGGCTTTTAGATCGGTCAGGGCTTCTCGCAGTTGGTTTTTAAGCGACTGGGCCGAGTACCAGCGACCGCTATCTTCTATTAGGCGGTTAAATAGAGCCAGGTTTGAGTCAAGATCGGCTGAAAGAACTGTAGTCGAGGGGGTCAGGGCTTCGATTAGATGGGTTATAGAGGCCATTATTTTGAAATAGTAGGGCTTATCCGGTTTAATGGCTCCGTCTTTAAGGCTGACGTTTATAAACTGGACCAGATTTTTAAAAGAAGCTAGATACAGGTTCAGATCTTCTTCTGGGCTGTTGTCGGTGCCGGTAGTTAGGTGGGTTAGGCCCCAGGAACTAAGACGGGTGGCGCATCTGGTTAGGATATCTTTTAGCTCATCTAGCTGGTAGGTTTGGAGAAGGCCTAGAAGATCGGGGTTTCTTTCGTCCAACCAATCGGTAATAATATCGGTCAGGTCAGACTCCATGCAGGTTTCATTATCGTCTAGGCTAGGAACGGTAGTCAGATTCAGATAAACAGCGTTTTCCTGTACTAGTTTGAGTGCATAGCTGTGAATGGTACTGATATCGGCTCGATCAAGGTGGGCGGCCTGGGTTCGCCAGAAATCGGCTTCCGCGTTTTCGGCCTTCTTTCGTTTTTCTGCAAAGGTTCGGGCCAGACGCTGGCGCAGTTCGGCCGCGGCCCTGTCGGTGAAAGTTAGGGCAAGTATATTTAGAATATCTTTAGGTCGGGTTTCTTTGGGCTGATTTTTAGTTAAAAAATTCTCGGTTAGGCGGCGGGTGATCGTTTCTACTAAAGTATGGGTCTTCCCGCTGCCAGCTCCGGCGATGATGCATTTAGTGGTCCGATTTTCGACCACAGCTAGTTGGGAGGCATCAATATTTTTCATGTTTTGTTCTCTTCTGGGTCGTTGGCGGCACTGGAGCACATGAGGGTAAAGGCGCAAAAGCGGCAGCTGTTTCGCTCTCTGACTCTAGGTGGAAAAATTCCTTTTTTAATCTGTTCCCAGGTTTCTGCTAATAAATTGGGAAAACTTATTAGACCTTCTCGGGCTCGGTCCGCCCTGGTTTGCGGGTCGAGGTCCATTTCCGGGCTATTAGTGGCCGGGCCTGACCACTGGTTAATTTTAGTTGTGGGGATCAGAATTTCGAATGAGCATTTAGCGGGAAGTTTAAAAGTTTTCTCGGCGGCTAAGGCATAGATTAGAAGTGACCAGGATGAGAGCGGGAAGCGACCGCTTTTTTCATCTGTCTTGAACTCTTTTAGGTTGTCACTGCGTTTATAATCCCGCACCCATAAGCCCCGATCGGTACGATCAAGCCGGTCTAGACGGCCGTGGAAATAGATGGATTCAGTCTCGTTGATAAAAATTTTTAGAGGAGGAGCAGCATCGGAATTGCTTGCGCCGAAAGACCATTCCACGTACCAGGGGCGTACATCTTCTGAGCTTTTCGTTAATTCACGTTGGAGCCAGTCGGTTAGCACCCAGTGTAGAAAGTTCTGGCGAATTTCCCACAGAGGTAGGCGGCCTAGAGGGCTATGACGGCAAGAATTGATTTCCTCTGAAAGAAGGAGCAGGAGTTCCTGGTGACTTTTTTTAAAGCTAGTTTTACCTGGCCAGAGATGGCCAGGTTCTCGCTCTCGATTGTTCTTTAGCTTTCCTAGGCGCCGGGTAAAAAATTTTTCCAGCACTTGGTGAAATAAATTACCTTCGTCATTGACTGACCATTCTTCTAGAGGCTCACTTTCGCCTCTTAGTCCTAGAGCTTCTTTGAACCAGAAGGCCAGGGGGCATTTTTCAAAGTTAGCTAAGAAAGCCGGCCGAATTAGAGGTTGTCCCTGGTAGAGAGGTCTTTTTTGCAACCAAGTTGATATTGCCGCCGGCCCCGGGTGAGCCTCGGTTTTAAAATTGTGGATGCGTTCATGCCGCCGCCGCAGTTGGCGCCATAAATCTAAATTTTCATTACTTTTGGGTACGTTCGCCGGCCAGTGGGCTGGTTCTATCTGGGCCAGGCCCACCCAAAGTTCATCATGGCTAACGGCTTCGATCGGGTGTGGCGTTGGTTGGGAGATTGCGTTTTCTTTAGTTACCATTGAGTCGCCGTTTCCTTGCGGCCAGAGCTCGCGGAGAGCTTCTAGGAGTGGGGAAGGAAGGGCCGGGCGGCCGTTTTTATCTTTGCTATGGTGAAAGAGCCAGACCCGTTGGCGGGCCTGGCTCAGACCGGCGGCTAGAAGCAGTTCTTCTTGGCGATAGCGGTCGGCCATGCTGTTCCAGGGCGCGCGCCCTAAAAAATCCTTAACTGCGGTTGCCCGGATAAATTCTTCTGGCCACCAGCGATTTTCTGAGCAGATTCGTGGGAAAACGCCTTCGTTTAAACCAAGGAAAAAAATTTCATCGAAAATAGCTCCGTTAAGGTCGTAATAATTAAGTACTTGGAGACGACCTTCGGGGATAGAGTTATTATTTATATGGCGTTTAGACAGAACGGTTTTTAGCCATAGGCGAAAGCAGCTTAGCGAAAGCTTTGGGGCCGGAGAGGTGTTTAGGGCCGCGCTCAGGTGGTTTAGTTCTTCAGCTAATACTTCGGCGGCTTCTGTATCCGTTTTTAGTACTAGTGGCGGGAGGTTAGGGTTACGGGCACCTGGCCAGCCAAATTCATTGAGAATAGTTTTGAAACGGTCGATGAAATCGGGCCAGGTTGAAGTGGAGATTAGGCTATCTCCAGCTTTTTTTAGCTGGGTAATAAGGGTGAGGAGGATCTTGACGTCCTGGGCCTTGCTTTGATCTCGGTCTTGGATCAAGTTAGCTAGTTTGGTTAAGTTTTCTTCAAAGCCGCCACCGGCTCGGCGGTCGGTGATCCCAGCCTCTAGAGTCAGCTGGTTCAGGATAGTGGGTGCTTGGAAATGGTTGGTGAGTGTGAAGTAGGGGTTAAGTATTAGATCCAGAAGACGAGAACGTTCCCAGTTAGAAGTCCAGACGGCTAGAAGTTCTAGAATGGCTCGAACCGGACCCTGTTCGACCAGCATCTCTCCACGTTGGTAATAAAAGGCTAGACCGAAACGCCGTCCTATATCCTTGATAAGCGGGCTGTAATCCTTCAGCGAAGGGACTACTAAGGCCATATTTTCCGGTCGACGCCCTTGGGCGAGCAATTTTTTCAGATGCCGGGCCGCTTCTTCCACTTCTTGATAAGTGGTGGCGGTTTGCATTATAACTAGCTGCCCGGTTGGGTCCGGGGGCGGAAGGCGGCGGCGGATGATCGGGTCTAGGAGAGCCTCAGCCGCGTAAGCTAGAGCCGGTGGGGCTGCCGTAGTATCGCTGAAAAATAGATTTAGGTTTGGTGCCTTGGCGGTGGTTTTGAGGTATTTAATTGTACGCAAAAAGTCGAAGCCTATCTCTTCATTTCGCATCCAGGTCGGTATTTGCAGAGTCACATCTACCTGCCGATCTCGGGATAGAGCCAGAAGAAAATCCGTTTCAAAGGGGGAGAGGCGCTGGGCTTGAGGGTAGACTATTTTTTTGACCCCGAGTAGGGTTTTGAAGATAAAACCCTTTCCTAAACTTTCTAGTAATTGGCGCCTTTTCCCGGAGCGATCGAGATTATTTTGAGATTTTAGCCAGGCTTCTTGCCGTCGGCCCAGGTCGGCTAGAGTGCGGGTTAGAGGTTCCGGGGGTAGGGTGGCTACCTGATCCCAGCTTAGACCGGCTAGCTTTAGGCGGCTCAGACCGTCGCCTAGTTCGGCGGCTAAATCGGCTTTGATTTTTAGTGTTGTCTCCAAATTGTCATTTTCGTTCAGGAGACTCGGCCAGAGAAGGTGGAGTAGAGGTTTAACCAAGTCGTTTAAATAAAATTGGTAGTGTAGGTCGTCAATTTCCGGCGGTTCTATCTCTAGAGTCAGCTGTCGTTCCAGAGCACCGATGGTCATGAGGCGGGGTTTAAGATGGCGGGGAAAGGTCTTCGTTAGGTCCCCTTTTGTTTCTTCCCAAAATTTCTTTTGAATTTGAAAACGAACTAAATCGCTCGGGGTTAGCCAGATAACTTCAGGGTTAAAAAAAATGGCTTTAAATTCAGGAAGGGAGGGAGAGGTGGGCTTAGGCACGGGCAGTTAGATTTTTTCTTAAAAGACTAGTATGATATCTACTTTGAGGGTGGAGTCTGTGTTTACTTTTAGATAAAAAGCCTAGTTGGATGGGGTCAAATTGAGCAGGGGTTGGCCACTCAGGTTGCGGCGGGGTAATTTTTTTTATTTCAAAACTCTGCTCAGTCCATTTAGCTTTAGTGAGGTTGATAGCAATATTAAGGAATTCGCCTATGATATTAGTCGAGCCGTCGGAGGTATCCAGAATATCTATCCTTAGCCTCAGATAGATGGCGATGGTTGCAAGCAGAGGTAGAGATTCGACGCGTTTAACTAAGCTGCATATAAGGTAGCTGAAAACGGTTTTTGAGTCGGTGTCGACCAAGTAGCTTTGAAAATTTATGTGAATTGAAAGATCGCAGAGAAATAAATCTTGGAATTTAGTATTGATTCTAATGAATTTTAATATGCAAGCGGTAATGCAGCTAGTGACGTCGCCGGCATAGACACCAAGTATTTTGTCATAAATATTTTGCATGAAAAAATATTATTAATAGAGTTGTTCAAGCAAGTTGGCCACATTTATCGGGGTAAAGCCAAATTCGGCGAAAAGGCGGGCCGCTGGGGCGGAAGCGCCGAAAGTTTCAATTGACAGCGCCCGCCCGGTCGGGCCGAGATAGCGGTTCCAGCCCAAAGATAGGCCGGCCTCTAGTGAGAGGCGTCGGGTCAATCGGGAAGGTAACACGGTTTCGCGGTAGTTTAAGGGCTGTTCGTCGAATATTTCCCATGAAGGAAGCGAAACTACTCGGACTTGCCGACCCCGGTCATTTAAAATTTTTTGAGCGCTAAGGGCCAGGGATACTTCTGAACCGGTAGCTAAAATAATAGCCTCTGGGTTTTTGTTGAGGGCTTCAGAGAGAATGTAACCGCCTTTAAGAGCGTTTCCGACTGAGTTCGGAAAATCATTTAGGTGCAGAACGGGCAAATCCTGGCGAGACAGAGCCAGAGCTGTGGGGCCGGGTCGGGTGAGGGCGCTTTGCCAGGCGGCAGCGGTTTCATAGGCATCAGCCGGACGGATGACGGTAAGGCCGGGAATGGCTCGGAGAGTAGCAAGATGTTCTATCGGTTGGTGGGTGGGGCCGTCTTCTCCGACACCTATGCTATCATGGGTAAAGACAAAAATAGTGCGAATTTTCATCATGGCGGCTAAGCGTAGGGCCGGTCGGGTGAAATCAGAAAAGACTAGAAAGGTGGCCACGAAGGGGATTAGACCATCTGCCAGGGCTAAGCCGTTGGCGATAGCCCCCATAGCTGCTTCGCGGACGCCGAAATGTAGGTTACGGCCGTTGGGAGTAATGGCACTGAAAAAGCCTAGGGCGTTCAGTTCGGTTTTGTTGGACGGGGCTAGATCGGCGCTACCCCCCACTAGTTCCGGTAAAATTGGAGCCAGGGCGTTTAAAATTTGGCCTGAAGCTGACCGAGTGGCCACGATCTCGCCTTTTTTGAAGGTAGGTAGAGCGCGGAGCCAGTTTGTCGGTTTTTCCCCGGTCAGGCGGCGCTGTAGTTCTGAAGCTTCGTTGGGAAAAGCTTTTTTGTAGGCGGCCAGTTTTTTCAACCAGGCCGCCCTGGTTTCCTGATGGATTAAGCCTAGGTTTTTGAAATTATCATAAACTCGCTGATCTACCGTAAATTCCTGATCCGAGGGGTAACCATAAAAAGAACGGGTGGCTCGAATGGCCTCTGGTCCAAGTGGTTCGCCGTGGGCCTTGGGCAGGCCTTCTTTCGGGCTACCCGCGCCTAGTACTGTACGGATCATTAAAAGACTCGGGTGATTTCGGTCGGCTCGGGCATTTTGAATGGCTTGGTAGATTGAGCCTAAATCGTCACCCTCGCTAACCACTATGACTTGCCAGCCGTAAGCCAGAAAGCGGGCTCGCACGTCTTCAGTGAAGGATAGTTCGGTGGAGCCCTCAATAGAAATTTGGTTGTCATCATAAAGATAGATAAGGTTACCGAGCTCTAGAGTTCCAGCTAGAGAAGCTGCTTCGGCCGCTATGCCCTCCATTAAGTCGCCGTCGGAGACTAGGGCATAGATTCGATGGTCGAAGATGGTGAATTCGGGACGGTTAAAGCGTCCGGCTAGCATTTTTTCGGCTATGGCCAGTCCGACGCCCATGGCCAAACCGTGACCTAGAGGGCCGGTAGTTGCTTCCACCCCCAGGGGATGGTTGTATTCAGGGTGACCGGGTGTGAGGCTACCCCACTGGCGGAAGTTTTTTAGATCTTCTAGAGTAAGACCGTAACCGGCTAGATGTAACCAGGCGTATAAAAGGGCAGAACCATGGCCGGGGGAGAGTATGAAGCGATCGCGGTTGGGCCATTTGGGATCGGTCGGGTCGTGTTTTAGAAAACGGCTCAGGAGGACATAAACCATGGGGGCTGCCCCTAAAGGGAGCCCGGGATGTCCGCTTTGGGCTTTTTCCACCATATCCATAGCTAAAAGGCGTAAAGTGTTGATTGAAGCCCAATCTTTGCGGTTGAAAGTGGGAATAACCATTTATAGTGACCTCGATTTTGTGTGAGGTGAAGAGCTTCCAGAGAAGGGGAACCCCGGCCAGTTATTTTGGGCTCAAAACCATGATCATATTACGGCCTTCTAGTTTGGGTATTTGTTCAACTTGGCCGTATTCGGCGATATCTTGAAGTACACGTTCTAAAAGCACTTGACCTAATTCGGAATGGGCTATTTCCCGACCCCGGAACATGAGGGAAACTTTGACTTTGTTTTTTTCCGCTAGAAATTTCTGGATGTTGCGAAGTTTGAACTGGTAATCATGTTCCCCCGTTTTGGGGCGGAATTTAATTTCTTTTATTTCAATAGTGGATGATTTTTTACGAGATTCAGCGGTCTTTTTGCTGATTTGGTATTTATAGCGGCCGAAATCCATCACCCGGCAAACTGGTGGTTCGGCTTCAGGGGCTACCTCCACCAGATCTAGTCCTGCTTCAAGGGCTACTTTCAAAGCTGTGTCAAGTGGCATTATACCTAACTGGCCGCCCTCATCACCGATAACCCGGACCTCCGTAGCTTGGATATGTTTGTTGATGTCGACTTTTTTACCATCGGATTCTTTGCGTTTGACGTTAATCTCCACACCTCTCTTATATTCAAGTTTGTCGATTCCATTGTGGCCATTCCGCTTCCCGGGTCGCTAGAGTTAGGAAGTTAGTCACCGACATAACGCCTGAGTCTTCACCACTCCGGTGACGCACGGCCACGGTTTTGTTTTCTACTTCCTTATCCCCCAGAATCAGCATGAAGGGAATTTTTTGTATTTGGGCTTCACGAATTTTATAGCCAAGTTTTTCATTACGGTTATCGGCTTCAGCGCGCAGACCTTTTCGGCGAAATTCGGCCTGCAGTTCAGCGGCGAAGTCATCGGCTCTGGAGGTGACGGTGAGCAGGCGAATCTGCTCTGGGGCTAGCCAGGTCGGAAAGGCTCCGGCAAAGTGTTCAGTCAGGATGCCGATGAAGCGTTCCAAACTACCGAAGATGGTTCGATGAAGCATGATAGGACGTTTTTTTAGACCATTGCGATCCATGTAAGTTAGATCGAAGCGGTCGGGCAAGGTGAAGTCGCATTGAATGGTGCCGCATTGCCAGCGGCGGTTCAAGGCGTCTTTAAGTTTTATATCGATCTTGGGGCCGTAGAAAGCTCCATCGCCTTTGTTGATTTCATAAGGCCGGTTTTGTTCGGTCAGAGCTTTTTTTAAAGCATCCGTGGCTAGTTTCCAGGCTTCGTCCGAGCCGATGCTTTTGGTTGGGCGGGTGGAAAGGTTAATCTCGTATTTAAAGCTAAAGGTTTCCATAAAATCAGACACCAGATCTAACACTCCCTTTATTTCCGCATTAAGATTTTCTGGAGTGCAGAAGAGGTGGGCGTCATCTTGAGTAAACTGGCGTACTCTAGTTAGGCCGTGGAGGACCCCACTTTTTTCGTGGCGATGTACGGTACCAAGTTCAAAAAACCGTAGCGGCAGATCGCGAAAAGATCGAGTCTGGGAACGGTAGACTAGTATATGGGCTAGGCAGTTCATGGGTTTTATGGCGTAGCCTTGGCCATCGATTTCAGTGAAATACATATTATCATGATAATTGTCCCAATGGCCACTTTTTTTCCACAGGTCGGAACGAAGGATTTGGGGACCTATTACCGGATCATAGCCTCGGCGCAGATGTTCCCGGCGCTCGAATTCTTCCAGGGTGAAGCGTAAAAGTGCGCCTCGGGGGTGCCAGATGACCAGACCTCCGCCCGCCTCGTCGGAGATGGAAAAGAGGTTAAGTTCTTTCCCCAGGCGGCGGTGATCGCGTCGTTTGGCTTCTTCTAGAAGATGTAGGTGCTGTTCCAGGTCTTTTTTATTAAAAAAGGCAGTGCCGTAGATACGCTGGAGCATGGGCCGGCGTTCGTCGCCGCGCCAGTAGGCTCCAGCTACGCTCAGAAGTTTGAAGGCTACGGCCCAACTGGTATCGGGGAGATGGGGCCCTTGGCAGAGGTCGATGAAATCTCCGCTTTTGTAGATAGAGATAGTCTTAGGGCGGGAGGTGCGCACTAAGTCTTCTATCATCTCTACCTTATAATTTTCACCCCTGGCTTTAAAAAATTCTACCGCAGCCAGTGGGGTCATTTCGGTGCGCTCAAAGGGAGCTGCTTTTTTAGCGATAACCTGCATTTTATCTTCCAGGCTGGTCAAATCGTCCGGGGTGAAGGGGGTAGGCTTATCGAAATCGTAATAGAACCCGTTTTCGATGGCCGGGCCGATAGCCATTTTAACCTGGGGGAAAGTAGCCTGAACTGCTTCGGCCATAAGATGAGCCACCGAATGGCGTAAAAGGGCCAGAGCTTCCGAGTCAGCTTGATCTACTGGGGTTAAATCGCCGGCCTCAGTCAAAGGAGCGGAAAGGTCGAGTAGGTGACCATTAAGGCGGGCAGCCAAAGGTTTCTGGGGACCCTTGAAGGGTACCTTAGCTAGCTTGAAAGCTTCAAGGGCTGAACAGCCTGAAGCGAGGTCGAGTATCTGATCGTTCAGGTTGAATTTCAGAGTATCCATACTGTTACATGTATCTCCTTAAAGCGCCGCCAGGCGGATGGAAAAAGAAAACCCGCCAAAGACGGGCCCTTAGAGTCAGAATATCTTACTCCCTGGCCGACTTAGCTCTCGCCCCCTTGAGCCATGTCGGCAAAATATATAGACTCCCGGTCCCTAAATCAAGGCTGGGAGCCCTGAAAACTGGTAGGCGTGAAGAGATTTGAACTCTTGACCACTACCGTGTCAAGGTAGTGCTCTCCCCCTGAGCTACACGCCTAAAAGCGGGTCTGGCCCACAGAAAATTCTGCAATAATAAGATAATAAAGTCAAGCGCTATTTTTAAGGATTAGGACTTAAAGAGGAAGCTAGCTTTTAAGCTTATTTTTTATCGACTACGCTACGAAACTTTGGCTGAAATGGGGGTCATACTAGCCGGCGAAGATACCTCGACCTATAATTATTTGTTGGCCGTGCCCCTGATTTGCCTACGACAGATAATCAAAGAATTTAGCCTACGCTTTAAAAAAGGAGGAGGGTCTTTTAGAACCTTTAATTATTGTAGCGAGGGTGCGATCAACGATTCTGTCTCTAGTTGACGCGCAACTGTTATTTAAAAAGCTAATGATGATTCAGAAAATCGGGATTTGACCGACTATGGAGATGAGACGAAAATTTATTTAACTAGACTCTTAGTTACGCTAACGATAAATAATTTTGCTTAGTATGCCTTTATTTTTTAAGAATAACCATCTGATAATAAAATAACAAAAATTTTTATTTAAGGAGATGGAAAAGAGATGTATTGCTAAAAACATAATAACAGATTATTCGGGGTTTATTATGGTTTATATTTCAATTAAAAATGAAAAAAAACAAATAGAAAATCATTAGATTTCTGATCACTAAGAACCAAGAGGAGAAGAAATTCTATATCAAATCCCTGGTCAAGATCTTTACAAGGAACTAAAGATGTAAGATCACATCATCGTAAATCGTACTATCATATATGAGTAGATTAACTTTATCTTTTTAAAAAATAAGTTTAATTAAGTACCAATAAGTTTGCTTTCTTTATAGTTATATTGTATCTTTGCTTCAAATTCAAGTCTACGGGCTTTAATTGCTTTTTGCTTCTTTGGATTTTCATTAACATTGCCCAAGTTTAGTTTAATTTTTTTAATTAATCTCTTTTTTAGATAAGTTGTTTTTTGCAAGAAAGAAAAATCTCCAAGTGCTACATGTGACTTTAATAATTGCATAATAATCGCATGTTCAGCGGAAGCGTTCTTAATAATTTTATTTCAGCAAGAGTTTTTATGATATCAGGAAAAATAAACCCACTTTAATATATAAGTATTTGGCATTTCTTAGGGATGTTAGGGCTTTCCCCAATGTTACCGACTTTTAATACTTATAAAGTTTTTTAGGATTACTGTCTAGACAAAAAATAAATAGCAGGGATAAGGGTTGTTTTATCCGTCTTGTTTCTGGTATCTTTATCTCCAGAATTACTTGAGTGCTCGGCCAGGGGAATATTCAAATTTTTTTAAACGAAACGAACTCGAATTTTCTATCGCTTGCATATATCTTATTAGTTTTAATTTCTTTTAAAGAAAGACAATTTATTTTTTATATTGAGATGTCGAAGTAATATAGTTCTAACATCTATTAATACTTTTAATACTTTATTTTCTTTAAGATATTTAATCGTCATTATTATTTTTTAAAAAATTCATATAGATAAAACAAGTGAATAAGAATAGCCAGAACTATTTCTGTCTCAAGTTTGATAGTGGATAGTTTTTATTTTTACGGGGGTTATTTTGATTAAGTAGTATTATGTGAGCGATTTTACCTATCTATTTTGTTGGTTTGGTAGTGGGAACATCTTCTAAAAAACTTTTTTTTGGTAATTAACACAAGAGCATTCTCTCGTGGGTTTCGTGTAGATAGTTTTTACATCGATAGAGGGGTGCTTCCTTAGTTCGTTCACCGTGATTTTCCACCCTAAATTAATACTTAAAAATATAATTGCTTAAATATCTGATAAGCATATTTTTATTTATATAAAGAGTAAAATAGAAAAATAATATCGAAAATTAATCAGTTATAGGTGTAATGTTTAAATATAAGGTATTATAGATTATAAAGATTTTAGCGTCAAATTGGTACCAGGTAATTTTTAAGTTCTAGTTTTATTTTCTTCGTTAGCTTCGGCCTGTTCATTCGCTGTCAAAATTTCGTGGCGTGCTAGACACTCAACTAAAAGAGCCAGTTGGTTTTCTAAATTGGTTTCTTGGGACAGTCGAGCTCGAAAATCGACCGCGCCTCGTAAGGTTTTGGTGTACCACATCAGAACCTTGCGCAGCATGAATGGGGCCTTAGGGCCCATCGATTCGAACAAAAGTTTGGCATGGCGTTCGGCGGTGCTTAGACGTTTAGTCAGGCTTATTTCAGGGATTATTTTCCTCTGCCACAGAGCTAGAACCTGGTGGAAAAACCAGGGTTGTCCTTTAGCCCCTCGGCCAATCATGACGGCGGCGGCTCCATAATTGGTCAGTTTTTCTAAGGCCTGGGCGGGGCTGGTTATATCGCCGCTGCCGATGATCGGTATGGGAGATTTTTCCGCCAAGCGAGCGATTTGCTGCCAGTCAGCCTCACCGGAGAAGCCTTCCGAGGCCAGGCGCGGGTGCAAGGTAATGGCCGCTGCGCCTTCATCCACAAATAGGGGGAGTAGTTCAAAAACTGTGGCTCCGGTTTTAGGAGCAAAGGCCGGGCGGGTCTTGACGGTTATGGGAACCTTCACGGCTCGGACTAGAGCATGGAGTATTTTAGTGATGGTTGGAGGGTCTTTTAAAAGGGCTGCGCCGTGTCCGTTGGCCACGACTTTTCGGGCTGGGCAGCCTAGATTTAAATCAATAATATCTGCCCCCAGATCTACGGCCAGGCGGGCGGCTTCGGCTATATGGTCTGGGTTCTTGCCGAAGAGTTGAACGCAGAAGGGTTTTTCCACGGCTGGGTCTGTTTCCAGAAGTTTCAGGGTGGCACGGTTTTTAAAAACCAGGGCGGTAGCGCTGACCATCTCGGTAACGGTGAGCCCGGCCCCGGCCTCTTTGGCCAGGCGGCGGAAGGGCCAGTTGGTTAGTCCGGCCAGAGGGGCTAGGATGAAGGGGTTAGCCAGAGTAACCGCACCTATAGTGACGGCGGTAGCTGAGGGCGCTTCATTTAAACCATAAGACATGGTCGGTGTTCATATTTAGAGGCGGAGTTTTAAAGCGGATGCGGTTGTGTCCGAAAGAAGCCCAGCCGGAATTCATATTATCGAGCGCTGAAACTTGGGCCACTCGATTATGGGGGAGATTATCCAGAGTGGCCTGGCCGGGGGCCTTGGGGCCGTAAATATCTATTAGGAGAGGTCGTTCGCCGGGAGCGTTCGTCCAGCCCCCTTCTCGGGCCTTTATAGTGACTACGGTGGAGCCGTCGGGCTGGCTAACAGCCGAAATTTTAGTTTGGCTATAATAATTTTGACTATCTTTCCGTAGATAACTTTGGCTGTAACCATCGTCTTCGTACCAGATGATTTCTGAGGGTTCCTCGCCGATGAAAATTTTTAGGGCTGATATTTTTTGGGTTATTCCGTCCTTAATGGTCATCTGTTCTAAAGCTGGTATAATGGCTCCGCTCCGGGCCAGAAGTGGGGGGGTGATCAAGCCGTTATATCTTACATCTAGAGAGATTAGAGTGGATTCCGGCTGGTCGATAAGTTCCCCGGTATGCCAGTTGTACCAGCGGCCTTTGGGAACGTAAACTTCGGTGCGTTCGGCGTTACCGCTGAGATTAAGACTTAAAAGGAGGCTGGGCCCTAGCATGATTTCTGTCAGTCTATCCCGGGCCACTGGGTCATTTTGGAAATAATAGGTCAGAGGGGCGACCAGGGGTCGGCCGTTCAGGTAGGCGTTCCAAGTTTGGTTGTATGTGTAGGGTGAGAGGCTTTCCCTTAACGCCAGATTATATTGGGTATTAGGTCGTAGTAGAAGTTCTTCCGGTAGAACAAGAGGATAGTCGATCAGGGCGAATTTAGCTAGCCAGGCATCATAAATTTGAAAAAATTGTTCAATGGACCAATTGGTTAGGCTCAGGGTTAGGTCGGAACTATAATAGTCTACTCCGGACAGGGCCAGACTCAAACGTGCCCCGAAAGTCGACAAGCCGGAAAAACCGTTGGCAAAGATGAAAGTATTACCGTTATATAGAGCTCCAGACAGGCGGGCCAGGCCGGCGGTGCCGGTGCGGGTCATGAGAAAGAGGCGGGGGCGGTTGAGGAGCCATTGGTTTTTAGCAGCGGTATTTATGGCGTCTAGCCATTTCAGTGTGTAACTGTTAGCCAACGCATAGTGAGAATGGACGCTTTGGGGTCCAGAGCCTTCATACCAGGCGTTGGGGCTAGCTTCGTTGAGGTCGCCATCCACTAGGCGGAAGGTGGAAAGACCATCGGTTATCTGTTTTTCCCGGAAAAGGCTGTGCCAGAAAGTGGGGACCGCGCTGTTGGTATAATCGATTAGTCCACTTGCCTGATCTAGGTGGCTAACTTCTAAACTAGGACCCTGGGCATCGTTCAGACGAACCAGAAAATTACGTCGATCCATTTCCGCGTAATAGGGCGAATTTTTGTGTATGTAGGCCGATTCGTCTAGAATAAGGCCCAGATTATTAGCTTTGGTGAATGTCAAAAGCGTTTCAAGGTCGGCATCGAGACCAGCGGTAATTCCGGATAAACCCGGCACGATATTTTGTAGACGGGTCAGCTTTTCTCGTCCTTCTACTTGAAGAAGTTCTTTATCTAATCCGGAGACCCAGACGCCCATTATTCGTTTTGGGGGTACCGGGGGTCGCCCGGTTAGGGCCATAAATTCGCTTCGTAGGGCTGGCATATCAGAACCGGTGATGATAAAAAAGCGAAAACTCTGGTTTGGAACCAGAGGACCGGTGGCTGATACCGTCCAGGGCTGGGTTTTAAAATTCCACTGAAGGGGTAAGGTTTCATCTACAAACAGAGCGGCACAGTGCAGACCTTCGCCTAGGCCGTAAAGAATAGGTATCTGAACTTGATTGGGGCTATAACCTAAGAGTGATAGGCGGGCGTTGCCGAAAGGTCCGCCGGGCATAATCGTCTGCCCCATAAGGTTGAAAACGTTGTTTTGAAGGTTAAAATCGGCCCCTAGACCCTGAAGATGACTGAAGGGTCCACTAAATGTTAGGCCGGTTAGCTGGCCGTCGGGAGCGTATGGAGAAATATTGAAGAGTGTAGTGCCGTCTTTTTGACTGATGGTTAGAAGGGGTGGGTTCTGGGTTAGACGGACAATGGCTGTGGGACTAGACCATTCGTTGGTACCGTCGGCTGGAGCTTTCAGGGTATTATTAGTGCCAGGAGCGACCATGGTCGATAGTTCGTAGGGTCGCTTAGCTAGATTTTGGTCGGAGGATAGTTCAAAAAGCCAGATATTGTCACCCAGAAGGGCTAGGGAGAGGTAAAATGTTTCCAGTTTGGCTACTGTCCGGACGGTATGGTCAGGGGTGTCGGCTCCCCCTGTTTCTGGGGATAAGATTAGAAAAAAGAAAAGGAGCTTCGCTAAGAATTTAAGCGGCGTATACATAAATTATACCTGAAGTATTTGTAAAATAGCCTTAGCTAGAGACGGAGCCACTGGTTTTCGGGCGGTCAGAAAGGCGTGGGCCGCGCGGCCCGCCTTTTCCGCCGCGTCAGGCTGTCGAAGCCATTGATCAAAATCTTGGGCTAAAGTTCTTTGGCTGGTTTGGATAGCCCCGCCGCAGCTCGTAAGACCCGCGGCCTCCAGGGCAAAGCTTTTCATGTGGGGGCCGAAGAGGATAGGTTTTTTAACGGCGGCTGGTTCCAAAGGGTTATGCCCCGAAAGCCCGGGCTTTAGACTTCCACCTATCAGAACTATGGAGGCTAGGGCGTAAAAGGTTTGAAGCTGACCTAATGAGTCCAGAATGACTACCTCCATCTCTGGGAAGAGAGGTTGGTTGAGCTCGGTTCCGGCTAGAGCGCAGCGTAGACCTAGTTTCTTAAGACTAGCTAGGATCGATTGGATCCGGCCTAGATGGCGCGGAGCTAGGAGCAACCTTAGATCAGGTCTGGACTTTTTGAGGTAAATAAAGGCGGCTGCGATTAAATCTTCTTCCCCCGGATGGGTGGACCCAGCTACTAGTAAAGGGGCGGTTGGGGCTTCACCCCACAATTTTTGTTGGTAGATTTTGACACTGGCCTTAAAATCCGAGTTTTCTGCTGTAGCTAGAAGGAGATCGAATTTAGGGTTACCTAGAATCTTTAACCGATCTGGCGCCGCACCCAGAGCGGCGAAAAAATCACGCTCAGCTTCACTCGCCGGGGCAATAAGTTGAAATTTAGCTAGTAGTCCGGCCATAAATTTTTGGATAAGTTGATAACGTTTGAAAGAAATAGGGGTCAAGCGGGCCGCCGCCAGAATAATCTTAGTTCCGGAAGCTGCCGCTGCGGTTAGAAAATTTGGCCACAGTTCCGTTTCCATAATAACTAAAACATCTGGCGCCAGCCGCGTTAAGACGCGACTGGGTGCTCCCCAGAAGTCTAGCGGAGCGGCTATGATCCGGTTCTTTTTTGGGGGGGTTAAAATTTTGGCTGCAGTATTTAGCCCGGCTGGAGTAGTTGCGCTGAGATAGATTTCGGCTTCGGGGCATTGTTTCTGAAGAGCAGCAATAACGGCCGCGGCCGACTGAATTTCACCCACGGAAGAACCGTGGAACCACAGGCGGGGGCGGCCAAAGATTCGGCGGGGAAAGAAGGTTAACCCCAGACGTTCCCGCCAGGGGCCGCCGAAGCGGCCTCCGATTGTCGCCGCTAGCGCTAGGAGTGGCCCGGCTAAATTAGCGATAAGATTATAAAATAAATTTAGGGCCGTCATTTATGATGCCTTTGCAAAAAAATTAGTTTTAAGATCGTAGCTATTTGGAATTATAGATTTAGCCATAAAAATGCTCATCTAATTTTCGACTTTTTGTGGGAGCAATAATAATTGAAAAATTATTTCCGTTTATTAAATAAGTATCTTATCGTTGATACTTTACATTTTCTCTTAGTTTGAGTACCAAAAATATTTTACTGAAGTTAGATATAATTTTTTTCGAATAGAACCTTATTATTATAGCACAAATTATTAAGCAGTTTATTCAAAATAGATAAACCAGTTATTCTGCCTGAATTTTTAAGACGCGTTTAACAACTTTTGAAAAAAAAATCTAGTACCATTTAGGAGGAGTCTTTCTACACTCGCATTATTGTTTAAAAATTTTCTTGTGATATCTTATATATATTAGGGGTATTTTGCAGGATATTTAATATTTTACCTCTTCACTTAATTGTTTGGAAGCCTTCGGTAAGTTTTAAACTTCCGCTAAAGGTTGGTATCGTTGTTTAAAAGATTGGCGATTATTAGTTGCTTATTTTTAATTAAATAGTCGATATTACCTCTAGCGGCAGCTGCTTTAAGAAATTTTATTATTACTTAGATACTGCCATTAAATTTAATCTGGACATGATTTTTCGTAATTTATTCTCTTATGGAGCTAATACAAATTAGGCTATTAATAAAATTTAAGTCGGTATCCAATCATTCAAAATTTTTATTAGCTAGTAATGAACCATATTCTACGTTTACTAGTGGTTTCTTTATCATCTTTTTTTCAGTTCCCAACGACTTTTTAATTATTCTTCCGCGTTCTTCAAAACTAGTTTGGTCGGGTAGGTCGTAATTTTACAAAAATATTTAGCTTTGAATTTTGTAATCAGTTTCGCTAATACAGTTTAATGAACCCACTTAGATTCATTGTCGCCCTGGTCCCGGACCCGCTCCGCATCCTCGTCGAAAATATTGTTGTTGATTATAAGTGGTGAAAAACCGCCTCGGCGGGTAGTTTCGGCTACATATTCTCGTAGATAGGGGAAGACAGTTTGAGGGAAGATATGGCGGACGTAGTGGGGCCATTCCAGAGGTAGTGGCGGTGGATCCAAAAGAAACATAGCTCCAAATTCCACATCTAGAAAAAAAGGCGCACTGTCGGGAGCCCCTGTGGTAAAGCGCTGGATAAAATGGGCCCGCTGGCCGTCAGCTAGAAATTCGCCGTTATTTTTTAGAGAGACCCCTATGGAAATACGCGTTTCAGTGGACTGGTGATCGGCATTAACGGCGAACACACTCTTGACAAGTTTTAATTGGGCCATTTCGATGTTTGATCGGTAAATAGTCATCTTTATCCGTCGATCACTTCAATAATGTGTTCTTCAAGATGCAGGGTTTCGTCAGCTTTAATGGTTATAGAGCGGCCTAGACGTTTTTCCAGGTCTTCAAGAGCGGCTCGATCCTCGTCCAGCATCATATCGCGGATTTGGGGGTGGACTGTGAGTTTTAAATGACCCCGGGGGTTTTCACTGGCCTGAAGTTCTAAATCCATAAATGATTCGTGGCAGACCGAGGTGCGTGATAGTAGAAATCCCTGGCCTTGGCAGTAAAAACAGGGTTCACGCAAAAAGCGGTCTATGTTTTCTTTAGTGCGTTTACGTGTTAATTCAATCAGGCCTAATTCGCTCATGGGCAAAACTTTGGTCTTGCCCTTGTCGCGTCTGAGACTATCTTTTAAGGCCAGAAAGACTCGTTCGCGATTGCTTTCCTTTTCCATATCTATAAAATCAATGACAATGAGGCCCCCGATATTTCTCAGTCGCAGTTGATAGGTTATTTCCTTGACCGCCTCTAGATTGGTCTTTAAAATAGTTTCTTCCAGGTTGTGGCGCCCTACATAGCGGCCGGTGTTGATATCTATGACCGTTAGGGCTTCAGTAGAGTCTATAACTACATATCCGCCACTTTTTAACCAGACTTTTTTGCTCAGAGCCCGGGCTAGCTCTGTCTCTACCCCGGTGGAGTGGAAGATAGGTTCGGAGTCAGTGTAAAGGTCGAGACCCTTGGCTAAATCCGGAGAAAAAGTTTCCAAAAAATTTTTGATAGCTTCATACTGCCCCTGGTGATCGATGACCAGGCGGTCGATGTTCTCGGTAAAATTATCTCGTACCGCTTTCAAAGTGGCATCCAGCTCTTGGTGAATTCGGGCCGGAGCGGTGGCTTTTTCGGTGTCTTTTTGAATGCGTCGCCATAGTTGAATCAGAAACTGGGCCTCGGCCTTTATTTCAAATTCAGTGGCTCCCTCGGCAGCAGTACGAGCGATGAAGCCCTGGTCGTGAGTCAAATTTTCTAGAATAACCTTTAGGCGGTGACGTTCCTCATCGTCTTCAATGCGGCGGCTGATTCCCAGATGGGTCATGGTCGGCATTAGAACCAGACGTCGGCTGGGTAGGGATATATGGGTAGTTACCCGGGCCCCTTTCTGGCCGATAGGTTCTTTAGATATTTGTACTAGCACTTCCTGGCCTTCAGTTAATAAAGTTTCAATTGGTGGTGGTTCAGGTCTTGAATTTATTTCGGAATTATTTTCTTCGCTTTCTTTGCTTAGGGTTGGGTGCAGTCTTTTTTCAAAATCACAGACCGCTTCGCTGAAGAGGTCGTCTACATAGAGAAAAGCGGCTTTTTCCAAGCCAATATCCACAAAGGCGGCCTGCATGCCGGGGAGAACTCGGATAACCCGGCCCCGGTAAATATTGCCTAGAAGACCGGCTCCTGCTGGGCCGCGCTCCACCTGAAATTCTACTAGAGTGCCGTTTTCTAATAGGGCCACCCTAGTTTCGTGGGGTCGGTAATTGATGATGAGTTCCGCAGTCATTAAGGGCTAAGCGTTTTCTGATAATATGGTTTTAAGTTTATAAAGGCTCCCTTTTAGCGCGCCTGCTGGAAGCCCCCATAGGGCCTCCAGCGTCGGCTTAGGCTTAGGGGTGCCCGCCTGTCTTATTTTGATGGTGACTAGAGCTGAGTCTGGCGCGGTCGCTTCGGCCGCTGTTACGAAATTCGCTAGATGGTAGGTTCGTTGAGTACCTTTTTTGTTATTATAGCTCAGAATGGCTTCTGGGTGAAGAGGGGGGCCAGGGGTAAAAAAGGGTTCGGTGCTCTTGATTAGCCAAGTAGCTGCCAGGGCCTGAATTTTATCCCGATCGGGGGGGATTAGGAGGGCTCCTAGTAGACCGATTTCCGGCGGCATTTTTTTGGTTAACCGGGCCGTCAGGCTTTCGGCGGAAATTGGGTGGCGCGTTTCTACCCGTACATATTCATCTGCGCTTGGCACCCCCAGAGGCAGGGCCGTCAAAAAAGATATTCTAGGCTGAGGGTGAAAGCCTCCGCTCATGGCCAGTTCTATCTCCGCCCGCCGAAAAGCTCGTTTGAATATTTCAACTAGTTCTAGATGTCCTAAAAAGGCCGCTTGCTTTTCTTTCTTAAAATTTATTAATAGCGGGAAAAGCGGGGGGCGTTCCCCTGGGGGCATCGATATTTTTGGCGGCGAGGCTGAGTTATCTTCGGGCGTGGCATCTTTGTCGGCTAGATCGATTACCGCTCCATCGTGGCAGGCCCCGCAATCTTGACAACCATTCCAACGACAGTCTGGTGTAGGTTCGCCATTTAAGGCCCGAGCCAGTTCAAGACGAAGAAAGTCTTCTTTGGGCCCGGCGAAAATATGGCCATAGGGGAGGGGAGTACCTGGTTCAAAGGGATTGAGCAGAATTTCTTCAGTCAGATTATTCTCGGCTAGGGCCAGACGCCACAGGTTGGGGTCGAGGTGGTTACTCCAGGCCTCGAAACGGGCCCCGGCGTGAAAAACTTTTTCTAGAACCGGACTCAGACGGCGGTCGCCTCGGGCTAGGATAGCTTCGACCCAGCTTGCTTCGGGGTCGTTCCACTTGGGGGTGAGACCGGAAGTCCGGGTGAGGTTGCGTACTTTTATTAGGCGGGTGTTTATGACTTCAGCCGGAGAGGCTGGTTGCCATTGAAAGGGGGTATGAGCCTTGGGAGTGAAATGGGTCACCCCTAGATTCAGTTGAGCCCGACCCAACTTTTTGAGGCTTCGGGTGAGATTAGCCAGGCCGGCCAAATCTTCGTCCGTCTCGGTAGGCAGGCCCACCATAAAATAGAGTTTAAGGGTTCGCCAGCCTAAAGAGAAGGCCCGCTCGGCCGCAGCCATAAGGTCGTCGTTAGTTAGATCCTTATTAATGATGTTTCTTAGGCGCTGAGTTCCGGCTTCCGGGGCAAGAGTGAACCCGGTTTTACGTACTCTTTTGATTTGGGTGGCCAAGTGGTTGCTCAGGCTGTTGACTCGCAATGAGGGTAGAGATAGGGCCACCGATTGGTTGGCATATTGATTCATGAACTCCGAGACTAGGACGTTGATGTTCGTATAGTCGCCAGCCGAAAGAGATAGAAAGGAGACATTGTCCTGTCCACTAGAAGCTAGATTGCAGCTGGTTAAATCAAGAATTGTCTTTTGGTGGCGTTCTCGGACTGGGCGGTAAACATAGCCAGCTTGGCAGAAACGGCAGCCTCGGCTACAACCTCGGCCTATTTCTATGATAATGCGATCGTGGATAGGTTTAATGAGTGGGGTAATTTGGCAAAGGGGGAAGGGAGAGGCTTCTAGGCTAGCGACTACGGCCCGGTGGACTTTTTCGTAACCGGGAGTTAAGGGTTCGATGGCTGCAAAGCGACCTTCCGGGTCGTAGGTTGGTTTGAAGAGAGAGGGTATGTATATACCTGGTCGCCCGGCCAGGCGTGCCCAAAGTTCGACTCGGGGCGCGCCTTCCGCCCGCCACGTTTTAATTATTTCTAGATCGTCCAGTAGGGCGCGTTCGGCATCGCCCAGAAAAAAAAGGTCGAAGAAGTCGGCTAAAGGTTCGGGGTTATAGGCCGCTGGCCCTCCGGCCACTATTAAGGGTGATCCCTCGGGGCGATCCATACTTTTAAGGGGTAATCCACCTAGATCCAGCATAGCCAGAATATTAGTGTAACTCAGTTCGTATTGTAGGGAAAAACCTACCACATCGAAATCAGCCAGGGGTCGCCGGTTTTCTAGACTGGTTAGGGGGTGGCCTCGGCGGCGTAGAATTATCTCCCAGTCCGGCCAGGGAGCGTAGATTCTTTCGGCGGAAAGTCCCGGCCGCCCGTTAAGCAGGTGATAGAGGATTTTATGCCCCAGATGAACGTGGGCTATTTCATAGACATCGGGGAAAGCCAAGGCCATTTTTAACAGGCGCCCTTGTTCGTCCGGAATTTGGTTAGGCTTAGCCTCTATTTCGCCACCTAAATAGCGGCCTGGCCGCTCAACGGTCAAAAGTTCCGGCCAGCTTTCGTAAGAAGTAGTCATTTTCTCTTGGTGTGACCTTCCTTATTCTCAGCTGGAAACATTTACAGACCGGTTAGGAGGTCGTTAATATGGTTTTGATTAAGTTCGTATCCCGGACTTTGAGATTCTTTGAGTTCGTTTTTCCGAGGTGGAGCTGGCATATTTTTCGCTAGCTGTCGGTGGTGGGATTGATCAGTTTGGACCTTGGGTTTGAAAGCTGCGTTCAAAGTATTTAGAAAGCTTTCCACCTTGAGTAAACGTTGGGTGGCCAAGTCTTGAAAGTTCATTTTTTCAAAAAGCTGGCCGACAGTATGCTGAGTTTTTTTCGTGTGCTCCTCCATGGGCTTCAATGATTCTGCTTCGGTTATGGGCTGGTCTTTAATAGCTTTAAGGGTTGCCCCGAGATTTTTATGGATATCACTTAGGATCTCCAAGAGGTTTAAAATATCGTCAGCTGTAGCCTGGATTAGGTTTTTTATTTCTCGAACCTGTTTAGTTGCCTCCGGTAGTTTTCGGTTGATGACGGCTAAAAATGGCCTGGTGGGGTCTTTTTGGGGTCGGTTCCGTCCGAAGGCTGGGTGGGGGGGGCGGCCGTCGGGTGGCCTCGACCGGGGTTGAAAGGAGCGGGTGGGGCCAAAAGATTCAGGTCGTGGGCGGTGGAGCATGGTTGGAGCGGCTGGATCTACCGGGTCTGTCGCTGAGTGGCGAAAGCGGCCAGGAGACTGGGTTAGATGACTACTTTTTGGGAGTATTTTACGGTATTTGGAAGAAACGTCCTTAGTCAGAGTAACTCTAATTTTTCGGTTCGGAGTTATGGTGGTAGAGTCGGATGATGTTTTTTCACCCCCAGCTCGCCGTTTAGTTTCTGACATATTACCTCTCTTTATGTGCTCGACAAGATTAATTTCTTAATAGAACGGGAATTATATCACAATAAAGTTTTTAATTTTTCAAAGGTTAGCGAGGTGGGCGGCGATTAGATCACCGCTTGCGGCTGTAGAGTCGTTTCCCCCCAATTCGAAGGGACGGCTCGCTCCGGTCAGGTAAGTGGTAACTGCCTCGTTGATAGCTTCGGCGGCGGCGGTTTCGCCCAGGTGGTGAAACATCATGGCGGTGGAGAGGATGGCTGCGATGGGGTTGGCCCGGCCGGTGCCGACTAGGGCTGGAGCGGAACCGTGGACAGGTTCAAACATGGACAGGCTGTCTCCGATGTTTCCGGAGGCGGCCAAGCCCAAGCCGCCGGCTAGGGCACTTAAAAGATCACTGATTATGTCGCCGAAAAGATTGGGGCAGAGGATGACCCCGAAGTCCGTTGGTTGGCGGGGTAGCAGATAGCAGAGAGCATCGACGTTTTGGTAGTCTGGTCGGAGTTCGGGGAATTTGGCGGCTAGGGTTTCGCGGGTTATCTCATTCCAGAAGCCGTAAAGCTGGGGTACGGCGTTGGCTTTAGTAGCTACCGTTAGCCTAGTTTCGCCTCGACTTCGAGCCAGTTGACCCGCTTTATAGGTGATGCGGGCCACTGCCGGATGGGTCATGAGACCTACGGAGACCGCCGCCAGGCGCTTGGGGTTAAGGTGCAGGGTCAAGTGGCCGTCCAAATTATAGAGGTTGCGTCGGGTATGGAATTCGTTCTCTAGTCGGCCGTGGCCTTGTCCTCCCAGACCCATGTAAAAATCTTCAGTATTTTCTCGAACTACCATCGCGTTCAGTCGGCGGCCTTTCGGTAGAGGCGTCGGGGTGGGGACGCCTGGAAAGCTCAGGGCTGGCCTTAAATTCAAATATTGATCGAAATGAAAGCGTATGGCTAAAAGTAATTCTTGTTCCAGGGGGCCTGGTTCCACTCGAGGGTCGCCTACGGCTCCCAGAAGTAAGGCCTCAGCTTCGGCTAGATCGTCTAAGGCTGAGGGTGGCAAAACTATTTTATGTTCCAGAAAATAAGCGGCTCCGAAAGGGAAGTTCCGCCATTTGAGTTCAAAACCAAAGGCGGCTGCAGCGGCAGCGGCTACTTTCCGGGCTTCGTCCATAACTTCAGGGCCTATACCGTCGCCGGGTAGAGTGGCAATTAGATGACTGGTCATATTAGTCTCAATCTTTATTGTTTTTAAGGTTAGTCAGAGTTTTTTCTTCATGGGCGGCTAGAGTTTTGAATTGGCCGGAACCGGGGTCGGCAGCGGCTTGCTGGTAATGGAAAATAGCCTTGTCGATATTGCCCGTAGCGGCGAAATAACGGCCCAGATAATAATGGCCTTGTCCTGGGCGGCCGTTTTGGCCGAAAAAACGTCCAGCCATTTCTAGGGCTCTGGGGAAATCATAGGGAGTTATGTTTACGGCCTGTTCATAGAGGATCGCGGCGTGGGTATGGTCGCCCAGAAGTTCTGAAGCCCGGGCCAGGCCGAAGATGGCAAGGCGGTTGGAACCGGCCTTTTGATAAAAATCTCGAGCCTCGGCAGGCTGGTGGCGGAGCAGGGCTAGATCGCCTAGGTCGGCTAGATATTCTTGGTTGTTGGGGGTTAAGCTTAGAGCTTCGCGCATGAGTTTGTTGGCCAGGGTTAGTTTTTGTTGGCGCTGGGCCAGAATACCTAGACCGTGGAGAGCCGAGGGATCTCTCTGACCGACTAAGCGTTTGGTGAAAATATTTTGAACGCGGGATACCTCTCCAGAGACAGCTAGAACCCTGTCCTTGAAAGCTTGATAGGCGGGGTCGGGCGGTGCGGTAGCGGTTTTTTCGGCTTCGCTGAAAAAGGTGGCCATGCGGCTAGTTAAGGCAGGGTGGGTAGTGAGATAGGTGGGTATATTGCGGGAAGCTTGGTAAGTTTTACTGGACATCACTTTAAAAGCGCCGTACATGTCGCGGGCGGCATAGCCGGCCCGGGTCAGATACTGGCGGCCTTTGGCATCGGCTTCAGACTCATCTTCGCGGGAATTAGCTAGCATACTTTGGGCTCCTGCTCCAGCCCCACCCATCATCATGGCCTGGCCTAAGGCCCCAGTGCTGCCGCCTTGGGTGGCTATCAGAATTCCGGCTAGCATAGAGGCAATGCTGGCTATGGTCGTGGATGAGGCGGATTCAGCCCGGCGGGCGAAATGGCGGGAGGTCAGATGGGCTGTTTCGTGGCTAAGAACAGAGGCTAGCTGGCCCTCATTTTCTAGGCTATTAATGGTTTCGGTGTGAACGTAGATATAGCCACCTGGTACAGCGAAGGCGTTGATACCGTCGGAATTTAGGATGTAAAAATTATATTGATCTGGGTTTAAATTAGCTCCTTTGAGCACTCGATCGGTAATGCCTTTGAAGGTTTTAGTGAGGATGGGGTCATCTACGATGGCTCCGGAGGCGGCTACTTTCAGGTGAAAATGCTGGCCTATTTCTCGTTCTTTTTGTGGGGTTAGGCTGTTGGCCCAGGCCAGGGGGGGGTGGCCGAATAATAGCGATAGATTTAAAATAAGTATTAATATGTTGATTGATATATTAAGGGCCGTCCGGGTTTTCATGGTATTCTCCACAGACCCTCGAGATCGTAAAAGGTTCTGGTTTCTGGGTTGAAGAGATGGATGACGATTTCGCCTAGGTCGATGAGGAGCCAATGATCGCTGCCCTGGCCTTCTCGGCCTAGAGGGTGGATGTTGTGTTCTGTGGCTCGGCGGACAATTTTGTCAGCAATGGTTGCTAATTGGCGAGAATTTTTAGCGCTGGCGATGAAGAACCAGTTGGCTACCGATGACAGGTGTGATAAGTCCAGTAAAACGGGATTAATAGGTTGGTGTTCGGCAGCGGCGGCTACCACTACCTCGACTAGAGCCTGGTCTTTATGGGGGAGGTGGGCTTTTAGGCTGCCGCTCGTTGAGTCAGAGTTAAGTAGCTTGAAAAGCGGGTTGAATTTTTTACTCAATTAAAAATACTCACTTAGGTAGAGGGTTTTTTCGGTATAAACCGTAGGTTTCGATGTAAATCCTCACCGGTTCTGGTACTAGATAGCGTACCGAGGATCCGGCCAGAAGGCGGTGACGAAGATCGGTGGAAGATATTTTTAGCCGGCCTCCGGTTTGAAAGTGAATTGGTTTTATTTTCGGCGCGGTGAAAGCTTCGGTGGTCGAGTCCCATTTTATTCTGGAGGCCACCTGTGCTTTTAGCATGGTTTCTAAACTTTTAAAAGTTGCGTTGATACCGGCTCGGGCGAATACTATAAAAGAAGTCAGGGTGAAAAGTTCTTGGTAGCGGCGCCAGATGGGAATGCTCATAAAAGAGTCCAGACCCACTAGAAAAAAGAGGTTTGTTTCGGGGGTGCAGCTCTCTTTGAAAGACCGTACCGTATTAACGGTGTAGCTGGGAAAAGAGAGGTGATTTTCCAAATCCGATCCCCAGAAGCCGGGGCGGTCGGCCAGAGCTAGTTTCAGCATTTCCAGTCGGCAGCTGTAGTCCGCTAGGGGCATGGGGGCCTTATGGGGGGGCTTAGCGGCAGGCATAAAGCAGACCTGGTCTAAATTCAGTTTCTCAGCTATTTCTTCGGCCGCCCGGAGGTGCCCGAAGTGAATAGGGTTAAAGGTTCCACCCATTAGACCCACCCGGCCCGATATTAATTTAAGAGTGGTCATTCCGCTACCCGGGTCTCTCCCTATCCCCCCTGGTCGGAATTAGCCCTGATCCAGGGCAAAGGCGTCGTGGAGGGCGCGGACAGCTAGTTCAGTATATTTTTTTTCTATAATGCAGCTTATTTTTATTTCTGAGGTGGAGATAAGGCTGATGTTAATGCCTTCTTTAGCCAGGGTTTGGAACATCAGGGTGGCCACGCCGGCGTGGTTGCGCATGCCTACTCCTACTAGAGATATTTTAGCAATATTATCAGTGCCGACGATACGCTCGGCGCCGATTTCGGCTGCGGTATCTTGCATCAATTCAAGAGCTTTTGGGTAGTCGGACAGAGGTACAGTGAAGGAAAAATCGGTATGAGGCTCGCCGGTAGCGGGTTCTATTTCCACCGACTGGTTTTGAATGATCATATCCACCACAATACTGGAAGCCGCGACAATGCTCAGAATTTTAGCGGCGATGCCCGGCTGGTCGGCCACTTTAAGTAGGGTGATCCTGGCTTCGTTTTTAGAATAGGCCACTCCGCTGACGGGTTTTTTCTCCATATCGGTATCCTCTTCACAAATTAAGGTGCCTTTGTTGGACCGGTGGGCATGGCGGACATGGATAGGCATGTGATAATTCATGGCAAATTCCATACTACGAATCTCCATAACTTTGGCCCCCAGAGAAGACAGTTCTAGCATCTCCTCAAAACTGATCTTTTCTATTTTGCGGGCCCGTTCACAAATATTGGGATCGGTAGTATAGATACCATCCACATCAGTATAAATTTCACAGGAATCGGCGTTCAAAGCAACAGCCAGGGCTACGGCCGTAGTGTCTGAACCGCCCCGACCTAAAGTGGTGATGTCGCCGCCGCTGGTGGCACCTTGAAAGCCGGCTACGGCTACTACTCGGCCTTTGGCTAATTCAGTGCGGATTCGGGCCGGGTTAATATTTATTATTCGGGCCCGTTGGTGTAATTCATTAGTCTGAATACCGGCTTGAAAGCCGGAAAAACTTTTAGCCCGCTCTCCGAAGGTTTGGCAGGCCAGGGAGAAAAGAGCCACCGAAGTTAGTTCCCCCGTGGCCAGAAGCTGGTCAACTTCGCGGGGGGTTGGTTCCGAAGCCATTTTACGGGCTAGTTCCAGCAGGCGATCCGTTTCGCCTTTTATGGCCGACAGAACTACTACCACCTGATGGCCTTGATTTTTGGTCGCTATGGCTCGGTGGGCCACCTGACGATAAGCTCCGGGGTGGCGACCGAGCTCCCACCATATTTTTGTACGATTAGAGCCATTTACTTCTCCTAGTTTTTTGGCTGGAATCAGTGGCCAAATTTACCATTTTTC
>LQAB01004664.1_pt1 | contig 43291 bp, 50 predicted proteins | sample 654521 | NCBI WGS metagenome assembly LQAB01 (sample SAMN00762031, study PRJNA78659) | termite gut metagenome | isolation source: bacterial endosymbionts found in Trichonympha flagellates filtered from... | host: Zootermopsis nevadensis | place: USA: Mt. Pinos, Los Padres National Forest, CA ... | reverse complement strand
TTATATTCTTTATTTTTGAACTACCAATATACTGGTTTATTTTTTTTATTATTTCTTTTTTGCGAGCTGTAAGCTCAAAGCTTGCAGCCGAACTCTGCGTTTGTACAAAAATCGTACCGCTTTTATATCCGTGTATTTCAGTGCCGCCTATACCTATCTCTTTCTCCCAGATTTTTCTTATAGTAAAAAAATCCTCGTCCAAACCCAGATTTTTCTTTAATAAACTAATTATTTCCTCAGACCGTGTCCAAGACACCCCTATACTCTCATAGGCATCACGACACAAAAATAGTTTTCATCCGTTTCAGGAGATATTACCGCAGGATTTAAAGAATTAGTAAATTCAAATATCGCTAAATCTTCATCAATACTTTGAAGAATTTCTTTTATAAAGTTGGGATTAAAATTAATCTCTGCCGGATCATTCTTATATTCAATTTCAAGTTCGGTTTCGCCTGAACCGATTCCAGCTGACGAAGCTGAGATTTTCAAAAGATCCTGGCTAAAATAAAACTTCACTGCTGAAGATCTATCTGACGAAAGACGGTTATCTGTTAAAAGAGCCATTTGTTTTACCGCAGTAAGTGCATTTTTTACGTTAAGTTTTATCTTCAAATCTAATTTTTTAGGTATAACCTGCTCATAGCTTGGAAATACTCCTTCTACAAGTGTTGAAAGCATAGTTATATCGTCGATTTCTGCAGAAATCCTGTTGTCTGCATGCCAATTTTATGTCTTCAGAATTATATCTAAAGAAAGAAGTCTCAATATGTCAGGGACTGCCTTTGTCGGAATGATGGCTTTTCCTTTTATTTCTGCTTGTGTAATATTAGTCTTAACGTAGGCAAGTCTCCTGCCGTCTGTGGCAACCATTTTAAGTTTACCATCTCCAAGTATAAAGTAAACTCCGTTCAAAACATATCTCTGTGAATCTTTTGACGCTGCAAAAACGGTCTTTTTGAGCATTGAGGCAAATATTTTTTTTTTAATTGTAAAATTGTTTTTCTCAGGAGGTTTCGGTATCACAGGGTATTCTGTTTTTGAAATTCCCATAAGATTAAATTTTGATTTTCCGGATTTAATGTTTATCTGATTTGTTTCATCAGCTTTAATTTCTATTTCGTCATCGACAAAAAGTTCTTTTACAATATCTGTAAATCTCTTAGAGGGTATCGTAATTCCACCGTCTTCTGTTATTTCTCCCTTAATATAACACTGCAAGGCTACTTCAAGATCGGTAGATGAAAGTTTTATTTTATCTCTTTCGGTTTCGAATAGAAAATTTGATAGTGCAGGAAGTATATTTTTAGACTGTGTTACTGGAGATACTATCTGAATTCCTCTTATCAATTCATCTTTTTCACAAATTACTCTCATTTACTTTCTCCTAAATTTTTATAAAAATATATTAGTTATTATAATGCACTGTATATTGTTAATAAGTCTTTTAAAATGCTGAAAAAAATATGATTATCAGACAAGGTTTATAAAAATTTAATGAAGATAACTGTGTTAATAAAATAATGAAGTTACTAAAGTTATTAGTTTATTTTTGTATTATACCAATTTTTTATGTTTTATGTGCAGAGTTATTCTTTTAATTGCTCGCTTCGTATTTTTTTGATAATCTCATTGATTTTAGCGTTGAAATACGGATCGGAGTCCATGGTTTCTTTTATTTTGTTGCAGGCGTGCATGACAGTCGAATGATCTCTTCCACCAAATGCTTCTCCTATAGTGTTGGTTGAAAATTCATCGGTTAGCGTTCTTGCGAGATACATTGCGATTTGTCTTGGGAATGCAACGGCGTCTGTCCTGCGTTTTGATTTCATATCTCTTATAGCTACATTGAAATCGTCGGAAATGACTTTTTGTATATTTTCTATTGTTATGTGTTCAGAGTTATCTGTTTTAATGATGTCTTTGAGCATTTTTTGTGCAGAATCTACGGTTAAAGGTGTTCCTGTAAATGCAGAAAAAGCTGTTATTCTCAGAAGCGATCCTTCAAGCTGTCTTATGTTTGATTTGATCTGTGCTGCTATATATAAAATAACGTCATCAGGAATGTATATTTTTTCTTCTTCGGCTTTTTTGCGCAAAATCGCGATTCTTGTTTCTAAATCCGGCGGCTGTATATCAGCTATAATACCCCATTCAAATCTTGAAATGAGTCTTTCTTCAACACCTTTAAGCTCTTTAGGTGGCCTGTCGGAAGAGATGACTATCTGCTTTTTTAAATTAAAGAGATTGTTAAACATATGGAAGAATTCTTCCTGCGAGCTTTCTTTACCCACCAAAAATTGTATGTCATCTATCAATAGACAATCCAAACTTCTGTATTTGCTTTTGAAAAATGATATTTTATCAAATCGTATTGATTCTATAAATTCCGTAACGAATTTTTCACAGGTTACGTAAAGAGCTTTTAATTTTGGTGTTGACTGTTTTATGTAATTGCCTATGGCATTTAACAAATGTGTTTTGCCTAGTCCTACTCCGCTGTAAAGAAATAAAGGGTTAAACTGTTTGCCAGGATTTTTTGCAACCGCTTCTGAACATCCGTGTGCAAATCTGTTTGAAGCGCCAACAACAAAACCGGAAAAAATGTATTTAGGATTTATCTGATCTTTTTGTATTATAGGCGCTTGAACATCTTCATGATCAGGCATATCTTCAACTTTTTTTATTATATTTGATATATTCTGTTGCGGTTTTAACTCTAAAACTATTTGTTGTCCGCATGAATCGGATAAAATTTGTTCAATATTTTTTTGTTGGTTGTTTATTATCCACTGCGAAAAATAGATATTTGGCACTTCTAAAGTAAAAATATTGTTTTCAAGGATTAGGGGTTTTACAGGTGAAATCCACAAATTATAAGTTTCAGGGGTTACGGACAATTTAATATTGTTTATGACTTTTTGCCATAAATCAGATGCGGAAATTCTCATACAATCCCCAAGTTATTTACAACTGTGAACAATTTGATCAAAAACGGAAAAGAATTAAGAGATTTTTAATGAAAAAAGATATTTTACACAGTATAAATTATATGTTTTCTCGTTTCGTCTGTCAAGCGTAAAAAATCTGGAGTTGAAAGCTTGTCCGGTCTTAAAAATGGGTCTAAAGCGCAAGCGTCGAGAATATGTGCGGCTTTGCTCTTTTCTAAATTTTTAAATGAACTTAAACAGTTTAGAATTGTCTTCCTGCGCGTTTTGAAAGCATGTTTTACGAAATCAAAAAAAACTGGGTCAGGCGACTCTGTCGCTTTATTTGTAAGTTTTATAACGGAAGAAATAACTTTTGGAGGGGGGGTGAAACATCTAGGCGAAACGTCAAATAAAATTCTGCAATCGGCATAATATGAAGTAAATATTGAAATATAACCGTAAGCCTTGCTGCCCGGCCGGGCAGCAAGCCGCTGTGTGACTTCTTTTTGAAGCATAAAAACGGCGGTAGTCCAGTTTTTTACAGGCAGGATTTTTTGAATTATTGCCGTGCCGACATTGTACGGGAGGTTGGAAATAACCTTGAGTTCGGTGTTTGGGATATTGTATTTTAGAAAATCCGCATTTATAATTTTGATATTCCGGGCACCGCGAAAAGAAAAATAATGATTTAATTGTTGGGACATAATCCCATCTGTTTCAACTACGGTTAAATATTTAACCTGTAGCTGTATAATTTTGTTAAAATGCCTTTGCCTGGTCCGATCTCGAGGACTTCGTCGTATTTCTCTAAATTTGCGGCCTTAATGATGTTATTTGCAATGTTGTTGTCTATTAAGAAGGTTTGTCCGTCTTTTTGGCGCATACTTTTTCCTTCATACATTTACGCTTGAAACCAAGAAGAAGTCTTGTTTTCATCGGGTTTTCAGATTTATCAGGAAATTTGGAAGATTGGTTCTCTTAGGATCTCCGTCCCTAAATATTGGGAACTATATTCTGAAACAGGTTTAGAGTAAATATTAATTACTTAGCGAATAATCTGCCTATACCTAATCTTAGTAAATCGCTGTATGTCGCAAAAAAGAAAATGCCTATCATGAGAATCAATCCTATTGCATTATAAACTTGAATAACTTTCGCGCTTATCTGTTTTCTTATAATTCCTTCGACAAGAAATAATAATATTATCCCGCCGTCAACCATAGGAATAGGAAAAAGATTAAATAGTCCCAAAGCAACTGATATAACTGCAATTAATTTTAAATAATCCTGTATTCCAGCTTTTGCAGCGTTTGCCATAATCTGCATAATGCCGATAGGTCCTGAAATTTCTGGTTTTTCCAGCGATGTAATTTTATCCGCAAGATACATAACAGGCGCGATTGTGTTAACTATTGAGGTTTTAACTCCGAGATGTATAGATTTCAAAAAACCCGCTTTTATTTTTACCGGAGTTATGCCTATTGTTCCTGTTCCTGTTACAGGGTTTTTTGCAACAACCATGCTTAATTCAAAAGAACTATCCCCTCTCTCTATTGAAAAAGAAGTTTGTTTGTTCGCTTTGTCTTTTAAATTGACACTCAGATCGTTCCATGTATTTATTTCGACTGCATTTACTGATTTTATTTTATCTCCGGGCATAATTCCTGCGGTTTCGGCAGGATAATTTTTGACTACAGCGCCTACGGAAAGATCTGTAGGTATCTTTACCGCGCCCCATACATTGAAAACAAGAGCAAAAAGAAAAACAGCCAAGATGTAATTAAAAAAAGGGCCTGCAAATGATATCCATATTTTTTTATACCATTTAAGAGATAAGTATTCTCCATCACCGCCTGTGGCTTCTTCAAGATTTTCGCCTGCCATTCTAACAAATCCGCCGAAAGGAATAATCTTTATGCAGTATTTTGTGCCGTTATAAGTGTGCTTTATTAAATCCGGACCGAAACCGAAAGCAAAAGTTAATATTTTGACTTTACACATTTTTGCAGCAAGAAAATGTCCCAGCTCATGTATAAAAATTAAGAATCCAAATCCAACTGCAGTACTAAGTATCTGAAGAATTATAGTCATTTATATTTCCTGCATTTAAAATAAATATCTTTGCCGAGCATTATAGCATGTTTTATCTGGAATGAAAATGCTTTTAAATACGTTATTAAATTCTTTCTAAAAAAGAAAAAAAGAAAAAACCGTTTACTTGCCTATACAAAAAGTGGAAAAAATCGTGTCTAAAATATCCTGTTTAACATTTATTCCTAAAATTTCGTTTAATGCTGTTTGAGCGTTTAGAGCTTCAAAACAGGCAATTTCATCTGCATCTCTTGCAGATAACGCCTGTTTTGTTCTTGTTAGAGATTCTAAAGTGTTTTGTAGCAGAATAAAATGACGGGAATTTATCATTAAATAATCATTTTTAGACTCTGAAACACCGGCGATTTTTACAATTTCGTCTAACAGATCAGCAATTCCCGCCCCTGTTTTAGCGGAGATTTTCACCTTCGCCATGTTATCTCTGTTTAAGAGATAGGATGATAAGAAGAGAGAGGGTAAATCACTTTTGTTTAATGCGCATATAATGGGTATGTTCAAATCTGATTTTTTTAAAAAGTCTGCTATTTTGGCATCATTGCAGTCCGGTTCCGAAGAGGAATCAAATACCAATATTAATATGTCGGCTCTACAGGCAGTTTCTCTGGTTTTTTCCTGTCCTAAGATTTCTATTAAGTTTTCAGCGCGATCCCTGATGCCTGCGGTATCTGTGATTGTAAGGGGAATCCCGCAGCAGTCTATTGTTTCTTCAACGGTGTCTGTTGTAGTTCCTGCAATATCTGTGACAATCGCTCTGTTTTTGCCTAAAATTGCATTGAGCAGCGATGATTTTCCGGCATTAGGTTTGCCTATAATTGCGACTTTTATTCCCTGCTGTAAAATTTCCCCTGTTTTATAAGAATTTAAAAGATTTTGTACGTCTTTTATGTGAGAATCAAGCCTTAAGAGTTTTTCACCGCGCGATAAAAATGTAATATCTTCGTCGGGATGGTCTAAATTTGCTTCCATAAAAGCAATAAGATTTGTAATGGCATTTCTGATATTTTTTATTTTTGAAGAGAATTCTCCCGAAAGACTGTTCAAAGCGGCTTTTGCAGACATTTCTGTTTTGCTTGTTATTAGAGCGCATACGGCTTCCGCTTCCACAAGGTCCATTTTGCCGTTTAAAAATGCTCGGTAGGTAAACTCGCCGGGTTCTGCGGGTCTCGCGCCACTTTTATATAAGAGATTTAAGATTTCGTTTATTATTACGGGATTTCCGTGCGCTGCGATTTCTACTAAATTTTCGCCGGTATATGTATGGGGTGCTTTAAAAAAAGTGCACAGTACTTCGTCTTTTTTTTCTATTCCGTCTGTAATGTATCCATGCTTAGCTTGTTGTTCCGGTTTAGAATGAGTTTTAAATATTTTGTCTATAATCTGAAATGAGTTTTTACCGGACAGGCGGATAACTGCTATTGCAGATTTCCCGGCAGCAGTTGATAAAGCGGCGATAGTGTCTTCTTTTAAGTAATTCATAATGGTATATTTAACTGTAAAGTTTTCAGACCGGCTAAGACTGGCAGCTTTTGAATTATTTTGACATTTAAACAGAAGACTGCGTACCTGTTTATTTACATCTGCAAAAATTGCCGGAGAGAAAGATAATCTTTACGAGAGATTTTCTTATTTTTGTAATCATATAATTTTTGCCCTGCCGTACATCTTCAGCAATTTTTGAAAAATAAGTTTTTGCGTTAGAAACTCCGGTGTTCGCACCTGCTTCATGCTAGATATAGTATATACAACCGTGCTGTTAATATCGTATTTTATAAATTAGCCAAAATAAAAAAATGCCTGAAAAAGAATTTGTACGTTTTTATTCAGTTGTACATAACGAGTGAGAACAGCGTGATAACAATAAAAGGAAGCAGCCTCAGAATCATAGTTTTAAAATTCCTTTTTTGGAAAAATTCATAGCTGACAAACAAAATGAGAGCTGCTGTTAAATAAACCGAAAACAGCACAGCCGCCAGGTATAGAAACGAGGATATAATCAAAAAATATTTGTCCTGGTTTTTCTTTAATTCTTCGGCGTCCTGCATTGTATAGATAAATATCGAAACCGAAGCAAACAACATAGACAGAAGAATTGTAAATGAAAATCTTATACAGATTCCGGTTATCAGACCTAAAGAAAAAATCACTAACGTTTGAAAATTCGGTTTTGGCATAAAATTTTTCTCAATGACAGCAACCGCCGGGACATTTGTGTCTGTGGTCGGGGGCAGACGGACAGAAATCTGCGGCACTGCGGCTTGTCGAGGATGTCGTCGATGCGAAACTTGAAAACTGTTTCATGACTTCACTGCTTTTGCATTTAGGGCATTCCGTACTTTCGCTGCCGAGAACAAGCATCTCAAATTTTTCATTGCATTTTTTACATATAAATTCAAATAATGGCATACTGTGCCTCGCCTTTATAAGTTGTTCTATCTTTCGTTTTTTGAAGAATTTTTAAAATTTGGACGAATTTTGAAGGCGGGACTTTCATTCTCTTTAGCAAGTTCAACGAAAACTTTTTTCCCTTTAATATTGCTTGAATGCAAAGCGTTAATTACATCGATAGTGTATTCCCGCGGAACTTCAACAAATGAAAATGTGTCTAAAATTTTAATGCTTCCTATCAGACTGCCGCTTATTCCTGTTTCACCCGTAATAGCACCTACAAAATCTCCGGCTCTTACACCATTTTTTTTACCTATGTTTATAAACAGCCTTGTCATGCTGTGCTTGTTTATGTTTTCCGAAATATCGGTTTTTTGTTCCCGCTCTCTCTTTTCTGAAGCAAACATAATTTTTAAGAGTGCTGCCGCAATGTCTAACGAAGTAATTTCATCTGAAATTAGGAATTCTATCATTCCGACGTATTTTTCAAGATCTTTCTCTTTTAAAACTTCTTTTACTTTATCAAATATTATCGTTTCTTTTGTATTTTCAACATCGGCAAGCGACGGAACTTGCACTCTTTTGATATTTACTTTCGTATATCTTTGGATATCTCTTAATTTATAAATATCTTTTCCTGAAACAAAACTGTATGCTTTTCCGGCTTTTCCGGCTCTGCCGGTTCTTCCGATTCTATGCACGTAATCTTCATCGTCTTTGGGAACGTCAAAATTAAAAACCATATTTATGTCATTAACGTCTATGCCTCTTGCCGCAACGTCGGTAGCTATGAGAAGTTCTATTGAACCGTTTCTGAATTTTGTCATTACTTTGTTTCTTTGAGACTGATTCATATCGCCGTGAATTGCGTCGGCACAATAGCCTCTTGCCTGAAGTGAAGAGGTAACTTCGTCGACTCTTTTTTTGGTATTGCAGAAAACGAGCGAAAGTTTGGGATCATACATATCGAGACATCTTGTGAGAGCTTCAAGTTTTTGGTGCTCTTTTATGTCAAAATAATACTGTTCGATAGAAAGAACCGTTAATTTTTCGCTTATGACTTTTATGGTTTCGGGACTGTGTTGGTACTTTTTAGTAAGAGACAGAAACTCTTTAGGCATTGTGGCTGAAAAAAACACGGTCTGTCTTTCTTTAGGGATACTTTTAAGAATTAATTCTATATCATCTCTGAAACCCATGTCAAGCATTTCGTCGGCTTCGTCCAAAATTATGATTGAAACGGTGTCAAGTTTTAATGTTCTGCGTTCAAGATGGTCTATAACTCTGCCGGGCGTTCCTATTACAATCTGTGCTCCTTTTGAAATGGCCGTTATCTGTCTTTGAATAGGCTGCCCGCCGTAAACTGGCACTATGTTAATGTCTTTTTTGTATTTTGAGAAAAGCTTTAATTCTTCCGCAACTTGTATTGCAAGTTCTCTGGTGGGACACAGAATTACCGCCTGAACGGCTTTATTCTTTGTATTGGTTTTCTCTAAAACAGGAATGCCGAAAGCTGCTGTTTTTCCAGTACCCGTTTGAGACTGTCCTATAATGTCTATGCCGGCCATAATTTTAGGGATTGACAGACTTTGGATGGGGGTAGCCTCTTCAAACCCCAGATCTTTAACTGCTTTGAGTATTTCGTTCGATAGATTTAATTCATTGAATTTTAATGTTGTCATTATTTTTTGTATTTTCCTGGAGCGGATATCCTTTTTTGATTATCTCTCAAAAACAGATTGCGAATAACGCTTTTGAATACCGTCGGATACCCAAATTTATCGTTTCTGATTCGACTCGGAACGGATAGTGTATTTCAACACTTTTTCAACTTCTGTTAAGTCTGTGTCCGTAACAGCACATCCGTCTTTTATAAGCGGCACAAACTGGACTGCCACATTTTCGTTTTCTAGCATTTTAAATGCCTGGTTTCCTTCAAAGAAGCAGGCAATACCGACTATAGCTTCCGGTTTTTGCTTTCTTATAATCTTTCCAATTGCCCTGCCGCCTTTTACGATATACAAGTTTCGATAATTTGATTCTCTTATAAGTTTAATTATGTCGCTTATCTTGCATCCGCCGCATTCTGTGCAAATATAACAGCTGTCTTTTTCAATAGCAGTGCAAACTGCAGTGTTTCTCATGCAATGCGGGACAAAAACAATACGTTTGTTAAATGGGATGCAGGCGAATTTGTTTACCTGTAGTTTGTTTTGCTTATATGTAAAAGTTTTATAGATTTGTTCTTTATTTTTTTGGGGGAACTTGCATAATTTCATATAATATATTCTATAAAATATTGATTGAAAAAGCTAGATGTAATATCTTATGAATGCAAAATGCGGGGCTTTAAAAATCCAGCGCATACCGAATAATGCACGTGCCGATATTAATTGCAATATTTTTGGTGTTAATGTAATTTCCTTAATCGTTGCAAATTGAGCTTACAGTTCCAAACGTTGACCGCAGACAAATATCCGTTCTTTACATCGATTTCTTTATTTTAAATCTTCTTTAGAAAGACTGAATATTGAGGGGACAAAGTCCCCTCAACATGACAGAGAAGAGACTTTTTCGCTATACTGAAGTTCTTGTCTTAGCCTATGTTTACACGGTTAATATAAATTCCCCAGCAGGAAATAAAATTGAAACTCTTATTCCCTGACAGCAAAACAGATAAAAAATGTTTCTTTAGAGCATACAAAAGTGAAGGAAAAGATAAAAATGGAAAGAGTAGAGGGCATAGTTTTAATTGTAAGGAAAGATAAAAAAATGATAAAATAAGCAGGTAATAGGATGAAAAAATATCTTAATTGAAAAAACGTATAGTGCATTAAACAGATAATGGAAGAATTTGAAAATATAATATATTAAAAGATAAAAAAGAAAAATGTAAATATTTCAAAATTGCAAAATTAGCAAATCCAGTTTTTCTATGAAATATTTAAAAAGAAAAGGGAAATTAAAAAATGAGCAATAAAGAAGACAGCATAAATCTTCCCTTAGTACATAAAGGCAAAGTTAGAAATGTTTATGATTTGGGGCAGAGCTATTTAATTGTTGCTTCCGATAGAATTTCGGCTTTTGATTATGTTATTCCGACAATAATTCCGGATAAAGGCAGAGTTCTTCACAAACTTTCAATGTTTTGGTTTGATTTTATTCAAGGGATAGTCCCCAATCACATTATTACCGGAAATTTTGAAAGTTTCCTGCCCTCGATTAAACAGTATGAGTATTTGCGCGACAGATCAATGATAGTGAAAAAAGCAAAGAGAGTTGACATAGAATGCATTGTCAGGGGGTACCTTGCGGGGTCGGGTTGGAAAGAGTATCAGAGATCTCAAACTGTATGCGGCATAAAGCTTCCTGGCGGGCTTAAAGAGTCTTCAAAACTGCCGGAGGCTGTTTTTACTCCGTCAAGCAAAGAAGAGGGCGGAAAGCATGATGAAAATATTTCTTTTGAAGAGATGGTAAAAAGAGTGGGAAAAGATACTGCTGAAAGTTTGCTGAGAATTTCGCTTGAATTATATAAAAGGGTAAGCGAGGATTCCTTTTCGAAAGGTATAATACTTGCGGATACAAAACTGGAATTCGGCTTTTATGACAATCAGTTGATACTTATAGATGAAATTTTTACTCCAGATTCGTCGAGGTTTTGGGAGATCGACAAATATGAAGAGGGAAAACCGCAGGACAGTTTAGATAAGCAGTATGTAAGAGATTATCTTGAACGCATAAAATGGGACAAGTCGTCACCGGCTCCTGAACTTCCGAAAGACGTTGTTGAAAAAACTATGGAGAAATATATCAGCTTGTATGAGAAGCTGATAGGAGTGAGTTTCTGATGTTTGAGATAGAGATTTGTACAAAAAAGGGTTTTAAAAATTCGCACGGAGAACATGTCTTGTCAGACATTTCCGGCATCGGCATTGAAGGTATAACAGAAGTTGAATATTCTCCGCTGTATGTCATCGACGGCGATATAACTTCCGCAGAAGCCGAAACAATAGCTTTGGAGTTATTGAGCGATAAAATAATCGAGACTTACACCTGTCGTTATGAAAAACCGTGCGTTGAGGAGTCACTAAAGACCGGATTCTCCGCCGGTATAGCTGTCTCGAAGACGGCTGCTTTTGCCGATCCCGTAATCAGTCCGCGCTCCGCTTTTTTTGTCATAGAGGTTTGGTACAAAAAAGGCGTTACTGATACGGTTTCCGAAAGCGTAATAAAAGCCGTAAAAGATTTGGGAATTGAAAAAGAAATTAAAGTTAAAACGGGACATAGACATTATCTTTACGGTAAAGTTTCAAAAACAGTTTTAAATTATATAGCGACGAAATTGTTGGCAAATACATTGGTACAGGAATATGTTGTGCAATATAATGAAATATACAACTGATTGTAAAGTTATTGAAATCTTGAATCTTTCCGATGAACAACTGATTGAGTTGAGCAGAAAAAATGTTCTTTCGCTATCGCTTGAGGAAATGAAAACGGTTCAAAACTATTTTAAAAAACTTAAAAGAAATCCTACCGATATTGAAATTGAAACAATAGCTCAGACTTGGAGTGAGCACTGCAAGCATAAAACACTAACGGGAACAATAGAATATATCGAAGAGAAAGGCGGCAAGAAGACAAGAAGAATATATAATAATCTTCTCAAAGAAACTATCTTTAGAGCTGCGGTTGAATTAAGTAAAAAGTGGTGTCTGTCTATTTTCAAAGATAATGCCGGAGTTATTGAATTCGATTCTGAAAACGGTGTTGCTTTTAAAGTTGAGACACATAATCATCCGTCAGCTCTTGAGCCGTACGGCGGTTCTGCGACAGGTATCGGCGGTGTTATAAGGGATATTTTGGGAGTTGGTCTTGGAGCAAAACCTTTGGCTAATACCGATGTGTTTTGTTTTGGAGATCCGGATATGGAATCTTCAAAAGTGCCGGAAGGAATGCATCATCCTAAAAGAATAGCCAAAGGCGTTGTATCTGGTGTCAGGGATTATGGGAACAGGATGGGTATTCCTACCGTAAACGGAACAGTCTGTTTTGACGACGGCTATATGGCAAATCCGCTTGTTTACTGCGGAACTATGGGAATAATACCGAAAGATAAAATAGAGAAAAATGTCAATTCCGGCGACTTGATTTTAGTTGTCGGGGGAAGAACGGGCAGAGATGGGATACACGGAGCGACGTTTTCTTCTGTGCAGCTTGATCAAGAATCTGACGTAAGCGCTGTTCAGATAGGCAATCCTATAATTGAGAAAAAAGTTTTGGATACTCTAATTAAAGCGAGAGATTTAAATCTTTACAGCTCGGTTACTGATTGCGGTGCCGGCGGTTTGTCCAGTGCTGTAGGAGAACTCGGAGAAAAAACGGGTGCTGTTGTTTATCTCGATAGAGTACTGCTAAAATATGATGGGCTTTGTCCATGGGAAATATGGATTTCGGAAGCACAGGAGAGAATGGTTTTTGCGGTTCCTCCGGAAAATGAAAAAAAAATCGTAGAAATATTTGAAAAGGAAAATGTCGAGGCTGTTTTTATCGGAGAATTTGCGGCTGACAGAAACCTTACTATTATATACAACGACGATGTCGTGACAAACATAGACATGGAGTTTCTGCATAACGGAGTTCCCAGACCTACAAGATCTGCGCTTTGTAAAATAAAAGAAGAAAAAATACAAAAGCCTGTTGAGATGAATTCTTCTGAAATTTCAGAAGCTTTGAAAGCTTCGCTTTCGGATTTGAATGTCTGCTCTAAAGAATGGATTGTAAGACAGTACGACCATGAAGTGCAAGGGCAGACTGTTATAAAGCCGCTTCAAGGAAATAATGTTGAAGTATCAGGACCGGGCGATGCGGCCGTTATTTTTCCCTATACTGTTGTCAGAGGTACAAAGAAGGGCATTGTTTTATCTAACGGTTTAAATACACAGTACGGAAAAATAAATACTTATAAAATGGCTGCAGCTGCAATAGAAGAGGCTTTGAGGAATGCGGTTGCCGTCGGAGCCGATATTGAAAAAATGTCGCTGTTGGATAATTTTTGCTGGGGAAATCCTGACGAGCCGGAGATTTTAGGAAGTTTGGTGCGAGCGGCAAGTGCCTGTTATGATATGTCAAAATCTTTTGATGTTCCTTTTATATCGGGGAAAGATAGTTTGCATAATGAATATTCCATCGGCGGGGAAAAATATTCAATACCTCCCGCGCTTTTAATATCTGCAATGGGCGTTATTGAAAATGCCGCAAATACTTTTACAATGCCTTTAAAAAATGATGGAGACAGAGTATTTGTTTTGGGAACTACAAGAAACGAACTCGGCGGTTCCGTGCTTGCTAAAATAAAAAATATTAAAGACGGTATAGTGCCTAATGTGTATCCGGAGGAATCTAGGGATATTATGAAAAGGATTTACCGGGCGGCAAATGAAAATTTAATAGAAGCCTGCCATGACTGTTCCGAAGGTGGACTTGCGGTTGCAATAAGCGAAATGGCTTTTGCAGCTGGAAAGGGCGTAAAAATAGATATAGATGCTGTTAAAACGGAAAAAATAAAGTCGCGGGAAACAGAGCTGACTGTGGCTGAAATATTATTTTCGGAATCTAACGGCAGGTTCATTGTCGAAGTAAAACCCGGGAACGAAGCCCGATTCAGAGAAATTTTAGAAAATATGATTTTTTCCAAAGTCGGCTGTGTGAACAGCGATAAAAAGATAGTTTTTGAAAGTGAAAAAAATAAAATAAAAATACAGGAAAATCCGGAAGTTCTTTTGAACTATTGGCGCAGTACTATCAACTGGTGATTTTTTGCCGTTATCCATGCAGTGGGTCTCTCTCCGCGTGTTTTAGACTGGTTACGTTCGAGAATAAGAATGTGAGAGCCCTTTGAGCATTTATTAAAAAGATTGAGTTTATATCGGGATAAAGTATGAAAAAAGTCAAAGCATTAATTTTAAGAACTGCAGGGACAAATTGCGACTGCGAAACACAGACTGCTTTTGAATTGTCCGGAGCTATTGCGGAACGCATACATGTTAACGTTCTTATTGAAAAAAAAGATAAAATTTTTGAGTATGATATTCTGGTTTTTCCCGGTGGATTTTCTTACGGCGACGATATAGCATCTGGCAAAATATTGGCAAATGAAGTCAAAAACAAACTCGGCAATAGAATTAAGAAGTTTGCGCTAAGCGGCAGGCCTATTATCGGAATATGCAATGGTTTTCAGGTTTTGGTCAAAATGGGACTGCTTCCCGATCCTGAACTTTTTGAACAGGTTTCGACTCTTTCTTATAATGACTCGGACAAGTTTGAATGCCGCTGGGTTTATTTAAAAACTGAAAAGAAAATTAAAAATGAATCTAATTGCGTTTGGACGAAAAATCTGCCTGATATTATCAGTCTGCCTATAGCTCATGGTGAGGGGAAGTTCATTCCGGACGGCAGAAAACTTTTGGACAGTTTAAATAAAAACAATCAGATAGTTTTCAGATATTGTTCAAAAGACGGCGGCAAACCGGAATATCCCTTGGATCCAAACGGTTCTGTAGATCAGATAGCCGGAATATGCAATACGGCGGGAAATGTTTTCGGACTTATGCCTCATCCGGAAAGATATATTTTCGCTTTGCAGCATCCTGCCAGAAAAAGCTTTTGCGGCGGCGTGTACGGGTGGGGAAAAGTTATTTTCCAAAATGCTGTTGATTTTGTAAAGTAGCGGTTAAAAAAATATCTCTGCTCTCAAAACTGCAGACAAAGCAATTTTACTTATTATAATTGTTAACAAATAAAAATTTAAGTTGTTTGAAAAAGGTTTTTATAACTTTTGAGATGTTAAAATCGTCGTGGTTTTAGCGGGGCAGGAAAGATTGCCTGTATTGTTTATCAATACTTTCGGCAGATTCATAATATTCGCTTATATTTCAATCTTTTACTTTGCTTAACTTCAAGCAAAAATTCAATTCCAGCTAATCTATAATCACGAGCAAGTCCGTCAACTTCTTTCATTACTTTTACTACTTTTAACCAACTATAGTTATTATATAATTGCTATTATTTACGATTAATGATTAATGTTTGCCGAATTGAGTGATAATCTGGGTACATGTTTTACGAGACCTATTGTGTCTGTTTCGATTTCGGTTTTGCCCAGAAGAAGTTTTTTAGCCATTCCCAAAGTATAGGATTTATTTCTTTGATTTTTCTTTTCACATCTATTTTTTTATTTTTGATATGCTTAAGCTCATCTTTTTTAGTTCTTCTAACTGCTTTTCTACATGTGTTTTACTGGCGGTAAGATTATCAACATTTTTAAGTTTATCATCATAATTAGTTATTAAGTTTCAATTATCATTAAGTTTGTTTTGCATTTGCGTAATACTATTTTGATAAAACACCACATTATTTTCATAGTCAGTAAGTTTGGCTTGTTGTTCTTGGGACTTCATTGTCGACGACAGAGATAATATTTGCTTTCTACGTTCACAAGCAGTAAGCATAAACATAGTATTACCTATAATGTGACCAATTTTAAAAATAAGCTTTTGCATTAATTATTCTCTATAAAATCATTTTTACTATACTCAAATATTTCGTGTAAAGCCTCTGTATCCGCTTCTTTTGCCTTTACAATTTCAAGCAGTCTCTGCGATAGTTATTAATCCAGCTTGTGCCATTTTTCCAGTAAGCTTAGTTGCTCTCTCTTTTTTAACTTCAAGAAGCTCTAGTTCATTATATACTTTTTTAAGATAATAATTTGGCATAGTATCCTCATAAGGTTGTCCTTTAGCGGCAGTAGAGGGATTGTGCTTATATTCATTTTTGAGCGGAGATAGCCCATAGAACATAACCATTATTATAACCAATTCCCGGTCTGCGAGATATTAAGGCAAAAGGCGGGATTTTTTTGTCCTACTGTTAAATTTTATAGAAGATTTTGCAACATAAATGCAACTATTTATAATAGCAGAGTCAAGACGTAGAAGCCTTTATTCCAGCCTTTTTCAAGCAAAGCTTTCGTTTTTTCTACGTTATTTCTCAGCGCCTCTGATTTCTTCACTTGAAATCCAGAATACAGTTTATAAGGTGCCAAAAGTGGAAGCAAGATTAACATTGGGCGTACCGCCGGAGTCGTCTGTGCCATAAATTATCATTATTACCTGAAATATTCAATGAAAGAGGATATTTTACTATATTTGTGCAGCCATCGATAAGAAACTTGTTGAGAATGCATGACTTTTCAAAGAACATACTGCATGTTCAGGAAAGTTACGCTAAAGAGAATATGCCGCGGTTGATGAACTATATATATGATCTGCTGTGCGGATATGATTGCGATTTGTTTGATTTTGCTGCAAAAAAAGCCCGCAAGCAGCCAAAGGTGGGGTTGTCCTTTTTTTATTTTTTCATTTACCGGTTTTGCTCATGGGGATTTTAGTCTCATGACAAAAAAATTTAAAAATATCCTTCAGACAGTGACTGTAGCAAGTATGTTAAAACTTTGCACTATTTCTATAGGACATCTTATAAAAAAGTTAAAAAAAGAAAGGTGATTTGACGATACGATATTTGTTTTTATGGCAGATCACGCTGTTGGAATGGGATCTTTTCTCAGAAATGACAGTATTGAGGAAAAATTTAAAATTCCTTTTGTGATTTATGCTCTTAAAATATTAAAACCTCAGAAAATTGACTATACCGTTTCATAGGCAGATATGAGCCTACAATGTACCGTCTTGCGGAAATTCACAAGTTTTTTTGGCTCTTGGAGCAAACGCATTGGATAAACATGCAAATTGCTTTGCTTTAATAAATGATTGGACAGAGATAATTTTTATTGAAAATGGCAATTACGTAAAACATAACTGTTCAATGGCGGCAGAAGCTTCGCCTAACGAGAACAGTATTGAATTTAAACAAGTGCAGGAAAAGTTGCTTTCTCTTAACAAAGCTTTAACTTCTTCGCTGCAAGATAATAAATAGTATAAAAATTAACAAAAACAGTCCTATTTTATGCTGTTTCTTGAGAAAATTGCCAACAATCTTAATTATTTTGTAAAATTAATAAGTTTATCGGTAGCGTAAGATTTTGCGTAATGGAAAACGGCGGCAGGGCTTTCTGTTTGATAAAAAGGAAAATTCTGTCGTAAAGTTATTCCTGTTGCGGGAATTTTGTCGAATACACCAGTGAATAAAAAAGCGGTAGATATATGTAAATTGGTGTGACTAAAACTGGAAATTAAGATCCGGCGGAATGCTGAGCAGAATCGTGAAAACGAGATAATTGTGTTTATTTTAATAGTGAAATTTTTTTGCAGATATATTTTCTGATATTAACTCAAGCTGTCAGAGAAAGTTTTTAATTCGGAGATTAAATGAAAGTATTGGTTATAGGATCCGGCGGAAGGGAGCATGCAGTATGCAGTCAGTTTTCAAAAAGTCCCAAAATAGACAAGATATATTGCGCTCCTGGTAACGGCGGTACGTCTCAGATTGCGGAGAACGTTGATATTCCAGTGAGTGATTTTGATAAACTTACCGATTTTGTCAGAAAAAATAAAATAGATTTTACGTTTGTCGGTCCTGAAGTTCCTCTGTCTTTGGGCATAGTCGATTACTTTGAAGCTGAAAGCTTAAAAATAATCGGACCGTCAAAGGGTGCAGCCCGTCTTGAGTCAAGCAAGATATATTCAAAAAAATTTATGCAAAAGTACGGCATTCCTACAGCGCAGTACAACAGTTTTGTAGATATTGATGATGCGCTGAAATTTTTGGAAAGCTGGGAAGAAAATAGAAAAGCTGCAGTTAAAGCCGATGGACTTGCTGCCGGAAAAGGTGTTTATATATGTAACGGCAGGGAAGATGCCCGGAATGCTGTTAAACAAATGATGGAAGATAAAGTTTTAGGTGATGCCGGGACAAATATAATTATAGAAGAATATATAGATGGCCCAGAGCTTTCATATCTGATATTTACCGATGGTATATCTTATTCGGTTATGCCTGCTTCGCAGGATCATAAGAGAATAAACGATAACGATAAAGGTCCTAATACCGGCGGTATGGGAGCGTATGCACCTGCTCCTTCGGCGACAGCCGAGCTAAATAAAAAAGTTGATGACATAATCCGCAAGGTCGTTAACGGCATAAAAGCTGAGAGACTTGATTATAAAGGCGTTTTATATGTCGGCATAATTGTGAATGGTTCTTCTCCGTATGTTTTAGAGTTTAACTGTCGTTTCGGCGATCCGGAAACACAGGCAGTTTTGCCTTTGCTCGATACGGATTTGACTGATATTTGCAGTGCGATTTTAAATAAAGAACTTTTAAATATAAAAATTAACTGGGAAAAAGAATTTTCGGTATGCGTAGTGCTTGCTTCGGGAGGATATCCCGGAAGTTTTGAAAAAGGTTTTGAAATCGATGGGATCGAAAATATTAATGATAAAAATACAGTAGTGTTTCACGCCGGAACAGAACTTAAAAACGGCAGACTTGTTACTTCCGGCGGTAGGGTTTTGGGAATTACTTCAACGGCAGATGACGTGAAAAGCGCGATAGATAAAGTATATTCAAACGTTAAATTGGTATTTTTTAAAAATATGCACTATAGAAAAGATATAGCCTGGAGAGCTTTAAATGGCGAACAAAATTGACGCTGCAATTATAGTAGGTTCGGGATCGGATTTGCCGATGATAAACGAAACTGTCAAGACACTGAAAGAGTTCGGCTTGTCTTACAGTTTGAATATTGCTTCGGCTCACAGGGCTCCTAGATATTTAAAACAGTGCATTCAAAAAGCGGAAAATTCGGGGATAAAAGTTTTTATAGCTGCTGCGGGAATGGCTGCTGCACTTCCCGGAGTCATTGCCTCTGAAACCGTTCTTCCCGTAATAGGCGTTCCGGTAGATGGTAGAAATCTTTCAAGCTTTGACTCTTTGTTTTCAATAGTTCAAATGCCTAAAGGCGTGCCTGTTGCAACAGTTGCGTTGGGCAGGACAGGAGCCGTAAATGCCGCACTTTTGACTGTTCAGATTATAGCCGTTGCTGATGAGAGTTTGAGAGAAAAGCTTAAGGCTTACAGGAATAAAATGTCGGATGCAGTTGTCAATGAAGATTTAAAACTCCGTGAAAACGGAATAGAGGAATATATCGAAAGGTTAAAGAAATAAAATGTCGGACATTATACTTGATTCTAAGTCTTTTCAGAGTGCGGTTAATAAAATTTCAAGGGAAATTTCTGATAACAATAAAAATATCCGCGAAGTTGTAATTATAGGAATACAGAATAAAGGCGTATTTCTGGCGAAAAGAATTCTCGCTGAAATTGCAAAACTTGTAGAAATCGATAAATCCCGAATTCCTTTTGGAACTTTGGATATTACGCTTTACAGAGACGATCTTGATGATCTCAGTTCAAAAATGCCTGTTATAAAGGATACCGTTATACCTTTTGACACTGGCCGGAAAAATATAATTTTGATTGACGATGTTCTTTATACCGGAAGAACAGTGCGAGCAGCTTTGGACGTTTTAATGGATTTCGGCAGACCTAAATCTATTCAGCTCGCGGTTTTGATAGATAGAGGATTTCGGGAACTTCCCATAGAAGCAAAATATATAGGAATAAGGTATCAGAGCGAAAAATTAATAAAAGTTGAATGTAAAGAAACAGATGGAGTGGATAGAGTTGTGTTTATAAAATAACGGTATTACAGAGGAACATAGAATGTCTCTTAACCGCAAAGACCTGCTTGGTCTTGAACATTTAGACAAAAAAGACTTACAAACGATTTTGGCTTCAGTAGGACCTTTTAAAAGTCTTTTTACAAGATCTGTCAAAAAAGTTCCGACGTTAGTCGGTAAAACTGTAGCAACGCTTTTTTATGAACCTTCCACTCGCACAAGGAACTCGTTTGAAATTGCCGCAAAGAGACTTTCTGCCGATGTGGTAAATATTGTGGTAAATACCTCAAGCGTTGTTAAAGGCGAAAGTCTTATAGATACCGGCAAAACTCTTGAAGCAATGAAAGCGGATTACCTGATCATCAGACATTCTCTGGCGGGAGCGCCAGATATACTTGCAAGAAATCTCAATGCATCGATAATAAACGCAGGCGACGGTTTTCACGAACATCCTACACAGGGTCTTCTTGATTTATATACTATGTATGAAAAGAAGAAAAAAATTGATGGATTAAGAGTACTGCTCGTAGGCGATATTCTGCACTCAAGAGTGGCAAAATCAAACATTTGGGCGCTGACAAAAATGGGAGCGGAAATTGCAGTTGTAGGTCCGCCAACTTTGATTCCGTCAAATATTGAGGATTTGGGCGTAAAAGTTTATTACGATTTAAATGAGGCTATTAAAAAAGTCGATGTTATAAATATTTTAAGAATACAGCTTGAACGCCAGCAGGAAAATTTATTTCCGTCGGTTCATGAGTATGTAGAGCTTTATCAGGTGACAAAAGAAAGGCTTGCTATGGCAAATCCCGGAGTTTTAATTATGCATCCCGGTCCTATGAACAGGGGTATAGAAATATCTTCCGATGTCGCGGACAGTCCTAATTCCGTAATTAACGAGCAGGTTACAAACGGAATAGCAGTGAGAATGGCGGTTTTATGCCTTTTAAAACCAAAGAGGAAAGATGCGTCTTCAAATTAAAGATATTAAAATAGTCGATCCGTTGCAGAATAGAGATTCAATCGGAGATATTTTTGTTGAAAACGGCAGAATCGTATCAAAGTTTTCAGGTGATGCTGATAAAATTGTTGACGGCAGAGGAAAAATTGCCGTTCCAGGACTTATTGATATTCATTCTCATCTTAGAGAGCCCGGCGAGGAAGGAAAAGAAACTATTTACACAGGGACGCGTTCCGCTGCAAAAGGCGGGATAACAACCGTTTTCTGCATGCCAAATACTAACCCTGTTATTGATAACGCTCCGACAGTCGAGTTTGTTCTTCTTAAAGCTCAAAAGGAGGGGCTTGTAAATGTTTTCCCGATAGGGTGTGCTACTAAAGGATTGCGTGGTATGGAGATTTCTGAAATAGGAGTTCTTAAAAAAGCGGGCATTGTTGCGGTAAGCGACGATGGTTTTCCGATAGCGAATTCGCAGATTATGCGCCGAACTTTGGAATATACAAAAATGTTTAAACTTCCAGTTATTTCGCACGGTGAGGATAAAGAGTTAAGTAAAAACGGAGTGATGAACGAAGGGAAAAATTCTATGGTGCTGGGTTTAAGAGGTATTCCAAAGCAGGCTGAAGAAGTTATGGTAAGCCGCGATATAATGCTTGCGGAACTAACGGGCGGCTATCTTCATATTGCGCACGTTTCCACTGCGGGTTCAGTTGAACTGATAAGGCAGGCAAAGAAAAAGGGCATAAAAATTACTGCGGAAACTTGTCCGCATTATTTTACTTTAACTGACGATGCCGTAAAAGTTTATAATACTAATACAAAAATAAATCCTCCCTTAAGAAGACAGGAGGACGTAAACGCCATAAAACAGGGTCTTGCAGACGGTACGATAGATTGCATAGCCACAGACCATGCTCCGCATACGGAAGAAGAAAAAAATAGGGAGTTTGATCTGGCTCCGTTTGGGATTATAGGTTTTGAAACAATTTTAAGTCTTGTTTTAAATGAACTTGTTGACAGCGGCATTTTAAGTCTTTCCAAGGCTGTGTCAAAAATGACTTCAAATCCCGCAAAGATTTTTAATCTTGAAGGAAGAGGCACTCTCAAAGAAGGGAATATTGCCGATATTACGATAATAAATATGAAGTATTCTTATGAGTTTAAAAAAGAAAATATAGTTTCAAAAAGTAAGAACTCTCCTTTTATCGGAAGAAAGTTTAAAGGCGGTGCGGTTATGACGATGGTGGGGGGAAATATAGTTTGGCAGGTTTAAAAGCTTTGTCTTTTTTGCATTTAAGTTGTCCCATTTGCAAGTGTGTCTTGTGGGATTAGGCTTATACGCTTCCTAATTTGCATTTTTGGGCATTGGTTGTCCTTGCGCAGACGTCGTTCTCAAAAAATCCGTACTTTATTTATTAACTTGACTTAAAGTCTTGAGTGTTTTTATGTTATTATTTTTCTTCGCTTTTTTATCCCGTTTTGCTTGAAAGAAAGGATAGAGATGGGTATATGTGTACGTCAAAAAGATTTGATAAAAGTTATAAAATAATTTCCAACAAAGAAATCTGTGCCGGTTATTTTGAATTGAAAATCAAAGTGGATGCTGTTTCTAAATATTGTTATCCGGGACAGTTTTTTATGATCGACATTCCGGAAGTTTTTTTGCGTCGCCCTATTAGTATTCATTGCATCGGAAAGGGTACCGTAAGTTTTTTATATAGTGTTGTTGGCAGAGGCACAAAAATTTTGTCTGAAATGGGACGTTCTTCCGGTAGTGTTATCTCCCGCAGAGGAGAGGGGAAAGACGGTTGTGATGAGATTAAAATGCTCGGTCCTCTGGGCAGAGGATACGGTTTAACTTCGAATGCGTCCTCAAAGTTTTTGTCTTGCGTTTCTTTCGACTCTTACGAAAAAAAATCATGTCCAAAGTCTAGAGATATAAGCTTTAATCCAGTCATCGTTGCAGGTGGCACAGGAATAGCGTCAGTTCATTTTCTTGCCACTAAGTTGAGTAGGAAAGGTATTCTCTGTTACGGCGTGCGTTCAAAAAAAGATTTGCTGTGTCTTGATAAATTTAAAAAAATGGGTTGGGAAATCGTTATTTCTACGGAAGATGGTTCAAAAGGATATAGAGGTTATATTACCGATGTGCTGTCAGAAAATTTAAAAGCTGGTGATACGCTGTTTGCATGCGGACCTATTCCTATGCTTAAGAAGGTTTTACGGATTGCCAGAGAAAAAAATATAAAAGGCTTTGTCTGTCTTGAGGAAAAGATGGCGTGTGGTATAGGAAACTGTCAAGGCTGTGCCGTAAAAATAAACGGGGAAAATAAATTAACCTGTAAGGACGGCCCCGTTTTTGAAATAAAAGATGTTGAATTGTGAAATACTGGGATTAAAAATGGTAAATTTATGATGTCCTGTGAATGCGGTTGGTTCAATATGGTTTGGTTTAAGCCAAATGCGTCGCCAAATTTAGGCTGACGTTTTTTTTACAGCAGGTCATGAAACAATAGTTTGGTTAAGAAAAGAAAAAAAGGCAGACATATTTAATATGGATATTTACTTTTAACATCAGCCAGATGACCTGACAGACGCTGAGAGACCAGTATACGAATACTTTATAAGAAATAAAGAGGAAAACAGTAATACAGAATTATAGAGACAAATAAATGAAAAGAATATCAGCAGTTATATTAGGATTGTTGATGTTAGCCGGTTTCGGTAAGATGATGTGTCTGCCTTACTTTCAAGAGAGGAAGACCCCCCCTAATATTATATATATATAGCAAATAAGAATAAACCTGATGTTGCTTTTGGATATGGCTATATGAAGTCGGATATAGGGGTTGGCGACATGTTAGGGTGGCGCAGATGAGAAACGTATGATCTATAGGAACTCTTAAACTTTTCGAAAAAATATTTGGAAAGCACTCAAGTCATAGAAACCGTTAAACCTGTTTAAAAGGATTGTTCTTACAAGTGTGGAAGAAGATGGTGTATATTAGACCCTTTGAAAACCTGCTGGATATAACGAGTATAAAATTGCTGAAAAAAGAATTCGAAGATGAATGAAATCATAAACAAAGTATTCAATGAAGATGTTTTATTGACATTGTGTGACATTCTTAATAAGAAATTTACGATGATGCGCAGATCAATACCGCATGCGATAAAATAAAAAAATAATAATTTCTATGAAGATCAGGTTGCTGTTTCTTATTAAAATCCGATGGATAGAAGAATACAGCAGAAAAAGGCAGAGGTTCAAATGGTCATATGCCATATTCTTGGTGGTATTATGGTTTAGTAAAAAATGTATCTAAAGATAAAACTTTTCATTCCTGCCAGATTCCGTTAGGATTGGTAAAAATGCTTATAAAATCTTCGCCGAAAGAAAATGGTGTGGTGCAGGTATTGTTTGGAGGGTCAGGAGCTGAGCTTATTTTATGTAAGGGATTAGTAAGGGATTTTATTTCAAGAGAGCTCCATAAACCGTATTATGACATGGCAATCGACAGACTGAATAATGACGGGGGTGATCAGAAAGAACTATAAATTAAAATTTGGAAATAACAAAATTGATTATGATGTACAGCCTGTTTTTTTTGATTCCGAAGTAAAATATGTAATAAGAGAAAAACATGTATTTAAATAAAACAGCGGAGTAAAATGACACCAGATTTGAACGTAAATTTTGCAGGAATTAAATTGAAAAATCCCGTGCTTACGGCATCGGGTACTTTTGGCTATGGTTATGAGCTTGCAGATTTAATTCCTTTAAAAAGACTCGGCGGCATTGTGACAAAGACGATTACTCTGGAACCGCGTGCGGGGAATTTGCAGCCAAGAATTGCCGAAGTTGCATCTGGAATATTAAATAGTATAGGTTTGCAGAATATCGGCGTTAAAGCTTTTATTAAAGAACCCCTTGAAAAATTGAATAAGCTCGGTGTGCCTGTAATAGTAAGTGTTGCAGGTGCCGCAGCGGACGAATATGTCAAGACAGTAAGAATATTGAGCGGCCAAAACGGCGTATCGGCAATAGAACTTAATTTGTCTTGTCCCAATTTGAAAAAGAAGATAGTTTGCCATGATTTGTCTTTAATGCGGGATGTGATAAGAGGCGTAAAAAAAGTATCGGGAATTCCTGTTATTGCGAAACTTTCTCCGCTAGTAACTGATATTTCTGAGCTTGCGCTAGCGGCGCAGAATGCAGGTGCTGACGGAGTAACGCTTGCAAATACTTATCCGGCTATGGCGGTAGATGTCCGTACTTTTAAACCTAAACTTTCCACGGTAAAAGGCGGGATGTCGGGTGCCTGTGTAAAACCTATGTCGGTGCGCTGCGTGTATGATGCTTATCGGGACATAAAAATCCCGATTGTAGGTTGCGGCGGCATAATGACGGGGGAGGATGCCGTTGAATTTATTCTTGCCGGAGCGGCAGCTGTCAGCGTTGGAAGTTCAAGTTTAGTTTCCCCCGGAAATTTAATAGCAATTATTGATGGAATTGAGAATATATTGAAATCAAAAGATGTAAAATCCGTAAAAGAAATAACCGGCATTATCAATGAAATTAGAATTGCCTGAGATTTTTATTGCAGTCTGTTACTGTGGAAAGCGGAGAGACTTTGCCGCGAAACCTTGAAGAGTCTAAAAAAGATAGTGGATTTTCAAAGTTTTATCCTTAGCGGCAGTTGCTGATTTGTTTGTTGCATCTGTAAACATTATGTCGGGGAGATGAATGAATAAAATTATTTTAGCATTAGATGTCTGCAATTTAAAAAAAGCTGAAAAACTTGTGAAAGAAACGTCTTCTTGCATCGATGTTTATAAAGTAGGCCCGATACTATTTTTGCGATTTGGCAGAGAGATAGTAAAAATGATAAAAGACAGGGGAAAGGAGGTATTTTTGGATTTGAAGTTTCACGATATACCCGCTACCGTAAAGCGTTCCGTTGAATCTGCAAAAGAACTCGGCGTTTTTAGTCTGACTGTTCATTCGACAGGCGGGGAAGAAATGCTTAAGGCGGCCGCATCCGTCGAAAACAGACCCAGAATATGGGCGGTAACGGTTTTAACAAGCCAAATTACGGTTCCGCAGGAAGTTATAAAAAGAGCCAAACTTGCAAAAACCTGCGGGATTGATGGCGTAATATCGTCGCCACTTGAAATAGGACTTATAAAAAAAGAATGCGGAAAAGAATTTAATGTTATAACTCCAGGTATCAGACTCGCAAAAACTGACGATGATCAAAAAAGAGTGTTGACTCCGGAAGCTGCAGTTAAGGAAGGCGCGGATTTTATAGTTATAGGAAGACCCATATTAGAAGCTGTAAATCCTGCTGAAGCCGCAAAAAGTATTTATGGGAGTATAATAAAGATTAAATATGAGATATTCAATAGGAAAAACAAATAGGTTACTGCTTGAAGGATTGAAAATAGGGTTTTTGCTGCAAATAGGCAGTATAGGTCCTATTTGTATGCTGGTTTTTAGGCTGTCGTTGTCTTTACCGGTCAGTAAATTGCTTATAGGTGTTGTAGGCATAACGATTTCGGACCTTATATACACTTTTTTAGCTATTCTTTCAATATCTGCCATGAAGAGAATACAACAACGATACCAGCGGATTTTGGATATTATTGTCGGTATTATATTAATTGTATTTGGAGTATTGTTCATAACAACAGGAAATACTGTCAATTCAGATACTTTTGGGGGACATGATTTGTTTCTTTGGCTGTTCGGATTGAATATGGCAAATCCTATTACCATCGTGTTTATTGCGGGAATTTTTTCGCTTGAAATAAGTAAACGCGATATGAATTTGAAAGATGCAAGTATTTTTGGGTTTGGTTTTTTACTGACAACACCTATATTTATGATTATTATAATTATTATCGGCAAGTTTGCAGGCACGATTTTGCCGGATATCGTTGTTAAGATACTAAATATCATAATGGGAATTGTTCTGGTATTTTTGGGTGCTAAAAACATATTTTTTAAGAAAAAGTCTGTTGAGGGAGGTAAAAAATGCGACAGCGACAAGAAAAACTTAGAGAACTGTTCAGAGAAAACAAAGCTCTTTTAAATGGGCATTTTAAGCTTTCAAGCGGGCTTCATTCGGATACGTATTTTCAGGCTGCTTTAATTTTGCAGTATCCTAAAGAAGCCGCGCGGCTTGCTGAAGAGCTTGCAAAGAAAATTAAAGAGAATAATATAAAGGTTGATGTTGTTGTATCTCCCGCTATGGGCGGCGTTATTATAGGATACGAAATGGGAAGGGCTTTAGATGTGCGGGCAATATTTACCGAGAGAATTGACGGTAAGGTCAGCTTGAGAAGAGGTTTTTTTACAGATGAAGACGAGAAAGTCTTGGTGGTTGAAGATGTTATAACAACGGGTCTTTCTACTAAAGAAGTTATAGATTCTCTTAAATCAGCTGGAGCCAAAACAGTTGCCGTTGTGTCTATTGTTGACAGAAGCGCGGGAAAAATTGATTTTGGGGTTCCGAAATTTTCTCTTTTAAGCCTTGAGGTGAGAAGTTTTAAAGAAGATGAATGTCCGATGTGTAAGGCAGGCAGCAGCGCCGTGAAACCCGGCAGCAGAAAATAACGTTTAAAAATACGATACGGAAGGTTCTGCGGGCAGTGACACGGTTCTTTTGTTTGCTGGTTTTAATTTAAAGTATCTTAAAAAAGCCTGTATTTGACACATATATCGCTTGTTTTATCTTATTCTTTGAATTTATAAGTAGTTGGCTTGTGGCGTCGCTGCTTTTGATGATGACGTCGATTTTGACAATTTTTGTTTTTGTAACTGCAGTATCATATTTTTTGCTAGTTTGGTTTCTTTTATGTCTGCATGGTTTGCTTTAGTTTAGGTGCAGTGCCGAGCGTTTCGTCAAATATGCAACGTTAGTGGCAAAGTGTAAATCCGTTATAAAAGCATTTATTACATCCTTATGGCCCGCTGGTTTTTGATGTGTGGACTGCTGTTCATAGAGTAAAACACAACAAATAGAGAGACACTCATCCTTGTCAACTGCCTATCTATTTGTTTGAAAGGCTTATTTTAATGGCGACAGATGAAAATAATATTGTTTTAGATCCTTTTGTAGGAACGGGGACTGCCGCTGTTGCCGCAAAGAAATTAGGCAGACGCTATATAGGTTTTTAATATTGACGATAATTATGTGGATATAACAAAAACAAGTTAAATAGTATTGAATCTAATTCTAGAATCGGAAGTTCTTGGGTAAGTTTCTATTTAGGTGAGATAATTATGCTGAGGGATAAAGATTGGAATGATATATATAACAGTATTTTTATATTCCGACGAAAATGCAGGATATTGATAGACTGCCGATAATTTTAAGGAATAAATCAAAAGTTGTTTCAAATTATTGTGCCGTAAAAAATGAAATCAAAGATTTATCTCTTTTTGAGAACGCAGAAAATTTTAAAATGACAAAAAAGTTTATTGAAAAATGCTAATATAAAAATACAGCGGACAAAATAAAAAGAGAGATAAAATGGCGATAACTTATAAAAACGCAGGCGTCAATATCGATGCCGGAAATGAGCTTGTGGGAAGACTTAAAAAGAAACTCCCCAAAATCGGCGGATTTGGAGGGTTGTTCCCTATTTCCGGAACAAAATATAATCTTGTGAGTTCGGCAGATGGTGTGGGGACAAAGCTGAAAATTGCGTTTCTGCTCAATAAGCATGATACGGTAGGAATAGATTTGGTTGCAATGAATGTCAACGATTTAATATGTGCGGGGGCAAAGCCTCTTTTCTTTTTAGATTATTTTGCTTGCGGCAAACTCAATGTAGATCAAGCGGAACAGGTTATTAAAAGTGTAGCTGAAGGATGTAAATTGTCCGATGTGCAGCTTATCGGTGGCGAGACTGCTGAAATGCCAGGCTTTTATAAAGACGGCGAGTACGATTTAGCGGGATTTTCAGTGGGAATAATTGAAAAAGACAGAGAAATAAGCGGAAGTAAAATAAAGCCCGGCGATATTATAATAGGGTTGCCGTCGAGCGGACCTCATTCAAACGGTTATTCTCTTATAAGAAAGGTTTTTTCGGACGGTGAATTAAAAAAGCACTCAAAACAGCTGCTTGCTCCTACAAAGATTTATGTTAAGGAAGTTCTTGCAGTTCTTGCAAAATTTAATTCAAAGAAACAGGATATATCCGGCATTGCCCATATTACAGGTGGAAGTTTTTACGATAAAATAGAAAGGATTTTGCCTGAAAATATCAGGGTTATTATTGAAAAAAATTCATGGAAAGTTCCTGAGATTTTTAAAATTATTCAGGAAAAGAGCAGAGTGCCAGAAGAAGATATTTACAGGACTCTCAATATGGGAATAGGCATGATTTTAATTGTGCGTCCTGAAATTGCTTTGCAGGTAAAAAAGTTTTTTAAAGGTGCAAAAGCAATAGGTTGCGTTAAAAAAGGCGAAAGAGGCGTTGAACTTGTATGATGTGAAATATTTAAACCGAAAGAGTTTTAAGCGAGGATTTAAGGAAATGGACATGTCAATTGGTGTGCATGTTTTTACGGTAGTATTGACTCTGTCAACAGCGGGAATAAGTCTGTCTGTTGCGATATTTCTTTTATCTGTGACGCTGCTAGGAGATGCTTTAATTTATGCGGATGAAAATTCAAAGTTGGAATTAAAAAGTATTGAAAATGAAAAAATGAATCGGCAGGAAGAATTAGATCAAATTTTGGGAAAAATTGAAAGTTTGTCAAAAGAGGATAAAACTGGTTCGCTGATATATGAAATGAGAAATTAAAGAAGCTGAAAAGTGAGGAAAAAGTAAAAATAATGAAATTGAAAAGAAAAAGAAAGTATAAGAAAATAGAACCACTTAAACTGACGATAGGCTATGTAGTGGTAATACCTACTTTTTTATTTTTATTTGTAATTATTTGTGCATTTTTGATAAGTTTTCGTCTGGATATAAGTGTTTATAGTCCTAGTTTTGTGATTTGTTTCGTTTTGTGCATTGTTTTTTCCGGTTGTGCAGTAAGTATGTTTTACAAAACTTTAAAATATGTTCAGCAAGTGTCTTTTGCAGGCATAGAAAAATCTAAAAGAAGAGATATAGAAACTTCTTTGTTTAAAGGAGTATAATAATAGAAATAGAATGGTGAAATGGAGACAGATGAAAAAAATTTAAAGCTGATAAACCGGCGTTGATTTGCATTGATGCAGGATGCTGATATAAAAAACTTTAATAGACTGTCGGTAGTGTTAAGTTTTTGCAGCCGTGCTGCAATGAGGTTTTTACGCAGCTCCGTGCAATCAGATTAATGGCAGTTGACATACGGACTGGATAAAGAGGGAAAACCGGGTATATTTAATTGTTGAAAGATATAATGAAAAAATACTTGGATTTTTTGTTTGTTACTTTTTATATTTTATTTCTATTTTTTTGTGCGAAAAATTTCTACGAAAAACGTACGAAAGCTAGAATAGAAAGTATTTTACTGCTACTTTAGATGAAAGTGTCGAGTTTTAGACCGCCGGAAATCTTATAGAAGTGCATCAATATCGTAAGAAGCAGGTACTGCAAAGAACTGCTGACTGAGGGAGTAAGCTGATGCAGCGCCTTCCTCGCTTTATGATTTGTTTCATTTTATCGTATTGTTTTTTTCGGTTCTGTAAATAGCAATATTGCCTTTAAATCGTTGCTAGAACCGGAGGAATATAAAATTAAATGTTCTGCTGGCTGAGTATGAAGATTTTAGCGGTGCAGTTAGTGAAAAAAATAGAGGTTGTATTGTGAAACGTCTTACGGTTTTAGTTTCTGGATCCGGTTCTAATATGCAGTCTATAGCGGATTCCGCAAATAGAGGAATTTTAAAAGGACTTGCCGAGATTGTTTTAATTATTTCAAATAACCCGAACGCTTACGCTCTTAAGCGTGCAGAAAATGAAAATATAAAAGCTGTTTGCATAGAAAGAAAGAGTTTTGAAGATGAAAAATCTTTTAATGGGGCAATATTAGAAGAACTGCAGAATGTAGAAGCGGATATTGTCTGTCTTGCCGGTTATATGAGAATGATAGGGCAGGAAATAATAGACATTTACCGCGGCAGAATGTTGAATATACATCCCGCTCTCCTACCGAAATTTGGCGGGAAGGGAATGTACGGGTGTCATGTTCATGAAGTTGTTGTGAAAGCCGGAGAAAAAAAATCTGGAGCAACTGTACATTTTGTGGAAGGAGAATATGATACCGGAAAAATAATTATACAGAGGGAAGTTGAGGTTTTTAAGAGCGATACATCGCAAGATGTTGCGAAGAAAGTTCTAGCTGTAGAACACCGCATATATCCGGAAGCAATAAAAAAGGTTATTGAAAACGGACTCTGAGAACGGCTGAGATTTTTAATACGAGCGAAGCAGATTCTGTAGTCAGAAGTTTGCTGCTGATGTTTTTATTATGCGCAGCATGGTTTAAGTAAATTTTCAGATTAAAATAAATATAAGAGGTTAGAAAATGATCCCGCGCTATACAAAACCTGAAATGGCTGCTATCTGGTCAGATGAAAACAAATTTAAAAAAATGCTTGACGTTGAAATTTTTGCTGCTGAAGCTATGTCGGAACTTGGTACGGTTCCTGAAAAAGCTGTGGAGACAATAAAGAAAAAAGCAAAAATTAACGTTGAAAGAGTCAATGAAATAGAGCTTACCGTTAAACACGACGTAATATCTTTCCTGACCGCGGTTGTCGAGACTACTGGTCCCGAAGGCAGGTTTTTACATTTGGGTATGACTTCTTCCGATGTTTTGGATACTGCTACCGGGGCACAGTTAAAACAGGCATCGGAACTGCTTGTTGTCGAAACAAGGAAGCTGGCTGTTATAATATCCGGGTTGGCAAAGAAATATAAGATGACTCCCGTAATGGGAAGAACGCACGGCGTTCATGCGGAACCTATGACATTCGGTTTGAAAGCGGCTTCGTGGTACTGTGAAATTGTGAGATCTTTAGACAGGCTCAATTTTGCTCTTGAAACTGTAAGTTACGGGAAAATCTCCGGCGCAGTAGGAACTATGGCGCATTTAGACCCGAAAGTTGAAGAATATGTATGTAAAAAAATGGGTTTAAAGCCGGAGACTGTATCGACACAGATTATACCGCGCGACAGGTATTCAATTTATTTTTCAGCTCTCGCTCATTTAGGTTCGGCTCTTGAAAGAATTGCAACGGAAATAAGACATATGCAGAAAACCGAAGTTGCGGAAGCCGAAGAACCTTTTACAAAAGGACAAAAAGGCTCGTCGGCAATGCCTCACAAGCGAAATCCGATAATTTCTGAAAATATATGCGGTCTCGCAAGACTTCTGAGAGGTTATGCCGCAACTGCAATGGAAAATATTGCACTCTGGCATGAACGCGATATAAGCCATTCGTCTACGGAAAGAATTATGCTTCCCGACGCTTCTATAATTTTGCATTATATGCTTATAAGAATGCAGATTTTGTTGTCTGGGCTTAATGTTTACCCCGAGAATATGCAGGCAAATATGGATAAAACAAAAGACGTTATTTTCTCCGGCACGCTGCTGCTTTCTCTTGTAGATAAAGGAATGTCTAGGGAAGATGCTTATGTAGTGATTCAGGCTGCTGCTTTTGATGCAAGAGATAACAAAATATCTCTGGAAGAAGCGTGTTTAAAAAGCCGGGACATAAAAAAATATTTAAGTGCGGAAGAGATAAAAAGAGACTGTGACGTCAAGTCGCACTTTAAAAATATTGACTATATTTTTAAACGGACATTTAACGAATAAGAATATGTTTTAAACAAGGCAAAAGGTTACTTTATGTTTCAAAACTAGAAATACGGGGTATATATGCCAGATACTTCTTATTTTTTCTGTTTATATGACTGAGGATTGACAAAATAAACAAAAATTATTACAATGGCTGTAGACTAATAATGCGATATTAGTACAAAAAAACAGAAAAGGCGCTGAAGGTTAAAATCTTTAGCGTTTTTGCTTTTTTTAGAAAAGGAGAACAATCAAAAGTGAACAATTTTGACAGAGGATGGATTTTAACATGTTTTGGAACTGCTGTCGGAGCAGGTATGTTGTTTTTGCCGATTCAAGCCGGACCGGGCGGAATTTGGCATGTTATATTGCTGACGTTGCTAATTTTCCCGCTTACTTACATTTCGCACAGCGGGATAACCAGAATAGTTGCTTCTTGCCCTGAAACTACAGACATCGTCGGAGCGATAGAACATGACTTGGGTCATACAATGGGATTTACTATCTCCGTTCTTTACTTTTTATCCATTGTCAGCGCTTGCATCGGGTACTCTATAGGATTGACCAATATTATAAATACGTTTTTGGTTAATCAAATGCATTTTGCTGAAATATCAAGACCTTTGCTTACATTGATTATTCTCTTATCTATGACAGTGGTGCTGTTTGGAAATGAAAAAATTGTGGTTATTGTTACGTCTTCTTTAACTGTTCCTTTGATAATTCTATTGTTTTTTGTTTCTGTATATATGATTCCGCATTGGAATTTATCGATTCTTTATAAACCTATTACAATAAGGAATTTCACAAAACATACGCTTCTACTTTTGCCGCTTTTAGTTTTTGCAATGAATTTTTCGCCGATTTGCTCTTCGCTGGCTGCATTTTACAGGAAACAATACAACAGAATTGATGAAGCAATCAAACATACGGATATTGTCGTCAAATGGACTTCTATTCTTTTGTTGATTTTTGTTATGTTTTTTGTGATTTCTCTATGTTTTTGTATTACGCCTGAAATTCTGTTTAATGCCAACAAGAATAACACGGATGCGCTGACAACGCTTTCTTTAGCTTATAACAGTCCTGTTTTGCAGTATATTTTTCCGATTGTTTCATTTCTTGCCATAGCAAGTTCATATTTTGGACATTTTGAAGGAACCAGAGAAGGTTTGAACGGTATTATTGTCCAAATCATAACTTGGAAAAACCCTGCGCGCAAAAACACCCTAAATCTTAAGAAAATGAGGGTTATCAGCACTGTAGTATTATTTGCCATAATATGGTTTTTGGCGGTTTCCAATCTTTCAATTTTGTCTGTACTCGGAGCTTTATCTGCGCCTATAGTTGCTATATATGCATATCTGATGCCTGTTATGATGATGAAGCGAATTCCGAGACTACGTATATATCGTTCAAAATTAGCGGCTTTTGTCTTTGTTATGGGTATATTTACGCTAGTCGGATATTATGTCGGAAAAATTATGTAATAAAAATAAATACTCCTTGACGGCAGACTGATAAGGCAATTCCAATGTCTGTATTTGGTTTCTGAAAATATGTCCCGGACTTCCTGGTTCTGTGATTTTTTCTTAAATACTTTTTTGAGAAATTAGATATATTTATATAGTGCTTTCCTATTGACATAAACTCTTCTATAGCGGAAGAGTGGCAATCCTGCTGTATGGAAATATAGAACAGCCGATCAGCCGTAATATTTAATGTTATATTCTGCTGCCATCGTCTAGTGGTTCAGGACATCGCCCTCTCAAGGCGGAGGTCACGGGTTCAAATCCCGTTGGCAGCATTTTACTTTATATTTTGAACGCACTACAATTTGCTCTCTCGGAAAAGTATGTTAACGTTAAATAGTAATAAATTTGAGTTTTGTTTGCATGTTAATTAACTGTCCGTTTTCAGTGCTATAACTGTCGGCAGCAACAATCTCTTAGCTGCCAGCTAAACTCTTTTTTTCTTTTTGTCATATTTAAAGCGTAATCCAACTTATTTGTTTGCCATGATTGATAGGACGATGCAGCAGGCATTCAGGCGCTTGATGTAAATATTGCCAAAACTCAAAAATATTTCATGCGCCCATAGCTCAATCGGATAGAGCATTTGACTACGAATCAAAAGGTTAGAGGTTCAACTCCTCTTGGGCGCGCTCTTTTATAAAAATATATTCTTTACAACAAAAAACCAATGTACAATAATTGAAGCAGGTAATTTATATTTAACAGATTTTTAATAGAACACAAAAACCCCAAAAATCATTATCCTGAAATACTGCTTTCGCCGTTAGTAAGAAAAGAGGCTGAATTATCTTCAAAAATTGAAGACACTCAATCAACAATGAGCGAAATTTTGGAGTACGAAGCCGGTGAAAATATAACAGATAATAGGAAAGTAGAAGAGATAAATGTTTTGCAGAACTACAGGAAGACGTTTGGGTGGGCAGAAGACAAATTAAGAAACGACAAGAAGTTTTTTCTTTATCGTTTTTAAAAGAAGTTGTGCTTATGCATAATTCCAGCTGGGATAGTTATGCGCATCCAGGCACTTTCAGTATAAAACGGGTTTTTATATGGGAAAAGGTGCATGGATAGAACAGGCAGTTTATATTCTGGGAACATTTCCTCATACTTGGGTATATGGAGAATTGGGAAACTACTTTAGGAACAGTCCGGAAGAACGACTTATTAAAACGGCTGTTATACACGTACAACTTGAAATTATACATCGGCAGGAATGGGTAGAATTCTTTTTGACGGCTGTAAAAGAGCAAGCAAAAAATAATATAAAAAAAGTAAAATAGAATCGCAGAATACGGCGAGAAATATTCTTAAATATTGTAAAGCAGTGGGCTTGTTAAAAAATAAAAACGGGTAAATGACAGTCACCTTCTATATGTTTATTTGCAGATATTATAAATTTACTCGAGTAAAAAGCGGCTGTTATGTTTTTTATGTGAAAATTGTACATAATGAACGATAATGAAGAAAAGTATTTTGATTTTAATATTGTGCAGCAAAAAAGAGATAGGAGGCTTAGCTGTAGACAAGGTTAAATAGGGTAAAAAGTATAGTTATAGTAAGTATAATGGACTTGTGCCAGATGCAATAAGAGTCTTGTTTGTTTATCTTACAGGTACGCTATATTAAAAGCATCGAAGAAAAAGTGAATACTATTAAAGTATTTCAAGTAAACTAGATGAGGTTGGAACACAGGTAGACAAAATAAAGTGAAAAATATGTAAAATAAATTTTGCTTAACCTGAAATTCGGACTTTGCAATGCTTATCTGAGATTATTCCCTCGGCAAACGAACGCGGAGAGTCGTGTATAAAAGCTTGTCTTTATATTATGTTATAATAAAAAAGTATGATTGTATTTGAAAGATTGGATTTATTTTCAGTTATTCCGGCTTTTGGAAGATTTTTTAAAAGTAAAAATATTGCGACAGGAGACAGAAAATGAGTTTAAGAGAAAAAGTAGAAAAAGCTTTAGAATCTGTAAGACCTCACTTGCAGGCGGACGGCGGGAATGTTGAATTAATAGACGTAAATGAAAACGGAATTGTGAAAGTAAAACTTACCGGATCCTGCGGAGGTTGTCCTATGGCTGCTATGACTTTGCAGTATGGCGTTACAAATGCAATTAAACAGACAGTTCCAGAAGTAAAAGATGTCCAATCGATATAAAATTTAATTCATCTGATACGCTCATACGCCAAGTTATGCAGTAATTCCATTAATAAAGGTAAAAAATGAAAATAAAAATACGCGTCCCGTCGACAACAGCAAATCTGGGCCCCGGGTTTGATGTTTTCGGGGCGGCTTTGTCGCTATACAACGAATTTGAAGTGGAATATGTTCCAAACGCTAGAAAAACAAGTTTTATATTGACGGGCGAAGGGAAAAAAATTGCTTCCGAGAGGCGTAGAAAACCTCGTTTGGCAGTCAATGCTGAAAACTTTTAAGGTTTTGGGAGAAGATAAATATAATTTAGAAAATTTGAATATAAGAATTAATTTAGGCATTCCTTTAAACGGCGGGCTTGGATCTAGTGCTTCGGCTATAGTTGGAGGTATTGCTCTTGCAAATGTTTTGTGCGGAAAAGAATTAGATAAATCTAAATCTCAGATTGCAGATCTTGCCATTAAAATTGAAGGACATCCTGATAATGTTGTTCCGGCGGTTTTCGGGGGTTTGTGCACGTGCAGTGACGGGGACGGAGATCACGGAACTGTCTTGCATCTGCCTATTCCAAAACTTAAAGCTGTTTTATGTGTTCCGTCTTTTGAGCTGAGAACAAAGCATTCAAGACAGATTCTGCCCAAGAGCATTGCCTTAAAGGATGTAGTTTTTAATATCTCAAGAGTTGCAATGCTTACGGTTGCTTTTTGCCGCGGAGATTATTCGCTTCTCAAACAAGGCATGCAGGATAAAGTTCATCAGTTGTACAGAGGGAAAGTGATTCCCGCTATGAATGAGGTTTTTGAAACAGCAATATCTGCCGGGGCTTACGGCGCGTTTCTTTCAGGATCTGGACCTGCGCTTGCCGCTTTTTGTAATGGAAAAGATGCGCTAAACGTTCAGAAAGCTATGGTGGAAAGATGGAAAAAAGAAAGTATTTTAGTAAAATCGCATGTACTGGATTTTGATACTAAAGGAGTTTTAGAAATTTAGATATAATTTCAATTAGTGGATCCTTTATGTCATTTGCCGTTTCCTGAAAATTGCTGCTGTCGGAAATCTGCGGTTATGGTAAAAGACATAATCTCTCAGACTTAGGCATCCTGGGATTGATATTTTTTCTTTATTCCAGCGGCTTTGGTTTTAACTAAATCGTTTTTGGTGTGGCTATAGCACTTCGGATCCGGTACGTAATTTTTCGCCCCTTAAGGATGGCAGTGTATTTGAGAAGGGAACAAGCTGTAGAGAATAACAGACGGCAATAGTAATTTAGGGTCAAACCCGAAATGATAGGTTTTTTGTTGTGTTTGGAACAGCTGTAATTTTAGGAGAAAATAAGATGGCTCTTGTGGTAATGAAATTCGGAGGTTCTTCCGTAGCAGATGCCGATAAGATAAAACATGTTGCCAGCAAAATAGTTGCGAAAAGCAAAGCCGGCAATAAAGTTGTTGCGGTGGTTTCGGCGCCAGGCGATACAACAGACAATTTGCTTGAAATGACTAGCAAAATTACGGCTAATCCTCCTTCTAGGGAAATGGATATGCTGCTTTCAACCGGGGAGATAATTTCAATTTCGCTTCTAGCAATGGCAATCGACTCTATAGGTTCAAGAGTAATTTCTATGACCGGACCACAGGCGGGAATTTCGGCGAATGCAGATCATACGCGCGCAAAAATTAAGAAAATCAATCAGAAAAGGGTTAAAGATCAGCTTGCGAAAAACAATATTGTCATAGTCGCCGGTTTTCAGGCTTTGAATCCAAATGGAGACATAACTACGTTAGGCAGAGGAGGATCGGATTTAACCGCTGTTGCTTTAGCAGCGGCACTAGAGGCTGATTCATGTGAAATATATTCTGATGTCGAGGGCGTATATACTACTGATCCAAGAATTGTAAAATCCGCAAAAAAAATTGACTTCATATCTTATGACGAAATGCTTGAAATGGCTGGATCCGGCGCTCAGGTATTGCAGTCAAGAAGCGTTGAAGTTGCAAAAAAGTTCGGCGTTGAGATACATTCAAGAAATACTTTTAGCGAGAACCAGGGAACTGTAGTAGCAAGCGAAGAAAAAATCAGGAGGAAGCAGGTGGAAGATTTGCTCGTTTCAGGAATAACTTTCGATAGAAATCAGGTAAAATTTACGATAATAAATTTGCCGGATCTTCCGGGAGTTGCCGCAAGAATTTTCAGCAGGATTGCCAAAATCGGCATTAATGTAGATATGATTGTTCAATCTGCAGCTGTTGACAAGAAAAATGATATTTCATTTACTGTAAGCAAACAGGATATGAAAAAAACGCATGTGGAACTTGACAGGACAATTCCTGAATTTAAAACTGCAAGTACAAGTGTTATTTGCGATGAACATATCGCAAAAGTTTCGATTATCGGCATAGGCATGAAAAGCAATCCGGGCGTAGCGGCGCAGATGTTTGAAGTGCTTTATAAAAAAGGCATAAATATTGAAATGATTTCTACAAGTGAAATTAAAATATCGTGTATTATCGACGAAGTCGATATAGTAAAGGCGGTTGAGGAACTGCATAAAAGTTTTGGTTTATCCAAAAAAAAGCGGGAGAATTTATTGTGAGATCAGAAGGGTTTACGTTTGTAGAATTTGTAATAGTGATTATTATAGTAGGCATATTGAGCATTATAGCCGTTCCCGTTTACAGAAGTTATATAGAAAAAACAAAGCCGACGCAGGATATTTCCGATGTTAAAGAATCTGCAGTAGAAAATATTCCTTTAAAAGAATTTTCAGGCGGTGTTTCAAGCGGAAATATCCCAACGGCCAGCGGATAAAAGCGGCGGCAGGGACGTTCGCGTTACATAGAATGTTACGTCATTAAAGACGGCAGACGCGGATCAAATCCACAATGACAAAACTGTATTTTTTAGTTATTTTAAATGGATTGAAATAACTTGGCTTGGAACTCGCTTAACATTTATTTATGCAAATTAGGAGTAAGAGTGAAGATATTAGTGTTTGATACAACCTTAAGAGACGGTTCGCAGGGAGCCGGCATAGCTTTTACCGTTGAGGATAAAATAAAAATAGCAAAAGCTTTAGACTCTTTTGGAATTTCATATATTGAAGGCGGTTGGCCCGGTTCTAATCCTAAAGACGAACTGTTTTTCTCTCAGATGAAAAAGCTTGGCAGTCTGGGACTCAAAAATGCGAAACTTACGGCTTTCAGTTCTACGCGGCGCAAGGGAAGCAAGGCTTCGGAAGATGAGAGTTTGCGTGCAATAGTTAAGTCGGGAGTTAAAACGGCATGCATATTCGGCAAGTCTTGGGATTTGCACGTCAAATATGCGCTTAAAACCACAAACGAAGAAAATCTGAAAATGATTTTTGAAAGCGTCGCTTTTCTGAAGTCTAAAAAGCTTGAAGTGATATTTGACGCAGAACATTATTTTGACGGTTATAGAAACAATAAAGAATATGCGCTTGAAACAGTGCGGACCGCCGTTGACGGGGGAGTGGATACAATCTGTCTCTGCGAAACAAACGGTGGAATGCTTCCTTCCGACATACAGAGTATTGTCAGAAAAACAATAAGTCTTTTTCCAAAAGTCAGATTTGGGATACACGCTCATAATGATTCCGGATGTGCTGTTGCAAATTCCATCGCTGCCGTTGAAGAAGGCTGCATTATGGTTCAGGGTACGATAAACGGAATCGGTGAAAGATGCGGCAATGCAAATTTGTGTTCAATAATACCTGCTCTTGAGTTTAAGAGAAATTACGAATGCATATCTAAAAAGAATGTGAAAAAGCTTTCGGAACTTTCAAGATATGTTGATGAGATAGCAAATCTCGTGACGGACGATTCAAGACCGTATGTCGGAAACAATGCTTTTGCGCATAAGGCGGGGATGCATGTTTCCGCAATAGAAAGAAACCCTGAAACTTATGAGCATATAAATCCTGCTCTTGTCGGGAATGAAAGAAGAATTTTGATAAGCGATTTATCCGGTAAAAGCAATATTGTATCCAAATTCAATGAGATGGAAAGGGGTATTAAAGATACCGATGATGGAAATGCTTCTGAAAAAATTAAAAAAGTTATTGATATAGTTAAAGAAAAGGAAAATAACGGATACCAATACGAAAATGCTGATGCTTCTTTCTTTTTAATTACAAAGAAAGCTTTAGGGTCTTTTAAACCTTTCTTTTCTTTAGTGTGTTACAGACTTATAGTTGAAAAAGATTCTGACGGAAATATAGTTTCCGAAGCGGCAGTTAAGCTTGATGTGAGAGGCAAAGAAGAACATACTGTTGCAGAAGGAAACGGTCCTGTCGATGCTTTAAGCAACTGCCTGCGCAAGGCATTGATAAAATATTATCCGGATATAAAAAACGTGTTTTTGATGGACTTTAAAGTGAGGGTTGTGAACAGCACTGCAAATACGGCTGCAAAAGTAAGAGTATTAATTGAATCTTCTGATGCCTCGAGAAACTGGGGGACAATTGGCGTCAGCGAAAATATCATAGATGCATCTTGGCAGGCTCTTTCTGATTCAATTGAATATAAACTATTGAGGAGCAAAAAGTAATCAACGCTAATGCAGCAAACATATTTTTTTGTCAATGCTGTCGGTTTTGCTGATGTATGTAGAAAATAAATGAAAAAATATGTCAGAGCGTAGGTGGTGTGGAGCTGGTTTAAAGTCCTTTTTAAAAATAAAGTTTGTTCAAGCAGTGTTTGATTTTGTCTCAAAATATACAATTTAAAAAATGCGTTAATCTGCATTTTTAATGGCAGAAAGCCTGCTTTGACGATTTGAAATTTGCAGAGACTGAAGCAAAAACTGCGATGGTAAAAACAGGCTTTGATTTACTCCATAATTAACTCGGTGGCGGACTAAGAGCAGGTAATTCATGCGGGCTTGGAGCTATATACTCGCTTGGTAAGAGACTACTCTTGCTTTAAGAATTAGTTTAGAAATGAGCCAAGCAGAACTCTAGTGTTAAAGAGTATTTCCCGTCAAGCTTTCTTCTACCCACATCCGCAGAACAGATAGGCCCGCATATGGCAGAGACAATGGCTACAAAGGTTTCAGCTATGGTAACCAATTATGATAAAAGTCGTACAGAACTCCCAAAAAATAGAATAGCAGAAAGCTGTAAGATTTTAGATACTTTATCGTAGAGATATTGTGATGCTATTGACAATTATCAAAGTGGAAACCGATGGGAAAGTGGTATTGCGTTATAAGGGAACAAAACTTAATAGCTTTAAAAGCCATTTATTTGACTTTTAGTGCGAAAAAATCAGATCCAAATCCTTTGATAATCGATTATATCTCCAGCGAATATCTATATGACTTGGCAAGCAGTCCGTAGATATAAATATGCCAGAGCTTAAGCGTTTAGCTGACAGTAAGTCTGCTGTATGGCAGTGGTCTTTATTTAACAGAGAAAATTATTATGCTGACGTTGGCTATGAAAAAGCTTTAAAGAAAGTGGCGATATAAATTACGGAGCAGATGTTGTATTAGGACTGCAACTGGCTGTGGATTATGGACGCAGATAAAGACAAAAAACGGAAAATACACGACGAGGTAAAAACCAAAATTCCTAGAGATGTAGAACTCAAAATTATAAAAACAGAACGTTTAAATTTGGCATTAAAGTCCGCTTTAACTTATGATTGCTTCGAGGAGATTAATAGAGAGTTTGTAGAAGAACATTTTGAAGTTGAGATTAAAAAGAAAAACAATTTGAATAAATATGTAATGTGAGATTTTAATTATAGTCATTATCCTAAGCAAATGATATTTGCTTGAGATTGGTTCACAACGGCATGTAAAAAGACTAAAGGCAGATAGCTTGAAAGGGCTTGTGTATGAAAACAGAAAACGTTTAAAGCGAAGTCAATTTTTCCTTATAGGTTCGGCTGATTAGCTTATATATTCTCATAAAGATATATTGGCTAACGAGATATGGTCGCTATTGCAGATAAATATAATTATGAGGTTGAGTCGCCTTTTGATGATGACTTTCTTCATTATTGTGTTTTTACCATAAGGTAAGGGATAGTCGTCGTTATTTAAAAAATGAATTGTTTCGAGACAAGAGATATCCTCTTATTGGCAATAACAAATTATATTATTTGTATAAATAAATACTTGTAACATATTCGTTCCATTATCTGTTGGTCTCCGTTATCAGAAACAAGAGCGAAGTTGCTACTTTGGAATTGCAAAGATTTAAACAGATAAACAGAGTGGGTGATAGTTTGTTTGCAGGATACACATTTTAAAGCCTTTCCTTTCGATAATTGTTGAAAAGAATGAATTGGAGTGGTGGGGGTTTTTCTGTGCTGTCGGCGATTTAGACAAGAATTGTTTATGAGTTAAAATTTTGTCAGACTAGATTAGACCCTTTTGGTAATTTGGCGCCTATGTGTTTTTACGGAAATATTATTTTTATATCTAAATTCTCTTGATGCTTCTGTAATAAGTCTTATATATATAATCGCAGCCGCAGTCGATGTATCACCAGAATTCGTAAAAATAGCCGATAAAGGTAAATTTGGTTATATCGCAAATTGAGATAAAGCTAGAAGTTAGGGATGGCTGTGATAAGTTCTATCGGTTTATGTACCTCAAAACAGCTTTGGTAATATTTCTCAAAAATATCAAAGATTTAACCCAAGCTACGGCTACGGTATCTTGTTATAAGTTTTTGT
>LQAB01006889.1_pt1 | contig 43516 bp, 45 predicted proteins | sample 654521 | NCBI WGS metagenome assembly LQAB01 (sample SAMN00762031, study PRJNA78659) | termite gut metagenome | isolation source: bacterial endosymbionts found in Trichonympha flagellates filtered from... | host: Zootermopsis nevadensis | place: USA: Mt. Pinos, Los Padres National Forest, CA ... | reverse complement strand
CTATGACTTAACAGAAACCGAAAGAAAACAACTAAGGCGAAGCCATTTGCTTTTGGCACAATCTATCCATATATGTTTGACGGATTGGCTTATATTGCAACACATCATAAAGAACTATCTGAAGAATATGGCAGAGAAATTTTGGACTGATAGTAAGAGATATTTGGTAGACGAACTTTTGAAATTTGAAAAAGGCAAAGAAAGCGATGATTATAAATTTTTAAGATATATTCCAATTGCAAGATTTGATTCTGCCACTCGTGCCATTCACAATATAGAGTAGCACAAGTTGCAAAACCTTTCTTTAATTCGCTTTTGCATAAAAGGTGTTGGAAGTGAAGTGGTTGGTTTTCTGTTCCTAGTGCTTTGCAGGCAAAGATAGGTTGTCTTTTGGATAACAATCCTCATATTAAATTAACTTCGTTACTTTTACGTAAGTATTATTTATATCTTAACTCTCTTAACGGTTCAACTGATAATTCGTATATATTTGTAGACGCAGTTGATTTATGGAAACATGTGTCGCCGCCTGAAGTTAAATTAGTTGGCGGAAAGTATAAATGTATAGCCAATTGGGAAACAGCGAAAGCAAAGCTTAAGTCTGCCCATAGATTCTTTCATGAATTGAAAAGTTCTGGCGGTTTAAATTGAAAGATTAAAGATTAGAGGTTAAGACGGAAATTTTCTTCTCTGATGATGACAGAAACTCATGATCCCTGTCGGATATGTGAGAAAAAATAGAATTGCAGTTATTACAAGAAGTTTATTGTCAATTATAGAGAGCATTCTGTTGAATTCATTTAAACGCTGCAGATTAAAAAAAGAGGTTTTAAATATTAGTTTACAATATAAAGAAAATTCCACTTCTTTCAATTCTAAAAATATTTCCAATCATTTTTGTAATTTTCTATACTCTCATTATGGCGCCCGCCGGATCGATAGTTATAGCATGGTTTTATAATTTTGTAGCTGAAAAATTAAACAGCGGCGTTATAATTTCTATTGAGTCTAAAACAGATTAACCGTATAGGTTGATTTGTCAATAAGTTGTCTTTCCTTATAATTACGCCGCTGTTTTGATTCTTCCGTCTCAAGGTGGGGGAAAAGAAGTAGGAGTATGCCATTACTTGTTTTTTCATCTTTTAATAAGAACTTCTTTGTTGTTTCCTCATCTATCTTCATACAATTAGATAGAAATATAATGCGATTACAGCATCTCATTGATTTCTCATACACGATATTTCTTATGGGTATTTCTCTGCCTGTTTCTTTCTTTGTATTTTTTATATAGCTGCCCCCCTCGTTTTAATACAATTTGTTTGCTTTTAGAAAATTTATAATATAAAAGATTTGATTGCCGGCTTGTACTTAAAGATATATAATAGCTAGTAGAAGTCAATAAAATTATGAAATAATGATGTCAAAAATGTTTTAAATAGCGTTTTAAAGAATGAAGATAATTTCAGATTATGTTTCCCAAGGTAATCGTATCTGGGAGTCAAAGAGTAGATTGTTTTTATAAGAAACAGTTTTGAGGTTATTTAAGGATTTTTATGGTATGTTTCCGTGGGGGTAAATGTAAAAAAACAGAAAAAACTTTACGCTTATTCTAGATATAAGGTTTTTTTAACAGGAAAACAAAATGAAGAAACAGAAAAAAGTTGATGTAAATAAACTTTTGAAAGCGGCAGAGAAACCGTCAAAAATTGCGAGTAAACTCCATACTTTTTATCGTGGTAAGATTGAAGTTGTTCCTAAATGCAGAGTTAAAGATTTTAACGATTTTTCAATTTGGTACAGCCCGGGAGTTGCGGCAGTCTGCACTGATATTTATAAAAACCCGGAACTTGTGTACGAATATACAAATAAATGGAACAGTGTGGCAGTAGTGAGCGATGGAACAAGAGTTCTGGGACTTGGCGATATAGGACCGGAAGCCGGAATGCCCGTTATGGAGGGGAAAGCGCTTTTATATAAATATCTTGGCGGAGTTGATGCATACCCGATATGTCTTGACACAAAAGACGAGAAAGATATAATACAAACCGTGAAAATATTGCAGCCGTCTTTTGGCGGCGTGAATTTGGAAGATATAGAACAGCCGAAATGTTTTTCTGTATTAAATACTTTGAGAAAAGAATGCCGTATCCCCGTATGGCATGATGATCAGCAGGGAACAGCTCTCGTAACGCTTGCGGGTTTTATAAACGCTTTAAAAGTTGTTGGCAAAAAAATAGGAAAAATTAAAATTGCTATGGTAGGGGCAGGTGCTGCGAATGTATGCATATCGAGACTTTTAATCCTTTATGGTGCAAATCCTGCAAATATAATTATGGTTGACTTGTGTGGAATTTTGCATAAAAAGAGAGTTGATCTAAAAATGTGCCCTGAAAAATGGACGTTAGCTATTGACACTAATATAAACGACGTGCGCGGCGGAATTAAAGAAGCTATGGAAAATGCCGATGCCGTTATCGCTTTATCGGCTCCAGGCCCAGGTGTAATAAATAAAAAATGGATAGAAGGAATGGCTAAAAATCCTATAGTTTTTACATGCGCTAATCCCGTGCCTGAAATTTGGCCTTGGGAAGCTAAAGAAGCGGGAGCAGCCGTAGTCGCAACGGGAAGAAGTGATTTTGCAAATCAGGTAAATAATTCTTTGGGATTTCCTGGAGTTTTCCGCGGAGCGCTTGACGTAAGAGCTTCAGCAATTACAGATACTATGTGTATAACGGCTGCAACAGAACTCGCTTCATGTATAGCGGATAATAAAATAAGGCCGGATAAAATTCTTCCTACTATGGATGACTGGGAAATTTTTCCTAAAGTTGCCGCCGCGTTAGGCATGAAAGCGATAAAAGAAAAAGTTGCTGATAAAAAGTTAAGTTATGACGAAATTTTTAATGATGCAAAATCTATGATAAAAAGAAGCAGAGCTATAACTGAAACAATGATGAAAAGTGGTTATATAAAAAGTGCGAAAGATAAAATCTGAAATTATCATTACTGCCGTAGAAAATTTGTGTGCCGAGGCAAATTTTAAACTTCCTGCAGATGTTTTGAAGTCTCTGGAACAAAATATTGTTTTGGAAAAAGATACAGCAAAAGATATTTTAAAAGAAATTATTGAAAATGCAGATATCGCCAAAAAAGGACAAATTCCGCTCTGTCAAGATACAGGTACGGCAAATTTCTTTATAAAGCTCGGCAGAGATACAGAGATTGAGGACGGGGATATTTATGCTGCAGTAAATAAAGGAGTTTCTTTAGGATATATGAACAGTTATTTGCGCAAGTCGATTGTTTCTGATCCTCTTGAAAGAAAAAATACTAAAGACAATACGCCGGCAAATATTTATATTGATATGGTGTCAGGCGATAAAATAGAAATTACTTTTTTGCCTAAAGGAGGCGGGAGCGAAAACGCAAGTGCCTTGAAAATGTTAACTCCGTCTGTCGGCTGGAATGGGATAAAAGAATTTATTTTGAGCGTTGTAAATGATAAAGGCAGAAATGCTTGCCCCCCTTTAGTTGTCGGTGTCGGTATAGGTGGAGATTTTGCATCCGTAGGTCTTATGTCAAAGAAGGCTCTACTGCGTAAAATAGGCAGTGAAAATAAAAATGCTTTTTACGGCGGAAAAGAAACAGAATTGTTAAATGATATAAATAAACTGAATATCGGTCCTATGGGTATGGGTGGTAAAACGACCGCTTTGGCGGTATTTATTGAAACGAAACCGGTGCATATAGCCTCGCTTCCTGTCGCTGTAAATATTCAGTGCCATTCTTGCAGAAAAAAAACTGTTATAATATGAAAATAAATTTACTAGATTTGGTTTTAAATCCTAAAATACTGAAAGCAGGGCAAAGAATTTTGCTCAGTGGAACTGTTTATACGGCAAGAGATGCCGCTCATAAGAGAATTATAGATATGTTAGACAGCGGTAGCGCGGTGCCTTTTAATTTAAAGAATGCTGCAATTTACTATTGCGGTCCGTCGCCTGCAAAACCGGGTGCGGTTATAGGGGCGTGTGGTCCTACGACATCTTCGAGAATAGATATTTTTACGCCTAGAATTCTAAAAGAAGGCGTTAAGTTTTTGATTGGTAAAGGTTCGCGGTCAGAATCTGTTGTCAATTCAATAAAAGAAAACAGTGCGGTCTGCCTCGTTGCTACCGGCGGCGTTGCGGCGCTTCTTTCTAAAACGGTAAAAAAAGCCGATTTGATTGCTTTTGAAGATTTGGGACCCGAAGCAATTTATAAGCTCGAAGTTGAAGATATGCCGTTGATTGTCGCAATAGACACTGACGGCGGCAATGTTTTTAAGTTATAACAATTCTCTCCAGCTGATGCAGCTTTGCAAGCTCTGTACGCATATGCACACCATACGATTTTACGCTTTAGTGTTGATTGAGACTTAAAGCAATTCATCACGTGATAAGATTACTTTGAAAAAGATTGCATATATTTTAATGCAGGTAATACTGATTTCAAAAATCATAAGGAATATTTATTTGTTACAAAAGTAAAATGGAAAAAGTAAACAGTTCTCCATTATTTTATGTGGGTGATAAATGTAATCTTTCTTGTTCTTATAAAAAAGATACAATTCCATTTGAGATGAAAAGAGAATTTAAAAAAACTTATTATACAAGGTTTAACAAACATGGTTATGAAAAGCTAAGAGTATATGTTAATAATTTCAGAAATGATAATCCCTTAATTTTATATATTTTGCTTATTTACGGATTCAACAGGATGTTGCGGTTTAATAGCTTAGGAAAGTTTAACCTGCCTGTTGGTAATGTCGATTTTAATAAAAATGCAGCACGTTTACTAAATGAGTATTTTGATTTTGTACAAGGCAAGTGTATATTTTTTTACTTGTAAGGATTTTAGAGATTTTTTGCAGTAGGAAATATTTTTAAAATGATTTTGTTTATTTGGGCCCTCCATATTTAAATAAATTGCGGAATGAGAGATCAGAAGAAGATTTGTTGAGAATTTTGGATGGATTGAATGAACAAGGTGTGAGCAAACATTAGGTATTACAAAGAAAGTAAGAACAATATATTGCTGAGTTGAAAAGATATTTATGGATAATTTTCAAAATCATAAAGAAGTTGGCTTTGAAAAAGGTTGGGCATCAAGATTTGACGTATGGTTTAAAATTGCAAAGGGACTTGGTTTTGTTTGGTATTTTTTGCGAGAAAAAATAGTTTTTTCAGAGAGCGGAAAAATGTTGTTGGACAAAGAAAAACCTAAGGATGAACTAATGGTTTTTGCCAATGTTTTTGCAAAATATCAAAGAGGTAATCCTTTTCGTAGAATGTTAAATAAAAATATTCTTTTGGTTTTATTATTGAAAACAATTAAACTTTTGAATAACAACAACAATATAGGTATTTCAAAAAGAGAGATTCCGTTATTTCTTTATTGGCGGAATGATAGTGCAGAGAGCTTATACATTGAAATCAAAAACATTCGAAAAAATATGGTTTTTCTCCAAGTAATGAGATAATTTTAGAAACATGTTACAAAATGCTTAATGAAACAGAAAGAGATGATAATTCAATTTTAATAGATTGCCCCTATGATTTTATTCGAAAAATGAGACTTACAGGTTTGATTTCAATACGAGGTGGTGGTCATTTTATAGAATAGATTTGAATACAAAAGAGAACAACGTTATTGATTACATATTACAACAATACATTTATTGTAAAGAATTTAGAACAGAATTGAATGTTTTGAGAATGATGATGGAAGTGACTTTACTTACCGAAGTACAACAATATATAAGAGAACCTTTTTCTGTTCACAGACATTTAGAAACATTTTAAAAAAAGGGAATTAAATCTTATTAGATATCCATTTCTCCAAGAACTTTTATTGATACTAAAAGATACTTTAGTTTTATAAAAAACGATGGGTTTGAAATAAGGATATCTGAAAATTGATAGTTTTATAAATGCACTGGAAAAATACAAAACTTTAAATAAAGTTACTTTTAAATAATATGGGAATAATAGGGATAAAAAGAATAGGATAGTTTGATGAGAGTATTGATTCGTATAGGTAAGAACACAGGAGTTTTGAAGAGATGTGAAGTGGAAAAGGAAGATAAAAGAAAAAGAGGTAGAAAAAATTTTTATAATTATGTGAGTAATATTTGACAAATGTATATTACAAGAGAATCTTGACGATAATAAAAGCATAGATACGCTTATAGTATGAGATAGTTTGGTAGGATTTAACAAACGATTACCCCCCCTTTTTTTATTTTATTGTTCTGTTTTTAAGTATTATCATAGCTTAAACCTAACCTAACACTAATTACTAATAATCAAATTAATATCCTTTTATGACGGGGAAAATGCTGTGCACACTATCCGGCGGATAAGTTGAAAGAACTGTTGAAGAGTACAAAAGAGCGAGCGTCCTTTTTATATGAGTTTTTTTACGAAGTTACAGTCTGAATATTAAAACCGTTATAGGAGAAATTATGTTCTTAGCGTTAGACATTGGTAATACAAATATAACTGTCGGTTTGTTTGCTATGAAAGATGAGAAAGTTTTACCTGAACCGTTGAAAGTTTGGAAAATGTCAACTGTAAAAGAGCAGACTTCCGACGAATATGCAACGTTGCTTATGAATATGTTTTTTTATGCCGGATTTGACGCAAAAAAAGTAAGTAATTTTGCGATTGCAAGCGTTGTTCCGTCATTAAATGCTGTTTTTGAAGAACTTATAAAAAAATATTTTGGAAAAAAGATGTTTTTTGTGAACCCAAAAAATTGTGGCGACCTTGTTTTTGCGGCGGAAAATTCTAAAGAAACTGGCGCTGACAGGATTGCTGGTATTGTTGCCGCTTATTCCGTTTATAACGATAGCTGTGTTGTTATTGATTTCGGCACGGCAACAACTTTTGATTGCATAAATTCTGAAGGAATATATATCGGCGGGGCGATAGTTCCAGGTCCGGCAATTTCAGTGCAGTTGCTAAATTTAAAAATAGAGCAGCTTCCGCGTGTAGAAATGAAAAAACCTTTAAAATCAATAGGGCTTACAACCATTGAATGCATGCAGTCAGGACTTTATTTTGGTTATATTGGGCTGGTAAAAGAACTTATTGCAAGAATAAAAAGGGAAATGGAAGTAAAGTATATAATTGCCACCGGCGGTTTAGCTGGACTTGTATTTGACGAAATAGAAGAAATAGAAATTATTTTGCCATATTTGACTTTAATGGGAATACGAATTATATGGGAAAAAAGTAACTTAAATGGTGGGAATTGAGGAAAATTTTTACATTTATATGCCATGTTTATTGTTTTATCGGAGGCATTCTAAAACCATTTTTTATAGATGAGACGTAAAAATATTTTGTTAACAGGTTTTTGAAAATGATGTAATTGTGAAAATTATAGATTAGAACAATATCTGAGTGCTTCTTTTACTGCATTGACAAAAAGAGATAATTATTATATAATTCAATAAGTGTTAAGTAATAAAGTAGCTATTCCGACTCACGTTTATCCCAAACGTTGTTTTAAAGGAAAAGGTTGAAGAAAATATATAAAGAATGGTTTTTACATGGTATATTTACGGGGCGGGGTGTTTCCGCCCCGATTTTTTTATTTAGAAATTGACGAGTATTGTCAGAGGAGGAGTCGTAGAAAACAAAAAATTTCGTACAAATCAGTTTATTAAAGTACCAGAGGTAAGACTTGTTGATTCTGGTGGGATAATGATAGGAGTAATAAAAACAGCCGATGCTTTAGCAAAAGCGCAGGCAAAAGGCTTGGATTTAGTAGAAATTTCTCCGCAGGCAAACCCGCCTGTATGTAGAATAATTAACTTTTCTAAATTCAAGTATGAGATGGAGAAAAAAGAAAAAGAAACCAGAAAGAACCAAAAAACTTCTCATATTAAAGAAGTTAGAATAAGATCTCGTATCAGCGAGCATGATTTGGAAGTTAAAATTAAACATGCCAGAGAATTTATTGATGGCGGAGATAAAGTGCAGCTCACGGCTTTATTTTCAGGAAGAGAAATGCAACACAAAGATTTGGGAATTAAAATTATGGACAGAATAAAAGAATCTTTGGCTGATATTGCATGTCCCGAAAAAAAAGTTTATTCAATGGGTACGAGGATATTCTTGACTTTGGTCCCCAAAAAAAAAATAAAATAAATTTAATTTATGACAGACTGCTTTAAGTTTGGCAGATTGCGGACGTAGGTTGGTTTGTCATAGTCGTCAGTTGGGAGGGGGATAAAGTGTCTAAAATGAAAACACACAGCGGTGCAAAAAAACGCTTTAAAGTTACGGGAAAAGGAAAAGTTAAATATAAGAAACCAGGGCAGAGACATCTTTTAACTGGGGATTCTGGAAATCAAAACAGAAAAGCAAGAAAATCTGTCATAATTGCGAAAGCAGATATGAAAACAATGAAAAAAATTATGCCGTACATTTTTTAGGAATATTTATATGAAGGGAGATTTTAGATGCGTGCGAAAAGTGTTGTATATACAAGACAAAGAAAGAAAAAAATATTCAGACTTGCAAAAGGATCTTATGCAACAAAGAAAAACCGCTGGAGAATAGTAATCCAGCAGGTAGAAAGATCCCTTAATTATGCTTATACAGGAAGAAAGGATAATAAGGCAAATTTCAGAGCTCTTTGGATAGTGCGTCTTAATGCCGCAGTAAGAGAAGAAGGAATTTCTTATAATAAATTTATTTCCGGTCTTAAGAAAGCCAATGTTGTAATAGACAGAAAGATACTTGCAGAAATAGCGGTAAATGATAATGCTGCATTTAAACAGCTGGTTGAAGTTGCGAAGGTTGCATAGAAATAAATGAATTATTCCCCGACAAAAACACTGATATTGTTTTTTCTTGGACTTATAATAGCAGGTGTATTGCTTTTGTCGCTTCCTGCCGCGCGCAGTTCCGGCAGTTTTTCTTTTGTTACAAGCTTATTTACATCTGTTTCAGCTGTATGCGTTACGGGTCTTTCAGTTGTAAATATTGGTGAATATTATTCAACATTCGGGCAGATAGTTATTTTAATTCTAGTGCAGCTTGGCGGTATAGGGTATATGTTTGTTTCCACCTTTATTACTCTGCTGTTTGGTAAAATAGCTTTGAAAGACAGACGCATAATGCAAGATATATTTGATATATCGTCTTTCAGCGGTTTAAAGAAACTTCTTTCAAAAGCTATTTTTTTTGCTTTAGCTATAGAATTTACTGGAGCGATTATATTAACTTTTATTTTTTTACGCAGTTTTTCATTTTTAAAATCAGCGTATTTAGGAATATTTTATTCAATAACGGCTTTTTGTAATGCTGGTTTTGGTTTTTTTTGCGACAGTTTAGTAAGATTTGCAAATGATCCGGCTTTGCTGTATGTAATTTCAGTTTTAGTGCTTATCGGTGGACTTGGTTTTTTGGTAATAGTTGATATTTACGATACATATCGAGAAAAGCATTTGCATTTGCGGACGCATACAAAGGTTGTTCTTTCCGTAACGGCGGCGATTACATTTTTTGCATTTATATTGTTTTTATTTTCGGATACGTTGAGAGGACACGGAGTATTTTATTCGATAAATAACGCTTTTTTTCAGGCTGTAAGTGCAAGAACGGCAGGTTTTTATTCTGTCTCCGTAAATTTGTTCAGTGAATTTACTGATGTAATGCTGTTATTTTTAATGTCAGCTGGCGCTTCGCCGGGAAGCACGGCGGGCGGTATAAAAGTTACTACGCTTGCATTGGTTTTTGCATTTGCAATAAGTGTGCTGAAAGGTGACGATGATTTTGTTTTATTTAAAAGGAGAATCCCGGTTGATTTGGTAAAAAAAGCTCTGGCGGTTTTTATTATATTTTTTGCTTCGATTGCATTTTTTTCAGCGATTCTCATTTTGCTTGAAAGTTGTTTAAAACCGCTTGCTGTTATCTTTGAAGTTTTTTCGGCATTTGCCACAGTTGGATTGTCGCTGGGTATTACTGCTGATTTATCAGTTGAGGGTAAAGTGCTTATCATTGTTGCAATGATAGCTGGAAGAATAGGGATACTTACGTTATTGATACTTGTGTTAAATCCGGTTGCTAAAAAGAAGAGTATAAAATATCCCGAAGCCAGAATATTGGTCGGGTAGATCGACTGGCATTATTTTTGTTTATATGTCGTAATGAATATGAAATTTTACGAAAAGACCGGATACTTCAAAAATATTGCCTTTTCATTATGACAAAAGAGCGGATCATCGATGAAAAAGAAACAGTTTGCAATTATAGGACTTGGAACGTTTGGTTATAATGTTGCGGTGGAGCTTGTAAAAAAAAATATGCAGGTTTTGGCTATTGATAATGATAGTGAAATAGTCAACCGTATAAGCCGGTTTGTCACGCAGGCTTTAGTGGCTGATGCAACCGATGAGAAGGCTATGGAAGATGCCTGTGTTGCAGACTGCGACAGCGTTGTAATTTCAATAGGCGGAAATATAGAGACGAGCATTCTGTCCACGTTGATAGTTAAGGAACTCGGTGTTAAAAACGTCATTGTCAAATCTTCAAGCTGTTGGCATTCTAAGGTTGCGGCAAAACTCGGTGTGGATACTGTAGTTTATCCGGAATTTGAAATGGCAAAAAAACTTGTAGATAATATAGCAATGCCGAATGTTTTGGAGCAAATAGAACTTTCAAAAGATTATAATTTAGTTGAAGTGGTAGCCCCGAAAGAGATTTGGGGAAAGACAATAAAAAACTCGGGTGTCAGAAGCAATTATGGAGTCAACATTATTGCCGTGCGCAAACGTATTCCGATTATTAATGATGACGGACAGAGTGATATAAAAGAAGAAGTGAATATGATGCCGGGACCTGACGATGAAATAAATCAAAATGACATTTTGGTTGTAATAGGTCCTGAAAAGTCTTTGACAAAACTAAGAGGGTAATTAATGAGTAATGATATAAAAAATATAGTTTCAAATGAGGCAGACCATATGGAATTGGGGAAATTTTATTTTCTGAATAATAAGTATGACGAAGCGGTGTCTGAGTTTAAAAAAATTTTAGAAATAAATCCGGGTAACGCTGAGGCTTGTTATAATATAGGTCTTATCAAAGAAAGTTCAAACCAAATGGACGAAGCAAGGGAAATGTATTCAAAAGCATTGGCTGTTAAACCTGACTACAAAATAGCCAGAGTCAGGCTTAATAAACTTATAGGTATTAAGAGTTAAAATACGTGTTATGTCAGTTCTCGACGCGGCAAAAAACAGACTTTAAATATTTATATGCAATATAAAATGATACAGAGATTCTGCAATGGATGATATTAAACATATTATTGATAGAGCATTGGAAAAAATAAAAAGTGCCGATTTCGCAGCGCTTGAAGACATAAAGATCAGATATTTGGGAAAAAATGGCGTGTTAACGCAGATTTTAAAATCTCTGTCGCAATATTCCATTGAGGATAAAAAAATAATCGGCCCGGAAGCGAACAGAGCGAAAGATATTATTGTGAATGAAATTGAGAAGAGAAAGAAAGATCTTAGAAAAGTTTTACTTGACGAAAAAATGCAAAAGGAGAAACTGGATTATTCTCCAAGTTTTTATTTCCCATTTTCAGAAGGAAGTTTTCATCCTGTTGTGCAGACGATAAAGAATATAAGCTCTGTTTTTAAGTCGCTTGGCTTTAGGGTTGTGGAGGGACCCGAAATAGAAACCGATTGGTACAATTTTGAAGCTTTAAATATACCTGAAAGTCATCCGTCAAGAGATACGCAGGATACTTTTTATATTGAGGGTATGAAAAATTTGCTCAGAACCCACACTTCTCCAGTACAGATTCATGTTATGGAAAAACAAAGTCCTCCGGTAAAGGTTATTGTCCCCGGAAGAGTTTACAGAAATGAAGCTTCTGACGCTTCACATTCGTCAACTTTCCATCAAATTGAAGGTTTTGAAGTAGATGAAAATATATCGTTTGTGGATTTAAAAGCCGTGCTTATCAATTTTATACACAAATTTTTCGGTTCTGAATTGGGGGTGCGGTTCAGGCCGTCGCATTTTCAATTTACGGAGCCGTCTGCTGAAGTTGATATTCAGTGTTTTTTCTGTAAAGGCAGGGGCTGCAGAATATGCAAAAATTCAGGATGGATTGAAACATTGGGTTGCGGAATAGTTCATCCTGATGTTTTAAAAGCCGTTAATTACGATTCTGAAAAATATACAGGCTATGCTTTCGGTATAGGAGTTGAAAGGATTACGATGCTTAAATACGGGATAGACGATATACGGCTTCTATATGAAAACGATTTAAGATTTTTGAAGCAATTTTAAAGTTATGCTGTTATCGGTCTCTGTCATTGTGAGAAAATCGCGGATTTTAAAAAATTTGCAGAAAAAACAGATACTTCAAAAACTTATGATAGAATCGTTTTGTTATCTCGGATACAATATTTTTAAAATCTGAATTTATCTCGCTTGTTATGCTCAAAATTGGGAATGCTTGATGTTGATGTAATAAGGCAGAGGTAAGCAAGCGGTGCAGTGGAAGGCTGGGTGTTAAATGCCGGCAAGCGGCAGATTTTGGATCAAGCTCGTAATAGCGGAACTTGTATATGGAGTCAGGTTTTTTGTGCCGTTATCCTGAAATGGCGGGGAAAAATAAGGAATTGGGAAATGAAGTTATCGTATAATTGGCTTAAAGAGTTTGTAGATTTTGGGTTAAGCCCGCAAGAGCTTGCCTCAATGCTTATTTCCGTAGGCATTGAGACTTCTGTTGTTTCAACGGGGTGTAACTGGAGCAATGTCGTTACGGCAAAAGTTTTGGAGGTGCTAAAACATCCCAGGGCAGACAGACTTTTTTTGTGTAAAGTCAATGATGGTTCAAAAGATTATTCAATAGTATGCGGTGCAAAAAACATTGCTACGGGGCAAATTGTTCCTCTTGCAAAGATAGGTGCCGTATTGCCTGAAGATTTTAAAATAAATAAATCCAAAATAAGAGGAATAGTGTCTGAAGGTATGATATGTTCTGAAGCGGATCTCGGTCTTAAAAAAGAATCCGACGGCATTTTGGTTCTTGACAAAAACACAAAGATGGGCATTGCTCTTGAAAACGTTTTAAGCGGACTTGATTCTATACTCGAAATAGAAATAACTGCAAATAGAGGTGATTGTTTAAGTCATTTGGGAGTTGCAAGAGAGATAGGTGCAAAACTGCGTAAAATACCGTCTTTTCCGATAATAAAGACTTTCAATATCCCGTGCTTAAATTACGTTGAAGTAAAATCTGATTTGTGCCGTCGATATATAGGAAGCGTTATATCGGGTGTTAAAATATGTCCGTCGCCCGGATGGATTGCAGATGCTTTGGAAAAAAGCGGAATAAGACCCGTCAACAATGTCGTTGACATAACCAACTACGTTATGATTGAACTAGGGCAGCCTCTGCATGCTTTTGACATAACGAAACTTTCGTCCAAAAAGATTGTCATAAGAAAAGCCGTCGATTCCGAGAAGATAACTGCTCTTGACGGCAAAGAATATAAACTTGATTCTGAAATGCTTGTTGTAGCAGACAGTAAAAAGCTTGTCGCAATTGCCGGAGTGATGGGCGGAGAGCATTCTGGTATTGATGAAAAAACTGAAACTGTATTTTTAGAAAGTGCAATTTTCGATGCGGTTTCAATAAGAAGAACTTCGAAAAAATTAAATCTCTCGAGTGGTTCTTCTTACAGATTTGAAAGAGGATTGGGATGGGATATAGCTGAATTTGCATCGTGGAGAGCCGCTAATCTTATAATTGAAATTGCAGGCGGCAGAATGGAGGCAAGAGAAGATTTGCAGATTGTAAAATATGAAAGGGCAGGTATAGCTTTAAGAGTTGAAAAAGTATCTAAAACCTTGGGTTGTGTTGTCAAAGAAGACGAAATAACGGAAATTTTAAGATTTTTAGGAATAGGTTTACAGTCCAGAGGTACAATAATTCTCTGCACTGTTCCGTCGTGGCGCAACGATATAAAAAAGGAAGTGGATTTAATTGAAGAAATTGCGAGAATTAAAGGATATGATGTCATAACGTCTCCTGAAAAAAGGCATACTGCTGAAGTTTGTACGCCGGATAATTCATTTCTTCATGCTGTAGTTGAATGGTTTAGAGTTAAATTAAACGGACTCGGTTTCAGCGAAGCCCTGAATTACAGTTTTTCGGAGATCACTGAACTAGAAAAATTTGATTTGAAATATTCTTACAAAATAGCAAACCCTATATCAAAAGGAAACGAAGTTTTAAGACCGTCTCTGCTGCCGGCACTGTATAAAAATCTGCTGCTTAATATCGGGTGGGGTTCTGAGACGGTAACTTTATTTGAGTATGGTAAAATTTTTACCGGACTGGGTGAAAGAAAAGCTTTTGCGGTTATGATGTATGGTAAGGTTTGGCAGGAATGGTGGAACTGGGCGGAACAAAAAGTTAGTTCGAAATATGATTTCTATTTCGGCGGCGGAATAATAAAAAATATTTTGCCGTCAGATGAGTTTATAATTGCGGAAAATTTAAATGCTGAAAGCTATTATCACTTTGGAAAAACCGCATCTGTTGTTTATAAAGGGAAGCCTGTAGGGCAGTTTGGTGTTTTGAAACCGTCAATAACTGATGATGTTGAAGGCGATGTATTCTATTTTGAAATTGATTTAGAGCAGGTTGAAAATGTTTGTGTCGGAAAGAAATCTTTTTATAAAGCATATTCAAAATTTCCTGAGGTAAAAAGAGACATCTCAGTTACTGCGGATAAAACTTTGCAGTTTTCGGAAATAGAAAAAGTCATTAAAAATATTATAAAATCTGGCAGTATTTTAAAAGAGTATTCATTGTTTTCAGTGTATTCCGATGAGTCTAAAATAGGTGATGGTAAAATCAGCTACTCGTTCAGATTGTCTTATAAAAACAGCGAAAGAACGTTGACCGATGAAGAAGTCAATGAAGATATGAACGTTCTATTACACAAACTCGATATTGATTTCGGTGTCAAATTAAGACGTTAAGAATAAGAGTTTTAACTTTTAAAATGGTGATTTTACGGTATTATTTCTCAAGAAAAGAGTTTCAAAAGCTTCTTTAACAGTTGGATAGATGACTGATGTGTAGAATATTGCGGGAAAATAAAATGATAATAAAGAGAGATAAAGATATAATTCAAAATTATTTTGAAGATAATTCGGGTGTCATAGGTTCCAGCGCTGATTTTGTTGCGGTGGCGGAAACTGAAAACGATATATCCGGCTTTCTTTTTGAAATGTCTAAGTCTAAAACACCGGTAACGGTTGTAGGGGCGCTTACGGGAAATACTGCTTCGGGACTTGCGTTCGGGGGGAGTGTGTTATCTTTGGAAAAGTTAAATAATATAAGCGAAATAAAAGAGATTGATGATAAAAACGCTCTTATTATTGTTCAGGCTGGAGCAAAAATTCATGACATAAAATTGAAAGCTTTTGACAGAGGCTGGATGTATCCGCCGGATCCTACTGAAAAAAATGCATCTATTGGCGGAAATATTTCAACTAATGCTTCTGGAGGCAGAGGCTTTAAGTTTGGCGTAACGAGAGATTATATCAAAGCTTTAAAAATTGTTTTTTCAGATGGTTCTCAAAGTTATATCGAGAGGGGTAAATATTTTGCGGATAAAAACGGCGGAATAACTTTTGATACAAATAAGGGTAAAAAACATATACTGCTTCCGAAGTATCATTTGCCTGCAATAAAAAATGTCACGGGATATTATAATTATCCCGCCGCCGATTTAACGGATGTTTTTATAGGTTCAGATGGCACTCTTTGCGTTATTGTCGAGGCTGTGCTTAAACTTATTCCTCATTTTAAAGAAGTTTTCGGCGGGATAATATTTTTTAAGAGTCGCAATAGTGCGTATGAATTTGTAAATAAAATAAAAATTATTTCTAAAAATACGGAAAAAGAAAATTTAAAAGATTCAATCAACGCTATGTCTTTAGAATATTTTGATAAAAACGCATTGCTTATGATAAAAAATGATTATCCTGTCATACCTGAAAGTATTGAGGCTGGTATTATGTTTGAACAGGATGTATACGAAGCAAATTTTGATATTTTAATGGAGAAATGGGTTGAAACTATCAGTTGCAGCGGCATTGATTTGGAAAAAGTTTGGTTTGCTTCGAATTTGGCACAGCAGGAAGAATTCAGGGTTTTCAGACACAGAATTCCGGAGCGTGTAAATGAAATTGTAAGAAAGAATAAAATTCCAAAATCCGGTACGGATTTTGCCGTTCCTGAAGGGAAACTATCTGAAATTGTTGACTTTTGTGACAGGGAATTTAAAAAATCCGGTATTTTTAATTTAACTTTCGGACATATAGGGGAAAATCACCTACATGCAAATATTATAGCTTCAAGTAAAGAAGAATACGAACGATGCAGACGAATATGTGTAGATATCGCACAGAAAGCTGTTGAGCTTGGCGGTACGGTTTCTGCTGAACACGGGATAGGAAAACTTAAACATATTTTATTGGAGAAAATGCTTGGCAAGGAAGGCTTTAAAGAAATGGCAAAATTTAAAAAGAGCCTTGATAAATCTGGGATTTTGGGGCAAGATAATATATTCCCGAAAAATTATCTCCAACAGATTCAATGATTAAGTAAGAAGGCAAAAAGATGCATTAAATATTTGCTGAAAGATATCTTACCATTAAAGGAAGAGGGGGGGGGATGTCATTAAATAAAGGATCTTGCAAAGGCAGATTTTAAATCAAATCCTCAATGACCGCTTTATGCCGGGTCCTCGCTGCAAACACGATGCCTTGACAGGGAATCTGTTTTTCTTTTTCTATTAATATTGAAGTCCTAACTGCATTACAATAAAAACATTTTTTTCTGTTTCGAATAAAAATATCTCTGTCGCTGGTTAATTTAGAATATATGCTAGGATAAATCCTCTGCAGAAAGTAAGTATAACGAAATAATTTTAGTTTAATAGAATTTGACGTTTGCCTGTGATTATTTGGTGTATTGCGATAACAAAAGACCTTAATTTCTTGTTCCTCTTATAGGACATAGAAATTAAGGGAGTAAAGGGAATAGGTTGGATGATACAACCATGTAAAGCTGCCCACTCGTCAACAGCGGTCGAACCAAAATATCTGTTAATCCTATTGTTTGACGAGAATGTAAAAGAAATATAAAGAAGCGATTGAAGATATGTTTTAAAGCCACTCGACGTTGATTTCGTACTTTTCTTGTTTGAGGATATGAAAGGAGGATTTGAAGAAGCGGTCAAGAAAGTGAAAAGACAGACACTTCTTGCAAGAGCTGGATACAAATCACTCACGATTTGTGGGACTTGGATTTAAGCGAAGAGAACGTCAGACGTTTGAGCAGAGAAATAACATAATGAGAGACTTAGGAAGCGACTGGCTAAAATGGCGAACCGAATGAACAAGTTAATGCCTGTTCGCAGATAGCTTGGATAAGGACTTTAAAGAAGCCGAAGCGGACGCAAAGACCGCAACGACAAAAACATGGTTTGATAATTTTGATAAAGCATTAGGAAGATGATTATGCAAGGACAGATTATACGGGTAGGGGATCCTCACTTGGCAAAACTGCTTTTGCAATTAAATATCGCTGATAACGTTGCAAAAGATGGCAGAGATGTACTGTTTTTCAGTTTAGAGATGAGCTAAACTGATATTAAAGAGTATTTCCAGGAAAGCTTTTTTATCGGCAGGCGAAATGGCAAAAATATATCAAAATCTTCGGCTCTACTCAACTTTTACAACAGAAAAGAGACAGACGAACAGAAAAAGGAAAGTGAAAAAGCAATAAAAACCTATAAAGAGATTGAGAAGCATATCCACGTTATTGATGGTGTTGGCGACATTGACACAAAAAGATAATAACCAGAACGCAACATGATTTATTGACAAAGACAAGCCCCAATTAAAGTCCCTGATATCGTTGATTTATTACGCTGGCAAACGATAAAATGACAGACAAACAGGTTGCCGCGATTTGAGCGTTGCGCTAATCGCAATATTGTCTTTTAATCTGACTTCCTATAAAAACAGGGTGTCTTTTGAAAGTTTTAAGGAAAGCGGAAACATTGAATATTCATCATTGGGCAGGCAGCAGCTTCGCTTCAAATTGAAAAAATAAAAAAAGAAAAATGCAAAAAAATGATGCAAGTCAAAACAGAAGACGTCGAAAGAATTGCTATAAACAAAACTAAAATGAGAACGCCAATTCTGAAAATATCGCATAATACACAAGTTTGACAAAGAAATTCGAAAAACATAGAATTACTCATCAATTTTATGTGATATTTTAATGAATAATATAAAGGGACAGCAATGACGGTATTTTTATATGTTGTAATTTTGCTTTTTTCAGCAACAATTCATGAAGTAGCACATGGGTATGTCGCCTATTTAAGAGGTGATGATACAGCCAAAATGGCAGGACGCATTACTTTAAATCCTATACCGCACATAGAATTGTTTGGCACTATTTTACTTCCTGCAATGTTATTGTTTTTGAAAGCGCCTGTTCTTTTAGGATGGGCAAAACCTGTTCCTTTAAATTACAGAAATTTAAAAGATCCGAGAAAGGATATTCCGCTTATTTGTCTTGCTGGACCTGCCTCCAATATATTTCTTGTTTTTCTGTCCGGATTGGGGATGCACATTGTGAAATACTTTCCGAATTTTGAACTCAGACATAATCGCTTGATAGGACATTCTTTATATATAATGATTGCCATAAATGTTATTCTTGCAGTTATAAATCTTATACCTGTTCCACCTTTTGACGGTTCAAAAATTATAACATATTTTTTGCCTGAAAAAATTGCGACAAGATACTTAAATTTAAATCCGTATATTTGTTTAATAGTGTTATGTGTGATATTGTCGTCGGAAATAGTGTCGAAGTTTATATGCTCTATAACAAATTTTTTTGTAGTGACTTTCAGAATAATTACAATTTGATATTTTCCCGGAATCAAACAAAAAAAATTTTAAGACAAACAGAGAAAACTGTATGAGTAAAGTGTTGTCAGGCATGCGTCCGACGGGTAGACTTCATTTGGGTCATTATTTTGGTGCTTTGCAGAACTGGGTTAAATTTCAAAGTGAATGTGAGTGTTATTATATGTCGGCAGACTGGCATGCTTTAACTACTGATTATGCTGATACTTCTGCAGTTGATGAAAATACTTTAGAAATGGTTGCCGATTGGATTACCGCAGGTATAGACCCCGAAAAAAGCGTACTTTTTAAACAGTCAGGAGTATTTCATCATAGTGAGTTGTTTTTAATACTCTCTATGATAACTCCTCTGAGCTGGCTTCATAGATGTCCTACGTACAAAGAACAAATAAATGAAATCAAAAATAGAGATCTCAGCAATTACGGATTTTTAGGTTATCCTATTTTACAGTCTGCAGATATCCTGCTGTATAAAGCCGATATTGTTCCTGTTGGAGAAGATCAGCTCTCGCATCTGGAGCTTGCCCGTGAAATAGCAAGAAGATTTAACAACTTTTACGGCGATATTCTCATTGAACCTAAAGAAAAACTTACAAAAGCTGCAAGAGTTCCGGGCTTAGACGGAAGAAAAATGTCAAAATCTTACGGCAACTCAATTCTGCTTGGCGAAAGTGACGACATTTTAAGGGATAAAGTTAAAAATATGTTTACGGATCCTCTAAAAATAAAAAAATCCTCCGCCGGACATCCATGCGGCTGTGTAGTTTTTGCGTTTCACGAAATATTTAACAGAGAATATAAAAACAGGGAAGAAAAATGCAAAGCAGGCGCAATAGGCTGTGTGTCGTGTAAAAAACAGTTAATGGAAATACTTTCTGAATTTATGGGACCTTTTACCGAGAAAAGAAAAGATTTAATCGCCGATAAGGCATATTTGAAAAAAATAGTTGAAACGGGATGCCGAAAAGCTGCAGAAACTGCACATCAAACTATGGAAGAGATTCATAAAGCAATGAAGTTTTAGGAAATGTTTACCGGCTGTTTGGCTTCTTGAAAAAATCAAAGTTTTAAATATCCTGAAAAGAATGTAAAAACGCAGATATTGAGGATAAGCTCTATTCGTTGTGAACGGAGAAAAAGGGACTGTTATGGTTTATGAACATACATCTTGATACATTTGAAGGGCCTTTAGATCTTCTTCTGCATCTTATAAAAAAGAACGATTTGGAAATTAACGAGATAAAAATAGCTGAAATAACAGCTGAGTATCTTGTGTATCTTGATTTGATGCAGGAACTTAATATTGATATAGCAGGCGAATTTCTTGTTATGGCTTCGACTCTTATGCAGATAAAGGCGAGAACTCTTATTCCGTCAAATAACGAAAAAGACATTTTAGAGAACGATTCTTTGAACTTTCTTAAGAACAGACTTCTTGAATATCGGGAATATAAAGAACTTGGAAAACTCTTGTCGTATAAAATTATAGAAAATTCGCGGGTTTACTATAGACCGGCTCTCCTAGTAAATAAGCAGGATTTTATTTTAGATGCTACGATTTTTGATTTGATGGGCAGTTTCCGCACAGTTTTAGCGACGCTTCCAGAAAATATAAAAGAAATTATGTACCAGGAAATTCCCATTGAGACAAAAATCAGGGAAATTCTTGACGTTTTAGAGGGAAGACAGTATGTTTCTTTTAACGAAATATTAAGAATGCAAAAGACTAAAACGGCGCTGATAGTGTGTTTTATGGCTGTTTTGGAACTTGTAAAAAATAAGCAAATCGCCGCTAAACAGTCCGAATTATTTTCGGAAATAAGAATTTATAGAATTTACAATAAAATTGAGCCTGAACCAGAAGAAGATAATAAATATGTTTTTAAATTTATGGAAAAAGGAGACAAACAAAAACAGCTTTCGCAGGAGTCTGTTGCCTCCGATTTGAAATTGGTTTCTGAAACAGATACAATACGAGAGGAAGATGATGGAAATATCTGAAGTCAGACAAATTTTGGAAGCACTGCTTTTTGTTTCTGAAAGACCTTTAAGTTTAAAAGAATTGAAGGAATTGATAAAAACGGATTACACTGATACTGATAATATTGAAAATATTTTAAACGAGCTCAAAGAAGAATCTGCAGATTTAAATAAGCCTTATGAAATTAAATTTGTCGCAGATGGCTGGACTTTTGCTACAAAACCGCAATATTCTCCGTGGATAAAAAAACTTCTCAAAGAAAAATATGTTTTGAAATTGTCTCCGTCAGCTCTTGAAACTCTGGCAATTATTGCCTATAAACAGCCCATAATGCGGGCTGAAATTGATGAAGTTAGAGGCGTTGAATCTTCAGGCGTTATCGACACTCTTCTTGATAGGAAATTGATAAAGGTAACAGGTAGAAAAGAAGCTTTGGGAAAACCTTTGCTTTACGGTACAACGCAGGACTTTTTAAAACATTTCGGACTTGCGCATATAAGCGAGCTTCCTCTGATTGAAGATATGCCTAAAGATGTGCAGGAGTCCGATAACAATCCCGAACCGGAACTGCCTTTTGACGGGCGGAAATTCCGGTGACGATGTTCCGATTGATGTTACTAAAAAAGAGTTGGTCGACTCTGATGAAAATCCGTATTATAGAGAATGGCTTGAATTTTCAGTATATAATTTTTTTACAGGCATATTTATTTTTGTGCTGTCTGAGGCATTAAAATAACACTGGCGGCAGTTAAGGAAAATTCTGTAGATATTAGGTCGGATTTCTGTGAAAATTTTATATTGTGTAAAAACTGACTTCGCTTCAGCAAAAATTGAAAAATCTAGTAAATGCGGGATAAGTTGTCGTAAAAGATTTTTTTTGGTTTTTGATATGGAGTGGATGTCGGAAATGTATAAAAAAGAAAAAGAAAATATTTTTTTATGGAGTTGATATGAAAATCGGTAAGTTTACAATGAAAACAGCTTCTGAGTCGCTGAAATTTGTTATTGTTGCGTCTTTGTGTGCATTCTGCATTTTAGTTTCAGGACATTATTGCCGGATTAAAAACTATGCTAAAACATTGTCGGAAAACCTCAATATAGCCGTCTTTTTTGACAAAAATTCCGCAGATGACGCAGCTATAAGAGGGGAGATCGAAGCTACTGGTTTGGTGTCAGTAAAAGAGTATGTAAGTGCAGCCGAAGCTTACTCAAAAGCCGTTGAGAAAAATCCTTTTTTAAAAAATATTTCTGTACCGGATGTCGCAAAATCAGTTCAGTCGTATGTGTTAGTTACTCTAAAATCCATACCGTATGAAAATTTTCTTTCAGAGATGAGAAGTGCTTTAGAGAGAATTTCCGGCATTGATGAAATAGTGTTTGATATACCGGTTTTTAAGCATTATGCTGAAATCGAAAATTTGTTGTCGTTTTCCCGGAAAATATTTTTTGTTTTCGCGGTTATTATTTTTATTTTATTTGTTTTCAAATGCATATTTTTCGTTTTAGAACAGGAGTTTGATACAAAAAAGATTGCCGCAAACATTTTTCTGTATTTACTGTCTTCGGCGGTCGGTTTTATTATTTTGTGGACTGTCTGCATTTGTGTGCGATATCCCTTGTTAACCGATAAGATAGTAATATTTTCAATAATACCTTTTATCGCTGCTTTAGGAGTCATATTGGACTGATATGAGAAAAATATTTACTTTGCTTTTTTTGTTGTTTTATTCTTTTGTATCGGTGTCAGGACATGACGAAGATATAAAATTGCAGTCAAAAAAGCTTTCCGAAGTTAAAAAATCCATAAAAGAAAAAGAACAGAAAAAAAATAAATTTATCCATCAGGAAGGAATTTTTAGAAATCAGCTGAAGTCTATTAACGATAGTATAGAAAAAACCGAAAAAAAACTTGCAAAGCTCTCGGTAGATATAAAAACCGCCCAACATAATCTTGAGAACTTTTCAAAAGCATACAATGCTGCTTCTTCAAGAAGTGCCGTTTGGAATAAGGCTATTCTTGACGATATAAGACTTTTCAATAAAATGACTTTTTCGTTTTCTTATGAGCAAAACCCTGTGGAGTATAAGATAAGGCGAAAATCTTTGGAGTATAAGAAAGAGAATTTTGAAAAAGAAAAAAAATCGGCGGTAATTTCTGTAATAAACATGAAAAAAAGCGAAAAATCAAAAAAAGATCTTTTAAATATGCATCGGAAAGAGAGTAAACTTGTAGAGGGTCATAAAGAGCAGCGCAAAGAAAAAAATAAAGGTTTGAAGATTGCATCAAACGGAAAGCTTGCCGCGGAACAGGAAATAAGAGCTTTAAACGAAAGTGCAAGAGCGCTGCAGAACCTGATAGATAAAATAAATGAGGCAAGCAAAAAGAAACGGATATCCGCAGTGCGTTCTCCTGTTGTGCATGCGAAAAGAAAAAAATCTCTTCCGTGGCCTGTAAACGGTAAAGTTGTCGTCGATTTCGGCAAGAATAAACATCCTTATCTTGATACTCGTGTAATAAGCAACGGAATAAAAATAGATGCCGCTGATTTCAGCCAGGTAAAAAGCGTTGAATCTGGGATTGTAGTTTTTGCCGGGCAATTTGGTTCTTACGGAAAAATTATTATAATAGATCACAGTGATTCAAATTTTGGCGTTTACGGTCTTTTAGACAAAATATTTGTTAAAGTAGAACAAAAAGTTTCAAGAGGCGCTGTTATTGCAGAGCTTGGTAATGGAGAGAACAGCGTTTTGTATTTTGAAATAAGACATAATACTGTTCCTGACGATCCGATGCTATGGCTTCAGGCTAAATGAAGACTCTCTCCTCTCTACCAGTCTTTTTAGAGAGTATTACAGCGCTAAAAGTCCAACGACATTTACAAGTCGTTATTTGTGGCTATGCGTGATCTGAAAGCTATTTTTTTGTCGTCAGTTTTTAGTAACAAACTCCAGTGTCAGCGGAGACAAGAATGAAATTGAGTGAAAAAATTGTATTTCCCGCTGTATTTTTATTTCTTTACTGGGTAAATGCTTTTGCTGTAGGCGATAAAATGTACGATAAGCTTAAACTGATGATAGACGTTATGTAATTAATAAATGCAAATTACATTTCTGAGACAAATCCTGAAGATTTTGTCATCGGCGCCATTAAAGGTGTTCTTGTTTTGCTGGGTCCGTTTTCGCAATATATGTTGTGTGTGTGGGGGGATATATAAAGAAATGAAGAATAAAACCGAAGCGATTTACAGTGTGGCACAGGGCTTCGCATTATGACTAAAAACAATCTTATAGTCGTCATATCGCCCATACCCGGAACGCTTGCGTATAAAGGCCGGTATCTGCCTGAAGACAGGATAGTAAAAATTGATGGTTGATATTTGGGCAATGAAGCCTTGAGTTTAATGCGGGGCAAAGCGGGGAAAAAGGTTAAAATTACGGTTTTAAGAAACGGCGTTTTAAGTGAAATTTAATTTAATCTTGTAAGAGAAAAAATAAAAATTGAAGCAGTGGAAACAACTCTGTTTGATGAGATATAGCATATATAAGACTTATCGAATTTGGTACTCAAATCGCCGGTGATATCAAAAAGTGCTTGCCGGTTACAAAAACGAGGAAATCGAACTTTATATGTTGAGGGACAGAGTCGAAGATAGTGTTTTAAATAAAGCTATAGAAGTCATAAAAGAAAATAGAGTTGCCGGAATGATAGAATCTTCAACGGTTCTAAGCAAGGCAAAAAAAACGATAAAGAAAATAAAATAGATAAAAAGAAAAAAATGATTGATTTATGCATCTTATTGTCATCCTGAAAAAGCTTAGTTTTTTAGGATGAGATTTCGTCAGGAGAATATTGTGTCACACAAAGTAAGAAAAGAAAGTATGTGTGTTAAAATGTATGTAATAGTATTATTTTTTTGCGGTATAGGAATATGGTTTTCTGCACAGCCTGTGCACAATAAGAAAGTATATACGAATGCGGCACTTAATAGAAAGATAGAGAGCGTTTTGATTGAAAATGGTATCGTTAAAAATGACATCTTAAGTCAGTATATAAAAGAAAAAAATGAAAGGACAGCTGCATGGAATGAATTTTATAAGATAATAAAACTTAAATCCAGTAAAACCGCCCGGTCTTTTGAAAAAAGTTTTAGAAGTGTTGCCCGTTCCATAAAAGTAGGCTTGAGCAGAACGGATAATGCCGACGGTTCGGTAACATATAAGTTTTATTCGCCTGGCAAAGATTATTCCAACATAACTTTTATGAATCCCCCAAAATCTTCAAAGGGTTAATGTGAAATATGAATATATTTGCAATAGAAACTTCATGTGATGAAACTTCCGCATCGGTAGTTTCGAATGGCTTAAAAGTAAGGTCAGTTGTAATTTCTTCTCAGATAAAAATCCATGCCGGATTTTTCGGCGTTGTTCCGGAGCTTGCGAGTCGTGCACATATAGAAAATATCAATTACGTAATATGGCAGGCTTTAAGCGATGCCGGTATAAACTTTACTGATTTTTCTCGAAAAATAGACGCTGTTGCTTTTACATCTGGACCCGGTCTTGCAGGTGCTTTGCTTGTAGGTGCAATTGCTGCAAAATCGCTTGCTTGCGTTTATAAAAAACCTTTAATCCCAGTAAATCATTTAGATGGGCATCTCTATTCTTCACTTATTGAAAATAAGTCCGTAAAACTGCCGTTTTTGAGCTTAATAATATCAGGTGGACATACGGAACTGGTAGCGGTGGAGGATTTTGGAAAATATAAAGTGCTCGGAAGCACAAGAGACGATGCTGTGGGTGAAGCGTTCGATAAAGCCGCTAAAATGCTCGGGATGTCTTATCCGGGTGGTCCTGCTATAGATAAAATAGCGGAAAACGGAAATCCTGAAGCTGTCAAGTTTACAAGGCCTTACTTGAAAGGAAGCTGGGATTTTTCTTTTTCTGGAATTAAAACGGCTCTTTTAAATTATCTTAAAACAAGTCCCGTTAGAAACGAAAAACAGTTGAATGATATCTGCGCTTCTTTTAGACAGGCTGTCGCGGAGACGCTTTGTTTTAAATCTTTTGAGGCTGCCAAAAAATTTAATTTAAAACGGATTGTGCTGGGCGGCGGAGTAAGTGCAAATTCACTTATAAGAAAAATCTTTTTGAAAACCGGTCAAAAAAATAAGATAAAGGTCTTTATTCCATCTCTTATTTATTCTACCGATAATGCTGCGATGATAGGCTGTGCCGCGTATTTTAAACAAAAAAACTGTGGTTTGAAATACGATGATATTCAACTCAAAACCAATCCGTCTCTTTCGTTGGAAAACTGGCGATTATAAGCAGGATAATGTTTCAGATATAACTTTGAAAAGCATGGGCTTATGCTCCGTTTACTTTGTTTTGCTTAAGGCGGTGTGCTTTTGTTTTTTTCATTTTGCATTTCTAAACTGTTGCAAAATAGTTGGTAAATATGCCGTAAAAACGATCTGCCTGACGAGGTGAAGGTGAAGAAGTTAAGCGTAGGAAATATTGAACTTGACAATAATATCATTCTTGCCCCTATGGCTGGGATAACGGACTTGCCTTTGCGTCGCCTTGCAAAAAGTGGCGGTGCTGGGCTTGTGTATACGGGGATGTTGTCTGCTAGAGCGCTTGTCCGCAGTGACGAAAAAACAGAAAAACTTTTAAAAACAGCAGACGATGAAAGAATTGTTGCTGCGCAGATTTTCGGCAGCGATGCTTGCGTTATGTCGGAAGCGGCAAAAATTGTCAGAGACAGCGGTGTTGACATCATAGATATCAATCTTGGATGCCCCGTGAGGAAAATAGTGAAATCCGGCGCTGGTGCAAAACTTCTCGCCGATGAAAAGCTTGTTTCGAGAATTTTAGAATCTGTTGTAAAAAGCGTTGACGTTCCAGTTACAGTTAAAATTCGCACTGGTCTTTTGCCGGAGCATAATGCGGCGACGGGAATTATTAGGGTAGCGTATAATTGCGGGATAAAAATGGTTGTGGTGCATGCAAGACCTGCTTCACAGGGACACTCCGGATCGCCTGATTTAAAATTATTTGTGGCTGCCTGTGCCGGCGCAAAAATTCCAGTTATCGCGAACGGCGGTATTGTAGACGAAAAAACGGCGGCTGATTTTTTACGGGTACCAAACTGTGCCGGAATTATGATAGGACGCGGTGCCTTGGGCAATTATTCGATATTTAAAAGACTTGAAGAATTTTTTAGCAGTGGCAAAAAACTGCCATTGCCGTCAAAAAAAGAAAAAGTGGAATGGTTAAAGAAACACGTCCGATATTCAATGGAATATTATGGTGAAAAAAAAGGATTTGTTGTTATGAGGAAAGTTTTTCATTACTATGTCAAAGATCTGCCGAATGCCGCAAAAATACGGGATATATTTAATAAGAAAATAGTTACATTATCGGGCTTTAGTGAGTTAATAAAGCTTTTTTAAGGCTTGTTGTCACAGGTTTTTCTCAGTGCTGTTATGGCAAACGCTTAAAAGAAATAAATATTCTCTTCAGTTCAAGTGTCCGGGGAAAAAATAAAAAAATAAAAAGGTTTTCCAACCGCAGAAAAAGGAAAACCGTTAAAGCCTGTCCCATACCGTATCGCGAAAACTTCATTGGCACAATATTTATTATTTATTTTAGATGGCAGAACTGTTTTTCGCACATTTGGAGTTCAGCCGATTTCTGTTGACAGAAAAGCATGATAATATGTAGAATAGTCAGCAATTGAAAAGACGGTTGGGAAGTGGAAAATAAAAGCAAGAGGAATTTTTAAATGAAAAAGTTTTTATTGTTTGTAGTGCTGGTTGTCGCGTTTATTTTTACAGCAGGCTGTAAGAAACAAGACATAAAGCCTGACAGTGCGGGCAGCACAGATAGTGTAGGAACAGTTGTTTTTACTGACGAGCCGTCAGCAAGAGGTAATTATTCCGATATGGATATAAATCTTAATAGCATATATTTTGATTTTGACAAAAACGATTTAACAAAAGATTCTATGGAAACGTTAAAAGAGAATGCGGATTATTTGAAAAGCAATTCTGATATAAATGTTGTTATTGAAGGTCATACTGACGAAAGAGGCACTACCGAATATAATTTGTCTTTAGGACAGCGCAGAGCTTTAAAAGTTAAGGAGTATTATGTGCAGCTTGGAGTTGTTGCCAACAGGATTGCAACAACTTCGTACGGACGTGAAAAGCCTGTTGATTTTAGAAAAAATGAATCAGGGTGGGCAAAGAACAGGAGAGCGGAAACGAAACCGCTCTGGTAAGGCAAAAATAGATGAAGCGTTATAAATTTATAACAGCATATTTTATATTTATTATGGCTTTTGCCGCCGGATGTGTCACGTTAAATTCAAATGCAATTACGGATTTAAAAAGCGAAGTGTCACAGTTGCAGATACAGGATAAAGAATTTCGGGAAAATCAGGCCGATTTATACACGAAAGTTGATTCGACTTGTGCGATGCTTGACGTTCTTAGTGCTTCGCTGCAGGATTTGCAAGATAAGATTTTTGTATTAAGTCAGGCGATATATGATTTGAAAATTGTTACAGATAAAAAATCAAAGAACGGTGAGCAATCCGTTCTGCCTTCATCTGTTGTTTACCAGAACGCTTATGGCGATTACTTAATGGGGAAATTTGGTCTTGCGTATTCGGGATTTCAGTCGTTTACAGATAAATATTCTAATGCTGAACTTGCACCGCAGGCTCAGTTTTATATGGGCGAATGTTTTTATTCTATGAGTATGTGGGACAAAGCTCTTGAAGAATACAAAAAAGTAGAACAATATTATAAAAAAAGATCGGATTTGGTGTTGTCCGCAAGACTTAAAATAGCTTTATGCTGCCAAAAGCTTGATAAGAATGAGGAAGCAATAAGCATGTTTTTGTCAATAATAAAAGATTTTCCGCAAAGTCCAGAATCTTTAACGGCAAAAGAAAATATTGAAATATATAATAATGCTCAAAAGAGATAATTTATTTCCTTATTTAATAGTTTCAATATTTTTGCATATAATTGTTTATTTTCTGTTTCATGGTAAGGAAAATCCAGTTTTTTTGTCTTCGCCTATAGAAGTCTCTTTTTATTCGCTCCCTAGTCAGAGAGCGGGACAATTGCCAGCTGCGGTTTCTTCAAAAAAAGCAGGAACGGCTGTTGCATCTGTATGGGAGCAGATGAAAAGCAGTGATACAAAAGAAGTAGCCGTAAATAAAAAAAACTCTCCGGAGAAAAAAGCGGACGGAATAAGACTCGAAGGGAAACCGAAAGTCCAAATTGAAACTGATACAAAAAAATCGGATAAGCAGTCCGCAAAACTCATTGGAGGGAAAAAAACAGAATCGGCTGGGCTTTCGGGAAATAACGATAATGTTGAAATTTTTCAAGCCACGGATTCTGATAAATTGCCTACCGGAGCAGGCTCGCAGTACGAAATACTTTCTTTTGATACTGAGAATTTCAAGTATTCTTACTATAGTAAACAGATAATAAGGAAAATATGGGGACAGTGGAGGTGGGATGAAAATTACGGAAAGCTTAGAGTGCTTGTATATTTTAAAATCTGCAGAAACGGAACAGTGTATGATGTTTCTGTCAGAGAATCTTCGGGAAGCGGAGAATATGATAAATATGCTTTAGACACAATCTGCAGAGCCTCGCCTTTTCCCGATTTGCCTGACGGTTACGAATGCGATTCACTGGGAGTTCTCTTTGAATTCAAACTATGGGAATTAAAATATTAAAACAATAATAAAAAAAATAATCTTATTTGTTTTTGTGACTTTGTTTTTTGCAGTGGCTGTCTATGCACGAAATGATGTTTATCTTTCTCTTTCTGCGACCGGAAAAAGATCTGATATTGCCGTAGAATATTTTATCGCCGCGGATGAAAAAGCCGATTCCGTAAAATATGCAAAACTTTTAAAAGAGATAATAGAAAATGATCTCATTCTTTCCAGATATTTCAATGTGATACAAAACGCATTTGAAGGCGACGAGTCGACCACCGCTTTTAAGAAAAAGTTGTTTTTATGGGAAAAGAGAGGGGCATCGGTTCTTCTTACGGCTTCTGTGTCTGTTGATAGTGACAAACTCGTTCTTGAGACAAAAATGTTTGACGTTGTCAGCGGAGAAATAATATGGAAGCGTAATTATAAAAATGAGGCTTTAAACTACAGATATATGGCTCACGAAGCAAGCGATGAAATTGTAAGAAAGTTTACGGGTGAAATGGGCATAGCTCGTTCAAAAATAGTTTTTGTAAATGACAGTACGAGATTTAAAGAGTTATATATTATTGATTATGACGGATGCAATCTTCACAGACTTACGAAAGACAGTAAAATAAATATTCTTCCTAAGTGGTCACCGAACGGGGAACAGATAATTTATACAAGTTATCTTTACAATAATCCCGATTTGTTTGTATTAAATCTTGTCAAAAACAGGCGCAGCATTATTTCAAAATATCAGGGATTGAATGCCGCCGGTTCGTTTTCACCGGATGGGAAAAAAATACTTTTGACTTTATCACGAGGCAGATATCCGAATTTATATTTGATAAATACATCCGGTGAAATATTGCAGCGGATAACTGACGGTTCGTATATTGATACAAGTCCATCTTTTGCTCCTAATGGACGGGAGATAGTATTTATTTCAGACAGACCCGGCTATCCGCAGCTTTATATAATGAATGTCGACGGCGGAAACATAAGAAGGCTTACAACAAGTGGTTTCTGTGATTCTCCGTCATGGTCTCCGCACGGCGATAAAATTGTTTTTACAATGAGGCACCCGGAAGGGAATTATGATTTATATGTCTATGATCTGCCTACTGCAAATATAACAAAACTTACAAATAATCAGCGAAACAATGAAAATCCGACATGGTCGCCAGACGGGAGATTTGTAACGTTTTGTTCAAACAAATCCGATAAAGGTGAAATTTATGTAATGGCTATCGACGGTTCAGGAATAAGAAAGCTTACAGAAATTCCGGGAACATCTTATAGTCCATCATGGTCTCCTGTTTTAACAAGGTAAAAAATTTTTATGTAAGAGGATAAAATGTTCGAGGGGAAAAGTTTTATAGATATACTCAATATGGGTGGTTGGGCGCTTTTCGTGCTTTTGGGAGCTTCGACCCTTTCAGTAACAATAATTTGTTTTAAGCTGGTTGAATTTTGGATAAAATCGAAGACGATAAGATCTCAGTTTGTGTGTAAAGTGATGGAAAAAATTAAAAAAGATAAACTTGACGAAGCTGTTGGTTTTTGTGATACGGTTAATTCTCCTATGTCTCCGGTGGCAAAGGCGGGTATAGTTGCTTTTAAAGAAAATGAAAGAAACATAGGTGGAGCTATGGAAAGAGAGATAATGATTCAGACCGTAAAGCTTGAAAGGTTTACTACTATTTTAGGGACGCTGGGAAGCATTGCGGTTTATATAGGTTTATTTGGAACGGTTTTGGGTATTATAAGAGCGTTTCACGATATTTCAAAGATGGCTTCTGGCGGTATATCCGTTGTAATCGCCGGCGTTTCGGAGGCACTTGTTGCAACGGCGGCTGGTCTTTTTGTGGCAATCCCCGCAGTTATTGCGTATAACTTTTTTACAAAACTAATAGATAAATTTATTGTGGATATGGAATACTGTTCTTCAGCGGTTGCAGATACGCTAAAGGGAAAAACAGGCAAATGGCTTTAAAAAGAAAAAGAAATACTGTTATCTCGGAAATTAATATAACGCCGTTTACTGATGTTGTGCTTGTGCTCCTTATTATCTTTATGATAACTACGCCTATGCTTATGCAGCCGGGCATAAAAGTTAATCTTCCCAAAACGCAGATATCCGATAGCGAAGATACTTCAAATATAGTGGTTTTGATCTCAAAAAACGGATATGTTTATGTGCAGGGTAAACAAATACATGATTCAAACATCGCAGATGTGATGCGCATTTTGATGTCTTCGCACCCGGATAAAGCCGTGATTATAAAGGGCGATAAGGAAGTTCAGTACGATTGCATAATACAGTTTATGGATAAAGCTAAGAAAGCTGGGATAACAAAATTTGCTCTCGCAGTTGACAAAAACAATATTTCTGAAAATTGAAACAGCATATCTGACAATTAATTAATTGCACGGGCAATGATTTCACTATCATAAAACAGATGAATTTGTTCGCTATGACGCAATTCTCGTGAATTTATGGTTTATTGTGCCAAAATATTATATTAAACCAGAGTGGCAATGAAAACGTAGAAATCATTGAGTCTGTTGTTGATTTTTCTGTGTTTGATGTCGGTGAGGTGTTATTTTTTATTCTCCGACTCCGCTTTATGATTTGATAACAGGACTGTATACTTTCGATTTGTCGCTGAATTATCCTACGATAAGTTCATATGATAAATGTCGTACCTGCCGAAATAAATTTGAAAACGCATTTATGGCAGAGATTTGCCGCTTTCTTCAATTCGAGCTTATTAAAAGAGAGTGCGGGCATGTTGGTAAAGATTGCAGAGAATACGACTGTTCTCACGAGGACGACGACGGCGAACTTTAAGGATATTCAAAATGAAAGATTTAACTCCACGTCAGATAAAAAGAATGGAATTGCGAGAAAAGAAGGAGAGATTTGAAGATATACTAGATGGAATAAAGAATTTTTTTGATAACCGTGGTATTGTTTTCAATAATTTTGTATGCAAACGGGGAAAATATCTATGATAAAAGAAATATGTAACATGGTTTTGCAATGTTTCCTAAACGTACGTTGTTAAAACGGTTTATCTGGAAATGTAAGTGCAGAGCGGAAACGAAGCGTCAGTTGTCTGAAAAGTTCGGCGGATGAGATTACAAAAATATGCTGCTTGCAGACATTATAAGAAAAGTGCACAAAAATAAAATGCTTGTTATTTGGGAATGGCATAAACAGACTTTTGCAGAACTCAAAGATTTTGGAATTGACGGTTTTGAAATATATAACTGTGGGTATAGAAATTTCAGAGAAGATGACTGCAGGTCTTTAATAAATTTTTCCCAAAAAGCATTCTTTTAATATTTGCCGTTATGGATTGGCACTGCTGGGGTACATATCTGTGATGTTTGGACTGTTTTTCAGGGCGACAATTCGGAAAGTATAGAGAAGCAGCTTGCAAAAGAAACCTCATGCGCGGGTAATTTTATACAGACAGGAGCAGTCAAAATCAAATTTAAGGTTTATTTTTGAACTTTATTATTACATAAAAAATGCAGGCTCAAAGCATGTTAGTTGTATCATTTATTTGCGGTTTGTATTGTGGCTATTTTTACAAGCAGGTTTTTTAAATATATGGAGAAACATCTGCCGCTTGTGATGACGTGAATTTTTGCCTCTGGTGTCTTGTATTTTTACGCAATTGTAAAGAAAGCGGCCGACGCTATGAAATTGTGATGAATTCTGTAATACCTGTTTTGCTGTTGTTGTGTGCGTTGTGGATTGTTTTGTGGAGAATTAATGGCATCGGTGAGGCAATATGTAGAAAATTATATTTCTTTTGTAGTGCCTCTTATTGTTCCGTCGGCGTAGGGTTGGTAATAATGAGGAATCTTGCGTCGATATTTGCAAAGAGACTCAAATATTTTGAGATTTAACGATGGTTGCTGCCGCCATCTGAAAGCAGAGCCTTTACAATAAAAGCAGAGGAGAAACAGTGCCGGAATCGTCAAAAAATAATTTTTTGTTGTTATGGCAATGATTTTTCTTGCAATTTGCCTGTTTTTGTATTTTAAGGGACATTCTTATGTTTTTTTTCATAGCTGCATTCATCGCATATTTAATGTTTCCGTTAGTTTTAAAAATAGAGTCTTGCGGTTATATAAGATGGGTAGGCAAGCGGTAATTTCTGTCATTCTTGTCTCCGCACTTGCTGTTTTCTTAATAATTTTTATTCCTCTTTTAATTAGCAAAATTGAGAAGTTTAAAGTCAATTGTTAGGATTATTACAAATATTTTTTAAACTATCTTGACGTTTTGAGCGCGAAAGTTGAAATAGCGATTCCCATGAGTAAAAGCTATAATATTTCAGGTATAATTATTGAAAGACCCCACGATTTTATATTCTTGTAAGTACAGAAGATACCTGGATATTTTATAAATATTTTCTCGGTTTTTTCAATTATACTTTTAATTCCGATGCTTGTTCTTTTTATGTTGCTTGGCGCGGATAAAAGTATAAATGCGGCTTTAAATTTTCTGCCGTTGAAATATGTTGAAACGCTATTTTCCGTTATTTATGAGGTGGGTGTCGTGTTGGGAAAGTTTATACGCGGACAGAGTATAGAAGCTTTTTTTGTAGGCGTTATGTTTTTAAGCGCGCTTGGGGTTAATTTCGCATTAATTATTGGAATTATCGTGGGGATTGCAAATATGGTTCCCTATCTGGGTCTTTTGGTAGGAACGGTTTTGGCTCTTGCGATTGAAATCATACAGCCTCCAGCTTCAAACTTTTGTGGCGGTAGTTAAAATAATCGTTGCGTATATGGCGATACAGTTTTTAGACAATACTTTAGTACAGCCTTTTGTTGTGTGGGATATAACTTGAATTTGGGTCCTATTGCGATGGTTTTTGTGATGCTTGCAGGCGGTCAGATTTTATAATGATCATACAAAAATACAACAGAGCGGAAATATAGAATAGGCGTTTATAATAAAGTTTACTTGTCGCTTATGTCAATTTAGGCCTAAAAGACGGTAAGAGGAATGTCCTATCCCGGTTAAAAAAGAAGCGTATTTAAAAATCTTAGTATATGCGTTCAAAGGTTTGCCGAATCTGATGTCAAAATTATACTGTCGAGGATGAATAAATAAAAGATTTTAAAGCGACCAGAAAAGCTTTTAGATGAGCTTATGTACAAAAAGTCGTCATAAACTGTGATATTATTGAATTTACAGTCCCGTTTTCGGATGCGTAAACAAGATTAAGAACCGCAAGAAGAGCTGAGAAAACTGCCCAGCCTGATATTATCTCTGAACTATGCAGTAGTAAATCTGAGCGGTATGTTGTGTGTTTTGCCGGGCAGTTCCGTTCCGGTATATTTTATATCAGGAGAATTCTAATGACAAAAAGAATAGGTATTATAACTTCAGGGGGGGATGCCCCGGGAATGAATGCGGCTATTAGAGCCGTCGCAAGACGCGGGATTTTTTGGGGATACCAGATGATAGGCATTAAAAGAGGATTTAAGGGACTTCTTGACGATGAATTTGTGACACTTACTTTGCGGTCGGTAAGCGGTATAATAAATACAGGCGGAACAATGTTACGCACGGGAAGATGTCCTGAAATAAAAACAAAAACCGGAATGGGCAGAGCCGTTAAGGCTATAAAAGATCTTGGATTGGATGGTGTGACAATTATAGGAGGAGACGGTTCTTTGGCTGCTGGTAACTCCTTGTCAAAACATGGAATAGAGGTTATAAATATTGCAGCATCTATTGATAACGACATATATGGCACAGATGAAACTATAGGCTATGACACGGCTTTAAATACTGCCGTAGAGGCTATAGATAAAATAAGGGATACTGCAAAAAGTCACGACAGGGTTTTTGTGGTTGAAATTATGGGCAGGGAACATGGATTTTTGACCGTTGATGTAGGACTTGCAGCGGGTTGTGAATACATAGTGGTGCCGGAAATGGAAGTTGATATGCAAAAACTTACTGCAGAACTCAATAAAGGAAAAGACAGAGGAAAAACATCTGAAATTATAGCTTTTGCCGAAGGGTGCGGTTGTTCAGCTGAGTTTGCAAAAAAAGTGGAAAAACTTACGGGTCTTGATGTAAGAGTAAGTAATCTCGGGTATATACAGCGCGGCGGAAGACCGACTGCCAGGACGAGGATACTTGCTTCAAAATTCGGATATGCCGCGATGGATCTTTTTCATAAGGGAAAAGCTAATCTTCTTGTAGGAATAATTGACGGCAATGTGTCTGCAATACCGATTTGTAAGGCTATAAAATGCGAAAAGAAATTTGATGTAAAGACCGCTAAAATACTGAGGGACTTATCAGTTTGACCTCCCCCTGTCTGCCGTTAGGTATAGCAAAACTGTAAAAAAGAAGGAAAAAAGATGAACGAAGCGTTGGAAAAAATTGAGCGCGGAACAAATGAAATTATTTCTATTGAAGAACTTGAAAAGAAACTCGCTTCCGGTAAAAAATTAAGGATAAAACTGGGGATTGATCCCACCGCTGCGGATTTGCATTTGGGGCATACTGTTATTATAAATAAATTAAAAGCTTTTCAGGATTTAGGACATCAGATAGTATTTTTAATCGGCGATTTTACGGCAAGAATAGGTGATCCGTCCGGCAGATCGGAAATGCGTTCCGTTATGACGGATGAACAGATAAAGACTAATGCGCAGACTTACGCCGATCAGGTATTTAAAATTCTCAACAGAGATAAAACAGAGATTGCGTATAACAGTAAGTGGCTGAGTGAACTTGGCGTAAAGGGACTTTTAAATCTTGCCGCAAAGAGTACGGTAGCTCAGATGCTTGCGAGAGATGATTTTAAAAAGAGATATAAAGAAGACAGCCCGTTAAGCATAGCTGAATTTCTCTATCCTTTGCTTCAGGCTTATGATTCTGTAGCTTTAAATGCTGACGTTGAACTTGGCGGCAGCGATCAGAAATTTAATCTGCTTCTCGGAAGAGAGATACAAAGAGATTACGGAATTAAAGACACACAGATTGTGGTTACTATGCCTCTTTTAGAGGGGACTGACGGCGTTAAAAAAATGTCGAAATCGTATAAAAACTGCATAGCTTTAAATGATTTTCCTGAAGATATGTTTGGAAAGATAATGTCAATTTCTGACGAGCTTATGTACAGATATTACGAACTTCTTACTCAGACAGACTTAAATATCGTTAAAAACATGCATCCTAAAGAGGCAAAATCTGCGCTGGCCATGGAGATTGTGGAAAGGTATCACGGAAAAAAAGAAGCTTTAAAGGCGGAAAGGGAATTTGATAAAATTTTTGCAAAAAAAAACACCCCAGACGACATCGGAGAATATAGGATAAAAGACGAAGAAATAAAGCTGTCCGATTTGCTTGTTAGAAGTGGTATGGTTTCAAGTCGGAACGAAGCAAGACGTATTATAGAACAAGGCGGCGTAAAAATAGATTCGCAAAAGGCAAACGGGGATTTTGTGGTTAAATTTGAAAATCCGTTTGTTCTTCAGGTGGGTAAAAGAAAATTTAGCAGGATAATAGGAGAAAAAAAATGAAGTCGCTGAAAACAGCGTCGTATTTTTTACTGCTGGTTTGTATGTGTTGGAATTTTTGCTTCTTCCCGCAGGACAGGGCAATAAATAGAAGGAATTTTGTTATAGTTTGAGTGTAATTAAAATCTGGAAAAGTTTTTTATTTATATTTTTTGAGGGTAAAAAATGTATAAAATTGTAAGCAAAAAAGAAATCGGGCCGAAAGTGCTGACTTATGAAATTTATGCTCCTGAAATTGCAAGAAACGCAAAAGCCGGACAGTTTGTTATATTCAGGATTGATGATAAAGGAGAACGCGTTCCTTTAACCATAGCTGGAACAGATCCTCAAAAAGGTTTAGTGAGAATAATTTTTCAGGAGGCAGGTAAAAGCACGATGCAGCTCGCCTCTCTTTGCGAAGGCGATTATATAAAAGACTTTGCAGGTCCTTTGGGGCGTCCTACGGAAATTAAAAAATACGGCACTGTTATTGCCGTTGCCGGCGGCGTAGGTACTGCTGAGGTTTTGCTGGTTATAAAGGAACTTAAAAAAGCTGGCAACAAAATTATTACTGTGGTGGGAGCAAGATGTAAAGATTTAATAATACTTGAAGATGAATTAAAGCGGGAAAGCGATTTGCTTCTTTTCGCTACAAATGACGGAACATTAGGTATAAAAGGGTTTGTCACAGACGTTTTGAAAGATGTTATAAGCAGAGAAAAAATAGATATAGTGTATGCCATAGGCCCGGTGCCTATGATGAAAGCCATTGCGGAACTTACCATGTCGGAGCGTATAAAAACTTTAGTTTCTTTAAATCCTATAATACTTGATGGTACCGGAATGTGCGGAGCGTGCAGGGTCAGTATTGGAGGGAAAATAAAGTTTGTCTGCGTTGACGGTCCGGAATTTGATGCCCATTGTATAAATTGGGAAGAGCTTGTTTCAAGACTTGAACTCTTTAAAAATCTTGAAAAGATATCGGTTGATAAATTTAAATATAATCAGGAGTGCAAATGCCATAAAAAAGTAAAAATGCCCGAAAGGGATCCGAAAATAAGAAAAAAAGATTTTAAGCAGGTAAATACAGGCTATACGCGCGATGAAATGCTTAAAGAGGCAAAAAGGTGTTTGCAGTGTAAGAACCCGTCCTGTAGTCGCGGCTGTCCCGTTGAAATTGATGTTTCTGGATTTATAAAACATCTTGCTGGTGATAATCCCTCTCAAGCCATAAAAATTTTAAAACAAAAAAATAATCTTCCCGCCATATGTGGCAGGGTTTGCCCTCAGGAAAACCAGTGTGAAAAATTGTGTATTTTGGCAAAAAAAGGTGAAAGTATTTGTATCGGAAATTTGGAAAGATATGCGGCTGACGCCGCGTTTGAAAATGACGATAATATTGTGATGGTTGAAAAGAGCGGCGTAAAAGTTGCTGTTGTTGGTTCGGGTCCGGCAGGGCTTACCTGTGGCGGCGATCTGTTAAAAATGGGATATGACGTTACAGTTTATGAATCTCTTCACAGCGCTGGCGGTGTTTTGCGTTACGGTATACCTGAATTCAGACTTCCGAAGGAGGTTTTAGATAAAGAAATAGATAATTTAAAAAAACTTGGGATGAAAATGATTCTAAACACTCTTATAGGGAGAACGAAAACAGTGAAAGAATTGTTTAACGAAGGCTATAAAGCCGTATTTATTTCAGTTGGGGCGGGACTTCCCGTATTTCCGGGAATAGAAGGCGAAAATTTAAACCATGTTTACTGTTCAAATGAATTTTTGGTGCGCGTAAATCTTATGCGTTCTTTTGATTTCCCTGATTATGATACGCCCGTATATAGGGGCAAAAATGTCGTAGTGGTCGGCGGCGGGAATACTGCTATGGATTCGGCAAGAACAGCTCTGCGGCTCGGAGCAGAAAGCGTCAAGCTTATCTATAGAAGAACTGAAAAAGAAATGCCGGCAAGAGAAGAAGAGCGTTTGCATGCAAAAAAAGAAGGTATAGAATTTATAGTTTTAACAAATCCGGTAAAGTTCATAGGAGACGAAAAGAAATTCGTTAAAACCGTTGAATGTATAAAGATGGAACTTGGCGACTATGACGGTTCCGGAAGAAGACATCCTCAAGAAATCAAGGAATCGAATTACGCGATAGAAACAGATATGGTTATTTTGGCTTTGGGGCTGCACCCCAATCCAGTTTTACCGTTACTTACCGAAGGTTTAAATACCGATGAACATGGTTATATTATAATTGATGGTAACTATATGACTTCAATACCAGGTGTTTTTGCGGGCGGCGATATTGTCGGCGGAGATACTGTTATAGAAGCAATGGGAATGGGTAAAAAATCGGCAAGGTCTATAGCAGGTTATCTCAACCAAAAATAAACGACGGCAAAGCTGTTTTAGATTTTCGTTTTTGATAATAGCGACAGATCGGCTTTATAATCTTTTGCTTATACTGAAAATTGTTCGAGAAGGGCTTTAAACAATACAGTATTTTACAAAAATTTTATTATAGGAAATATATTATATTATATTCTTAGTGGCGTTATTTTTATATATAAAGCCGCTTGTACTTGTGACGACAAATGAAAATTTGCGAAGTGTTCTATAGAAGATTTTTAAAATGCTCCGCGGTATAGTTCCGGATTGTTTGATTAAAAAATACTGGATTACGGAAAGTGCTGGAGACGGAGCGAAAGCATTAACAATTCAAATTGAAATATTTGGCAGGATTAATGTCGGAAAGTCGTCGCTTATGAATTTTATTACAACCCAAAATACGTCTATTGTTTCATAAACAGCTGGAACTACGACGGATGTGATTTATAAACAGATGGAGAACTCAATCCTTTGGGACATGTAATGCTGTTTGATACTGCGGGGATTGACGATACGTCTGCCCTGGGAAGCAGGAGAATAGAAAAAACGCATAAAGCTTTTGATTCTTCTGATATTGTGATTTTAATGTGTGAAACCGGAAAGTTCGATAACTTTGAAGAAAATATTGTTAGAGGAGCAGGCAAAAGAAAAACGCCGTGTGTGATTGCCGTAAGTAAAGCTGATTTGAAACAGCCTGATGGGATGTTTTTAGAAAAATTAAAAAAACATACAAAATATGTTATGCTTTTTTCTGGCGTCAGCGGAAATAGGGACGATTTTTTCAATGCTTTAAAAAAAATTCTTTTGGAAGCACTTTCCGATAACTATATTGGGAATTTTTTGACTTTAAGGAACATACGACTTTTTCAACAATTTACGCTGCAAATAAATCCGACATAGTTGAGCGCTCCTGTTCTTAACAATCTTCAGGATGGCGATAATGTCTTGATCTCTGAAGTGTGTACGCACCATGTCTCCGCGTACAATATTGGAAGAGTAAAACTTCCGAAGTGAATTAGAGAATATTCAAATAAAAATTTAGAAATCAAATATGTATCATGATAGGATTATCCTAAAGATGTTGCAAGTTATAAAATTGTAATCCATTACGGCGGCTGTACTTTAAACAGAAAAGGCATGTTTTCAAGACTTAATAAAGCTGTTGAAACCGGAGTACCGATAACAAATTCCGGTATTGCAATATCGGTTATATGCGGCATTATAGAAAAAGTACTTGAAGTTTTTCCGGAAGCATTATCAGCTTATAAAAAGCATAAATTTTCATAATTTTTGGAGGGATTGATAGTGAAAAAAACATGTTAAGCGGTAGTTGTATAATGTCATTATTAATTCAAACCACAAGGTAAAGTCTATATTGCAGCATAAGCTGAATGCGGTCAATAATATTCTATAAAAAGCGGTTATAGTTTTATAAGGGAAGGGGTTATATATGAGACTGCTCATGAGGGAGGTATTCTTAAATGATAAAGAAAAAAACAGAAGAAAGATAAGTTTGATTGTACAGGCGTAGGATATGAGTTGTTTTATGTTGGTGGGTTGCTGCTGGTATTCTTTTTTAGGATTAAAAATAATATAATAAGAATATAGTTGCATAAGATTTTATGCAACTCCAAGCAAAGGATAATTCGGGTTTTAGACATTTGCTCGCAGTTTTAAAATGATAAAGAATAAGGCCAACATCTATTATTATGGGCAGAACTGAAATTGGTGGTACAAGAAAGTCATATATAATATAAGTGGAATAAGCATTCTCTTCCCTAAACTCGTTGGTCTCAAATTAAAAAATGTGTTTGAGTTTACTAAATTGGGCAATGATTGTATTTGCTGATAACCATATAAGATATTAAATCCTGCGATTACCCAATTATACAATCTTGATATTATTGTTTTTCCTATGTCGGTATGACATTCTTATTTGCAATATAAGCGCGTTTATTGCCCAAGAGATTTTATACAATCAAGTGTTAATGGAAGTTCTCTAATTGTTATTTGTGGTTTGCATCAGCGACGGCAATGTTAATCATGAGAAGAATATACGTAATAATAATGGGAATATAACAATTTCATTTATTTTTCCTTGAGCTTACTGGCTATTTTTGGGTAAAAATGTTTCTTTTTGATTTAAGTTTAAAAAAGATATACTAGTTCTCGCTGTACAAAGTAACTTCGTCATAAATCTTTGTGGCATATCGGATGTGACAAGGAGGCTGTATCTGTCGGGAGAGGGAGGGGTATTAGGCATCGGAAGTTTTTGAATATTAATTGGCATATAAGGAGTTGCTCTATGAGGAAACCGTTGATGGCAGGAAATTGGAAAATGAATAAAACTGTTTCAGAGTCTGTGAGTATTGTAAAAGCACTTAAGGGTACGGTTGACGGCGTATCAGATGTTGAAATTTTGATTTGTCCTGCTTTTACGGCGCTTTATGAGGTGAATAATGAAATTAAAGGTTCAAATATTAATTTAGGGGCGCAGAATCTTTTTTGGGAGGCAAAAGGAGCATTTACCGGTGAGATTTCTACAGCGATGATAAGAGACGCCGGCTGTTCTTACGTTATAGTAGGTCATTCGGAGCGTAGACAATATTTTGGCGAGACTGACGAAATTGTAAACAAAAAAATAAAAGCAGCTCTTGCAGCGGATATTGTTCCTATAGTTTGTGTAGGCGAAACTCTTAAGGAAAGAGAAGGCAATGTAACTTTTAGTGTTATAGAAAAACAGGTGCGAGACGACTTGGCGGATATTACTTTGCAGCAAGCGTCTTTAACGGTTATAGCTTATGAACCCGTATGGGCTATAGGAACGGGAAAGACTGCAACTCCCGATCAGGCTCAGGAAGTCCATTTTTTTATAAGAAAAATATATGCGCAGATGTACAAAGAATCTGCCGAGAAAGTGAGAATTCTTTACGGCGGTTCCATAAATCCAGGTAATGTGTCGGATCTTATGAAAAAATCTGATATTGACGGCGGTTTAGTAGGCGGAGCGAGTTTGGAAGCCGAATCTTTTATAAAACTTATCAAATATTCTAAGTAACATTAAGTAAGTATAGGGCGGAAAGGTATATGGATAAAATTATGAAATTGGCTTTTGGCACGGATCATGCTGTTGCTGAAGTAAGAAATAAAATAAAAGAATATTTCCAAAGCGGAGGTTATGAGATTGAAGACTTCGGTTTTTGCGGGGAGGGAAGTTGCGATTATCCTGATTATGCTGTTAAAGTTGCGGAGGCTGTTATCAGCAAAAAAGCGGATAGAGGCATTCTTATATGCGGAACCGGAATAGGTATGTCTATTGCGGCAAATAAGATTAAAGGTATTATAGCGGCGGTTTGCTGGGATGAGGACACTGCAAAACTTGCAGCGTGTCATAACGGTGCAAATGTTTTATGTCTGGGTTCAAGAACCGCTACCTTAAGCGAACTTTGCCGAAGAATAAAAATATTTCTTGAAACTCCATTTGAAGAAAGACATTTGCAGAGAATAAAAAAAATTGAAGAAATTGAAAAACAACAGTGTCGAAAATAATAATTAAAAGATTAAACTTCACTGCTATTTTTTTTCTATTTTTATAGCATAGTCATATTGTCCGTGAGTATTCACAGATAGTGCTCGCAATATTTTTTTGCTGATTATTACGATTGGATGGACGATTTATAGGAAAATAAGTTCTGTATTTGGAATTTATGCGTACATGACTGACGCAGCTAGGCTGTATGGGGCAGATTTGTGTGTAAATATACGTTCTTTGCTTAACAGAGCAGTGAAGGATGTTCTGAAAACTCTTCCGCACGA
>LQAB01017591.1_pt1 | contig 43518 bp, 32 predicted proteins | sample 654521 | NCBI WGS metagenome assembly LQAB01 (sample SAMN00762031, study PRJNA78659) | termite gut metagenome | isolation source: bacterial endosymbionts found in Trichonympha flagellates filtered from... | host: Zootermopsis nevadensis | place: USA: Mt. Pinos, Los Padres National Forest, CA ... | reverse complement strand
GTCGCTTATAGAATAGATAAAGACTGATGCGGCATTCTGGATTGGATATTTAAATTAGCAGCTGACGCTTAGGTTTGCAATGTCAACTATGTTATATTTGACTTTTTTGGTAAAATCATAGCAGATACTGCGGAAAATGTTAAAAATGAGCGAAAATTGTTATTTTATATTAGCGTTAACATAAAAACGTATTAATTTGTCTGTGCGTTAATATTAGTATAAAATGATTTGAAAAAAAGGTTCAGTAATGTTCCTTATATATCAAAGATTTTTATTAAATAAGTTTATGCCGTAAAAAACTCGGCATCAAATAAAGCAGGTTCTTAAAAAGGACATACGTATCAATGAAAAATAAACAAATAAATAAAAAATTAAAAAAATTTAGAACAAAGTCTTTTAAAGCTGTGCTATTTGATATGGACGGCGTAATAGCAGATTCAATGCCGTATCATTTTATTTCGTGGTTTGAGGTTTTAAAACAGCATAATGTAAGAATAAACCCTATGATTATTTTTGAAATGGAAGGCGCAAAATGGGATAAAGTTATAAAACTTGCATTTAAACAGTCGGGCATACCATTATTCCAGCAGGCAACGCAAAAATCCGCCAAAAAAGAGAAGAAATTTTCAATCAATACTTTAAGAGATATATTTTTACAGGCATACCGGAATTTATAAAATCATTGAAAAATAAAGGTATTTTATCGGGACTTGTTACAGGTTCTTCTTTAAAAGAAGCGCAAAAAATGCTGCCGGAAGATATATACAAATTGTTTGATACAATTGTTACAGGAGATAGAGTAAAAAGAGGTAAGCCGTATCCCGATCCTTATTTAACCGCGGCAAAAAATTTAAAAGTTTTGTCTAAAGAATGTATGGTTATAGAAAATGCTCCATACGGCATAAAATCGGCAAAAGCTGCAAAAATGTATTGCTGCGCTATAGCTACAAGTTTATCGAGAGATTTGCTGTCAGAAGCCGATGTAATATTTGATACACATAGAGAGCTATATGAGTATTTTGAAAGTGATTAAAACCTCTCTGTATTTCTTCTATTATTACAAATATAGTCTACCGTGAAGTGTATTCTAAAGTTTGGAATAATGTTTATTTGTGGAACTTACTTATAGTTTTAAATGTTTCACGTGAAACAATCATCGCTAGTGCGCTGGTAGGATTTTCGGTTGCGAATAAAGAATAAAAGTTTTTCAACAGTAGTTTTGTAGGATTAGCGATTAGTAGTTCAGTTGTAACTATGATTGTGAATGCGCTTTCTTTCCATAATAATAAGAGTTGGTACGAACCTGCTGACAAGACTAAGGGATTTATCAGAGCTTTGACTATAATGGTTTTCGCATTTGTTTCAGGTGCACTTGTCAGGTTTTTTGAAAAAAAACTAAATTGCAAAAAAGAGAGGAGCAGTGTCGTTCTTCGAAATTATATTTAAATACTGTAAGCTTGATAAAAAAGTTAAAGAGCTAAAAGAAAGAATGAAACTAGAATACGTAGATTTTGATACTCTTATAAAGCTGAGAAAACTGACGATTAACATATCGACAAGGAATTAAGGTCAAATTTTGAACTTAATTATATTACAAATGTTAAAACAAACGTATAAAATGAAGAAACCATTTTGTTAAACAACGCCATAAAAATGAAAAAACCAAAAAGATTTCAAATCAGATTAAAAGCAACTATAAATGAAATTTAGGATTACAGTACTGAAAGTCAAAATTGAAAAAATGTTAAAAATTTTTCCAAATATAGGATTGACAGAAATCTTTAAAATTCAAAGACTGAAAACCTTGCCTTAATTAAGTGCCCGCACAGAAAGGCTTTTCACATAAAACCATATTATTATGGCCGCATTTCGCATAATTAAATTCTCATACACATATTTGATACGGCAGTTTAAAAGATTGTATAATTTGATAATTACAATTTGGTCTGTCGCATCGCAATAATTAACTATGTTTCACGTGAAACAAATAGAATCCGGTAATAAGCCTCCATAATATAACAGACTGTAAGCGGAGTTTTAAATGAGTAAGGTAGTCGCAATTGCCAATCAAAAAGGCGGAGTAGGAAAAACCACGACTGCAATTAATTTTGCGGCAAGTTTGGCATACATGGGGCGGGAATGTCTGTTAATTGATATGGATCCGCAGAGCAACACGACAAGCGGGTTTGGTATTAATAAAAATAATCTTGAAAAGAACATATATAATGTTTTAATAAATGAGATAGCTTTGGAAGATATACTGCAGGATACCGTTATGGATCGTCTTGATATTGTGCCTGCGACTACCAGTTTAAGCGGTGCGGAAGTAGATTTGGTTAATATGTCCGACAGGGAAAAAAGGCTGAAATTTGCATTAGAAAAATTTCATAAAATATATAAATACATCATTATAGATTGTCCTCCGTCTCTAGGGTTGCTTACAGTAAATTCTTTAGTTGCGGCAGACACTGTTTTAATTCCTATGCAGTGTGAGTTTTTTTCATTGGAAGGATTGGGCCAACTTTCAGAAACAATTTCTGCATTAATGCAAAGCTATGATTTAGAGTTGGAGGGCGTTTTGTTTACAATGTTTGATTCAAGAACTAATCTTGCAGATCAGGTTGTAGCGGAAGTAAAAAAGTTCTTTAAAGAAAAAGTCTATGAGACAAAAATACCGAGAACAATAAAACTTGCCGAAGCTCCAAGTTTTGGGAAACCTGTTTTACTCTATGATTCGTCGGGAAAAGGTTCTCAAGCATATATGGACTTTACAAAAGAGTTCCTTTTAAAACAAAACATGGAGTGAAATTTTATTGGCAGAGCGAGGTGTGAAATTTAAAAACAGGCGTATTATCAAGGAGATATAAAGTATGCAGAAAAAAGTGTTGGGCAGAGGTTTAGAATCATTAATACCGGCATTGGCTGCAAATAAAGCGTCGACTGATGAAACAATAATAACAATACCATTAGATAAAATTAAATCTAATAGATTTCAGCCTAGAAATAAATTCGATGGAGTAAAGCTTCAAGAACTTGCGCACTCAATAGAAAAACACGGACTTGCACAGCCTATTTTAGTTGTCGCATCGACAGTTCCGGACGAGTATGAGATTATTGCTGGGGAAAGAAGATACAGAGCATCTAAACTTGCAGGCAATAAAGATATAAAAGCTATAGTAAAACAGTCTGCTGATGACAAACAGAGATTTGATTTGGCATTGGTTGAAAATCTTCAAAGAGAGGATTTAGATCCTATAGAGGAAGCAAAAGCTTTCAAAAGACTTATGGAAGAATTTGGGCATACTCATGAACAAATATCGGAGATTATCGGCAGAGAGAGATCTGTGGTATCAAATGCATTAAGGCTTTTATCTCTGCCCGAAGATGTACAATTATTAATAACTGAAGATAAAATTTCACCTGGTCATGGCAAAATACTCGCCGGAACGGAGGATAAAAATAGGATAAGAACTATTGTAGAGCGAATATTAAATGAAAATCTTTCAGTAAGAGCGGTAGAAAAAATCATCTCCGGGCTTAAGTCTAAGAAAAAAACTAATGGACAAAAAAAGCAGGAAATAGAGCTTACAAATTTAAAAGAAGAAATTCAAAGAAAGCTTGGTACAAAAGTCAATATTTCAGGAACAAGTAAAAAAGGCAGGATAGAAATTTATTATTATTCTTTAGAAGATTTAGAAAGAATTACAAAAGAGTTTAAATTTAGCTGTTAATAAACCTTATTTAGTTTTTTATTTAAGATTTGAATATAAAAATATATCAAAAAAACAATTTATAAAAACATATTGAAAAACCAATATGAAACTCAAAGTGTAATAATTTTGTGATAAGCAGGAGCACATATAAATCCGCTTGTGCATAAGTTGTTAATAACTTTTTGACATAGTTGAACCATTAAACACGCATTTTAGAAATAAAGGATAAAATATTTATGGTTCAGGAAACGACATTTTCTAAATCCTAAGAATATTAATAACTTGCAGCAAAGCTGCTTTGTCAGCTCAAGTATAAGTGGTACAAACAAAAACAGATAAAAAAGTTTTGAGGAAAGTCCTGTTATTTTGCTTTGACAACAATACGATTTTGATAGAGGAACGTTTTAGCGTAAAGATTTTATGGAAAACAATATTGAAATAAACGATGAACTTAAACAAGCTTATGATTTAATAGACAAAAGCGGCGATTGTGTTTTTATTACCGGAAATGCCGGTACCGGAAAGACTACGTTTTTACGTTATTATATGATGCGTGCAAGTAAAAAAACTGTAATTCTTGCTCCGACTGGTGTAGCGGCTCTTAATTGCAGCGGCGAAACAGTGCATTCGTTTTTTTATTTTAAACCTGACATAACTCTCTCAAAGATAAAAAGGAAAAAACTTTCTGAAAAGTCTATATACAAAAAAGTGGAAACGATTATTGTTGACGAAGCGTCAATGCTGCGTTGCGATATTTTAGATTGTATAGATAAATTTTTAAGATTAAACAGAGAGAAACGTCAAGAGCCGTTTGGTGGCGTACAAATGGTTTTTATCGGAGATTTAAAACAGTTACCGCCCGTAGTAAAAAGGGAAGAGTATCATATGTTTAACTCCGTTTACAAATCCCCTTATTTTTTAAGCGCATATTCTTTAAATAAATGTATTCTTCATACTGTGGAACTTAAAAAGATATACAGACAACGAGATGGCAATTTTGTCGCATTGTTAAATGCAGTGCGCAATGGAACGGCAAATGATGACGAGATTGCTGAACTCAACAAAAAAGTGTCATCTCAAATTTTTGATAGACCTATGACAGTATATCTTACAACTACAAATAAAAAAGCGGTGTCTATAAACTATAAATATCTTTCAAAAATAAAATACGAACAGGTAGTTTTTACAGCGGAGACAGGAAATGTAGAAGAAAACTTAAATGTTTTCCCTACTGAACACGAACTTGTGGTAAAAAAAAATGCACAAGTGATGATGTTAAACAATGACGCAAAAAACAGATGGGTTAACGGCAGCATAGGCATAGTTGAGGATATAAAAAGCGTCGGCGGTTTCGATAAACTATTAATATGCGTAAGATTTCCAAATGGAAGAGTTGAAAGCGTTGAGCCGTATAAATGGGAGTTGTTTAAATATAAGTGGAATGAAGAAAAAGGGCAGATAGAAACAGAGAGTGCGGGATTTTTTAAACAGTACCCGTTAAGGCTTTCATGGGCAATTACAATACATAAAAGTCAGGGAAAAACTTTTGATAATGTTATTATTGATATGGAATATGGTGCGTTTGCTCCGGGACAGTTATATGTAGCTTTAAGCCGCTGCACATCTTTTGATGGAATAACACTTTCAAGACCATTGACCAAAAGAGATATTCTTGCTCCTGCAGTGCGGTATTGAAGTTATTTTGAATACGGAGAACTTGGCTTTATAAAAATGCGCGCATATCATCTTGAGAACGGTTAAAGAACTGTTAATTAATATTAAAAATAAAATACAGATTATCCGTTATTAAAATGGCAAGTGCCGTTGTCCCTGCAGGAATTATGCCTCAAATTTCCAATTTATTGCATAAATGTATCTAAGATCGAAACAATAAATTGAAAAAAACATTATAATGTTGTAAAATTTCGCTTTGTTAATAAAATGGAGAGATGGCCGAGCGGTTTAAGGCGCAGTCCTGGAAAGACTGTTTACCCGAAAGGGTAACTAGGGTTCGAATCCCTATCTCTCCGTATTTTTAACCCAACTTCACAATTTAAAAATAATTTGGAGATATTATGAATAAAGTTAAGGGAATTGAGTATAAAAAGATAAAATAAAAACTTGCAGATTGGAGAATATCGTATGGGATTGGATTTAGGTGTTGAATTTAATAGGATATGCCGTAGTATCCTTAAAAAATATGACGATTTGTCATATCTACTAGAAGATATTATTTTGGCGCTCAGCAGAATTTTTGAATCTTCTAAAGGAGCTGTGATCGTAGAGAATTCAGATTAGAGAGAAACAGTCATAAACATCACAGAGAACGCATGTGCTTTCTTTGGAAACTGCTGGCTGAAAAGCAGCTGGCTTTACAATATTTCAAAGATTTAGAGAAAAAAGAAAAATTTCAGCAAAATAAAAGAGAAAAAGTCAGCAATAGAAAGACCGCAGTAAATAAAAATAAAGAGTTTGCTGTTAGAAGAGATATAATATCTAAAGAAGTTGAAAAAATTTTAGCCAGCCAAAAATAATATTATACTGATATCTTGACTGATGAGTATATTAAAGAAATTAAAAATGCAATATTTTACCAGACTGAAAAACTTATCTCAGAATCAGGATATTTTCCTTATTTTAAAAATGAAAAAAGACTTTCTCTCCCATATAAGCTTGACGAGTATAGAAAAATGTATGAAACTCTTAATAACGCAAGATATTTTGCTCCGGTTCTAGATTAAAAAACTAATGAAATTTTAAGTTATCAAGAAAAAGAATTTTCAAGCGAAGAAAAAAAGATATTATTTGATGAAGTGTTGTTAAAATGTACAGAATTAACCGAATCGAAAGCAAGGAAATTGTTACATCTTCCTGATGGTTGTGAGGTACAACTTCAAGGTAAGAGATACTCAAAAGATTAAAGGTTATGCTCTGGCTAATCTTGAAGCATCGTCATTTTGGTTAAGACTTTCACAACGAGCACAAGATGAATTTTTTTATGACTGGAACAGTCTCGCGGACGAAGAATTAAAAAATAAGTTAATAAACTATTATTCTTTAAATGGAAGTGAAATTGATGAAATTTCTCAGAAAACCAGAGAGTCCCGTCAAGCTACGCTTCTGTTGGAAAGAAAGCAATGGAAATTCTGCTGACATATATTAAGGACGGCTGTTCTTATACTGAAGCTTTAGACAAAACAATCAGTGAAGGCAAATTTAAAGTTGACATAGAACATATTTCCTCGATTGAAGAGAGCGAAGACGATACAAAAAACAATGAGGATACTATAATTTTTTAAATAGAATATATGCAAAAGGATATAAAATAGATTATAGAGAAAAAACTGGTTCTCTAAAATATTATTACCGCCATTAAATAGAGATTTGGAAGACTTTAAAGTGAGCGTAAAAGATTTTATAGAAAAGACAAATGTCAGTATTAAGCATGTCCGATCATTAGTAAAAAGTAAAGCTTATAAAGTTTATTATTCCGGAACCGGGAAATGTATAATTACAACCTCAAAAAATGTTGAAGAGATATCTTTTAAAGAAAAAGATGATCCTGAAAAAGTTACTCTTCATCGACCTTTATGTGAGTTTAAAAACAGATTACCTGACATCAAATATGAAAAATTAATAAAAAAACTAAAATATAATAGCGATATTTGTGAGAAGATACGAAATGCTAAATCTGAAGCAAAACGAGAATTGGAACAAGCTAACCAGAAAGCTGAAGAAGAAGGGAAAAAACCGCAAAAGATAACAGATATTCTGATTTATAAAAAGGCTTGCAGCTTAGTCGGTGGACAGTGTATTCAATATGGCAGCAGGCTTGAGAATAATTTTTTGCTGCAAAAAAACCTACAAAAATAAGAACAAGGCTTGGTTATGACATAGAGATAATTTATTTTTAGATTTATATTGTGACAAAGCGGGAAAACTTTGCGGTGAAATTACACGAAAAATAGATTTTAATCAAAATAAAATTCCAAATTATAAAAAAGAAGGCTATATTATTTTTAAAAGAATTTATCAGAATAACACTCTGGAGGCTGGTGACTTCTGAAAATAGAATCTCATTGAAAAATAAAATAGGTTCTGCTCCGCCTGACGAACGTTTATAAAAATTGAAACTTTTACAGAACGAAATGCGTATTTTGACGGTAAAAAAGATCAAACACGAATATTTTTTGGCGGTTTGCTGAAATCAAATTATAAAAAAGATGATTCATTTTGTATATCAAGTATGCAGGAATATAATGTAAGGAAAGTTATTTTAACTTCTTTAGTATTATAAAATACCGCTCGCTCGCAAATATTAAAAAATAAAGAGATCTGAATATGGAGAATTATTGATATAAGTGGTTATGAGTATCACATTTGTGTCAAGAACAATAATTTTTCCGTACTAAAGGATAATGAAGAAAAACTTCATGTAAATTTCTTAGATATCAACTGCGCTATTTTGCACTTACATATACAAACCCAGTAATTCAGAATGCTTTAAAAATGAGATTTCCATAGTTTTCTGCGACGAAACACATACGCCTGCGGGAATGTTGTTGCCTTATTGTGCAATATTGCAGAGTATCATAAACGTTTGGAAAAATACACTTATCTGCCAGTCAGCCCATATAAAAACAGTCTTGGAAACAAATAATAACAGAAAAACTTATGAGCCAATCCGTTTGTTTAGCATCTTTTCAAAAAAGCGATAGCAAATATTTACAGCTTTTAGATTTTGCAAAAGAAGTAAAAGCCGGAGATAGTACTTTTAGAGAAGGTATTGGTGCAAAAATATACTCTGGAGAGTTATTTGACAATTTTTACAGGAATAATAAAAATGAAGACATAATTAATTCTTCGCTGAATTACGGATATGCGGTTTTGCGGAGTGGCATTACAAGTCTGCAATGAAGTGTTTCACAGTAAATTGATGATCTCATAGAATCTTTGCATCATATGGTTGACCATATTGTAAAATAGCAGTATAACGATTTTGTTAAAGAAAAAATATTAACGCCGGGATTGAAAAGACTTCTTGGTTCAATAACTGAAAAAAATTATTGCTTGAAAAACCTGCATATTCTTCTTGTATTAACACAAAAACAGCGTCGTATTGCAAACGGTTTTAGAGAATATTTAAAAAATACTGGATTTGTAATGCTGCAAAAATCAATTTATTGTTATTATGCTTGTACAAAAGAAAGAAGTGAGTCTGTTGAAAACGATAGTTCTTGTCCTGCTTGAATTAGAGCCAAAATCTTTAAAGTTTATATATTAAAATACTCATTTATTACATTGTTAATAGTCCTTGTCTTTCCTATCATCAACACATATAGCCTGAAGAAAAGCCCTAACATTTTCAAAAACAAAAAGTCCAGGTTGAAATTTTTTTACAATAGACAAAGATTGAAGCATTAAAGAATTTCTGTTCGTCTCATCTTTTTTTTGTGATTTGCAACAGATATACCTTGACAAGATGGAGTAGCAACAATTAAATCAACTCCTGTAAACTCTGTTTCATTAAACAAATAAATACATATTCTATGCAAAATAAGATAGAATATCAATAACAAAATGCGGATTTTGTTATAATTTAAAAGTTGCAGTAGACACAGTGGAAAGTTTATATGCAAAAATCTATCTTTTTAAATCATATAAGTTTATATTCCCCAAATAAAATATGTTTTGAAGACTTTTCAGCGCAAATACAAACGGGAAACCGCATTGCGATTATAGGAAATAACGGAACCGGAAAATCATCTCTGCTAAAAATTATCAAGGGCGATCTGCCAGCGTCTGAAGGCGAAATGCAAAATAAAAATGTTTCTTTCGGTTATGTTGCGCAATTAATTTCTGGATACGAAAATTTAAGCGGTGGCGAAAAATTCAATAAAGCTTTAAGTGCCGCTCTTTTAAATCATCCTGATATTTTACTTTTGGATGAACCGACAAATCATTTAGATTTAAAAAACCGCAGATCTCTTATAAAAATGCTGAACTTTTATAAAGGCACTCTGATAGTGGTATCCCATGACGCAGAGCTGTTAAGAAGTTCTATTGACATATTGTGGCATATAGATAACGGGAAAATAAGTATTTTCAGCGGGAAATATGATGACTACCGTCAAACAATAACGCGGGAACGCCAGGATATTGAAAATGAGCTTGAATTTCTTGCGAAAAAAAAGAAAGAAAATCATAAAGCTTTAATGAAAGAGCAGCTGCGTGCAAAAAAAAGTAAAGAAAGAGGCAGAAAATTTGTCGAGCAGAAAAGATGGCTGCCCGCATTGGGAGATTTGAACCAAAGTTCCGCTCAGAAAAGAACCGGTAAAAGCAGAGAGTCTATTTCAAACAAGAGAAAAATATTAAATGAACGCCTTTCAAATTTAAGGCTTCCTGAAATAATAAAACCAAGTTTTTCTTTAACAGCTAAAGATATAGCTTTAAAAACAATTGTTTCAGTAAGCGGAGGGCAAACGGGATACGGGCATAAAATAATTTCAAAAGATATAAATCTGTCAGTTGCAGGAAGCGAACATTTAGCGGTAACCGGCGACAACGGTTCAGGCAAAACAACATTGTTTAGGGCTATTTTAAATTATCCGCAGATTAAAAAATCGGGCGTTTGGAATCTGCCGCGCTCTGAGGATATAGGTTATTTAGACCAGTGTTACAGCTCTTTAGATGAAGCAAAAACGGTTTTAGAAACTTTGACTGATTTATCGCCTGAAAAAACTCATGCTGAAATAAGAGATTTTTTAAATGATTTTTTATTTAGGAAAAATGAAGAAGTAAATAAACAAGTGTCCGTTTTATCCGGCGGCGAAAAAGCAAGATTATCCATTGCCAAAATAGCATTGCAGACGCCAAAACTGCTGCTTATAGATGAGATTACAAATAACATTGATTTGGAAACAAAAGAATACGTTACGCAGGTATTGAAAGAATATCCTGGAGCAATGATAATAATTTCCCATGACAGCACATTTCTGGAAGATATAGGAATTACGCATTACTATAAACTATAGATATATCGTTCTCAAAAAAACTATGCAGTTTTTATTCTTATTATTGTGTTTTCAGGGAAAATAGAAAGATCTCCGCCGACAGGTATTTTTACGGATTGACCGGTTTTCCCCGGTGCCAGCTCTTCAACAAGATTATTATTATCTTTATCATAAATTTTATTTAAAATAATTTTCACCGGTTCAAACTTAAAAGGCGATAATATTTCTATTTCATTTTCTTTTTTCAGCTTATGTCTCAATTCTATTGTCAAAAAGCCGTTTACGCTGCTTTTTATGACACCAGCATTTCTGTAATTGCTTTTACTTGAAGTATCAATGTAATCCTGTGCTTCTCTTCCCGGCATACCGTCAAAAAAGCCTATAGTATATCCGCGGTTTTGTAGAGTTATCAGTTCTTTCATATATTCATCAGGCTGCCAGCCGCCGGGATTGTCAAAATAATCGTCAATTGCTTTACGATAAACCCTTGCTGTCTGTGCAGCATAATATTCGCTTTTGTTTCTTCCTTCTATTTTTAAAGAATCAATCCCTATACTTATAATTTTATCCAGTTTTGGCATAAGACATAAATCTTTTGAATTTAAAATGTATGAACCATTATCATCTTCTTCCATTTCTAAATATTCCCCAGGTCTTAATTCCTCCTCAAGAAGCAGTCTGCTTTTGTATTTCCACCTGCACGAATGAGCACACGTACCCTGATTTGCACTGCGCGAAGCCATAAATGCAGACATTAAACATCTTCCAGAATAACTTATGCACATAGCTCCGTGTATAAAAATTTCAAGTCTTATGTATCTGCACTTTTCTCTTATTTCTTTGGCTTCAGAAAAACTGATTTCTCTGCCGAGAACACATAATTCAGCTCCCAAATTTTTCCAAAAATCTGTCGTAAGCCAAGAACAAACATTTGCCTGAGTTGATATATGTATGGGAATTTGCGGAATTTCTTTTTTTATATATTGAAATATGCCGGGATCTGAAATAATAATGCCATCGGGACTTAACGCTTTCAACGTTTTTGCAAATTTCTCAAGTCTGTCAACATCTTTATTATGTGAAAACAAATTAAGCGTCAGATACACTTTTTTCCCAATATTATGTGCAAAGGAAATTCCCTCTTCCATTTCCTCTAGAAGAAATTCTGATTTTACTCTTAATGACATTTCAGGAGTACCGGCATAAACAGCATCAGCTCCGTAAAGGAATGCTGTTTTTAGTTTAGACAGAGAGCCTGCCGGTAATAAAAGTTCTGGTTTTTTCATATAAGATAATTTGACAGCAGCTACGGAGTTTGTTTAAACATAATTTTATAAAAAATTTACTGACAGGATTCAGTTTTAATATTCAATAAATCTGCAATTGTAAGTATGCATTTATCAAAAAAGAGAGTTGTAATATTACCGTTACTGTGAATTAACTGTAATTCCATTGCCATTGCAAGAATAAGAATATCAAAAGTAGAAAGTTTGGGTTTTCTTTTTGAGCATGGTATTTATGTGTTCAAGTTCATATATTTTGTCGCAATTTAGATTATGATAGCGGTGTAAATCATATGGATAAAGAATACATCTATTTCTTACAAGTATTTTAAAAGATGCACAAAGTTCTTTATGTTTTATTTATTTTCTTTTCAGTATAACGCCATTTTGCGAAAGTATTAAATACTTCGGCTATACAAAATTGTAGGATATAATAAAAACAGCCATTATTAAAATTTGAAATTATATTATGTAAGGAATTTTTATGAACATTAAGATCTACAAATCGGCAAAAAGCTGAACTAACCAATAGATAGCAATAACGGGGCTGCACTTTATTTGACCTGTCTACTTTTCATATATTCTTCATATGGAGAAAAGCCAGCCTCTTTAAAAATTTTCCGCATTTTTTCAATAGCTTTTTCAGCTTTTGCTAATTCCTTAGAGGATTTTATTTCGAGTTTTTTAGGTTTCTTTTTGTAATCTTCTAATTTGCTCATTGGCTTTTAATCCTTGTTTATTTTTTAGCTTTTTTCACTGATATTGTCAAGTTCTTGTAAAGATAATTATCTATCAAAAAGCCGAATAGGAGTGAGAAAAATGAAAAAATAGTCGCAGTTTTGTTGGTTGTGCTTTTAGATTCTAATTTGTTGTAACGGCGGAGGCTTTACAAACAAATGAAGCGGGAATATCCGGGGTAGTAGAGACCTTATCTAAAGGAGTAAAACAAAACTCCTCTCTTATCAGTACTTATGTGATAGCGATTTGTTTGTCCCCAGCGCTCTCTGTACTAAAGGGCATTTAAGCAATGAACAGTCTGAAACAGTAGAGAGGAGTGCTCGCTATGGTTTGACAATAGTGGTTGTTGTTGGGTTTATTTTAAAGATTATTTTAGTTATGGCAACTAAAAGTACTAAGGAGCCGGAGGGGGTAATTTTCTTTTTCCTATCTCGACATAAAGGAGGAAAAGTGGATGATTGTGATTTGGCAGCCAGCAAGATGTGTGCAGATTGAGACTGATAATGCTGAAAATGGTGTTGAGTTAGGTTTAAGTTTACGCTCAAGAACTAAGAAGTATTGCGCGAATTTGCGCAGAAGTTTATAGAGCTGGGCGAAAACCAGCCGCCGACTATAGAATAGCTTAAAAAGATTTTGATTTGACTACAATATATGAATAAGCAAAACTGTCTTAAATTATCAGGTTTTAAATTTTGTGATAATTGTTTAAAACAAGATTTAAAAGAAACGCAGGAATTCAAGCCATATTTCAGGAAAAAGGTTCCGCTCAGATTCAAAATGAAATTAAGGAAATAATATCTGACGATAATAAAACGATCTTATTTGATATTGGTTACGAAGGTAAGAGTTTAGAAGCTTTATTTAAACTTATTGATAAGAAGTAGCATAAAAACTCTTATTGAAATCAGGAAAAACCCTGCAAGTATGAAATACGAGTTCTCAAAAAATCTTTTGGCAAAAATAGCGTCTTCATTGAAAATTACACATACCAGAACTTGGAATAGAGTCAAATAAAAGACAAGCCCTGAACTCTTTTGAGGATTACCCAAATTTATTTTCAGATTATGAAAAAACAACTTTAAAACAAAATGCTGAAAGTATTAAAAATATCTACGGTATATTGATGAAAAATAAAAAAACTGCTATTACCTGTTTTGAAGCGGACAAAAATTATTGTCATAGATACAGAATTGTTAATTATATTAATAATGTTCATTCAAATGAGTTTGATGTCATACATTTATAAATGAAAGGACAAAAAAATGGAAAAAGGATTAGATTATACCCCGTAGAATTCCGAAAATTATCATATTGCAATCAGTACAAAAAATATGATTTGATTGAAGTTATGGTAGAAAAAAGAAAGTTTTAAGCCTGTTGGACATAAATATTGGATAGAGTTAAAGTCTATACAAGCATCAAAAAAATTGATAAAAGATTCAAAATCCCAAAATTTTATTTCTCTGATATTATTTAAACCAACAGTAGTATTAAATTTTATATATGAAAGTCAAGAACCTCACTGGAACAAAGGAGAAAGTAAACAACTAGATATGTTTGCTTCAAATAATTTTAAATAAGTTGAGAAATTAGATTTTAAATTTAAATATATTTTTAAAAACGAAAACAATAAAATCCTAAAACTTATAATTACCGATTGGGAAGTAATGGTGTTATTCTTATTTTCATTCTTTCCCACCAATTCATTTCTTAATAATAGAAACTTTCCTGCCGCACAAAATAGCCGATGATAAGCAAATCTTGCAACCGTTTTAAATATTGTGAAAAGAATTCCTTTTTTCTTTCTTGCCTTGTGGCGAAAAGACTTGCAAAACAAGAAGGAAAGAAAGTATAGACATTGCAGTTTAAAACTTACAGCTTAAGAATTGTTAGTTCTCTGCCGGACTGTTTGTATTGATACTCAAAATCTAAATCTCATTTTTTGCCGACAATTTTAAAAACCTTAGTTGAGCAGTTAGGACATACACCTGAAACGGCTTTAATGCCATTTTTCATCACCACGTCTTGAGGATCTTTCACTTCAACCTGTTTTTTGCATTTCATACATCTTGCTTCTGCCATAAATTATACCTCCATATTTTTTATACTTTATTTTACTGTATTTAGGAAGCGGGCGATGGGAATCGAACCCACATCTCCGGCTTGGGAAGCCGGGGTTTTGCCACTATACTACGCCCGCAAAACCGCGGATCGCAGCGGATTTTTCTCATATGCCGACCGTATTTGCTATTATTGTTAGAGTTTATATTTTTTTTTAATATGTGTCAATTTTGAAAAAACTATTTTCAGAGCCTCGTCTGTATTGGAAATTTTACTTTCTAACTGTGCCTCTGCAGCAAAGTTTAGAAGTTCCCCGATCCACGGGCCTGGTTTTAAATTAAACTTTTTCATTATTATATTTCCATCAATAATTTTAGGCAGCGGTTCTGCATTTTTCAATTCATAATAATATTTCAAAAGTTCCCTAACCGATTTTTCCTGAAATTTTAGTTCCTTAGAGGAGAATACTTTCAGGTTCTTATAAGAATGCCAGTCTGACATTGAAAGAACAAGTAAATCCGGAGTATTCTCGCCTATATCTCTAAAAAATTTTAATGCGGCTTTTTTTGTGACGATATTATTTCTTGTTAAAGTTGACGGGCGCATATGATTACTTACTAAAAATGCTGCAGTTTCAATATCATTTTTACCGGATTTGAGAGAAAACATAATTCCTTTTACTTTTTCGGCTCCCAATTCTTCGTGTCCTAAAAAGCGCATTTTACCGTTTTTAAATTTTGCGGTTTCGGGTTTTGCACTGTCGTGGAAAAGGGCTGCAAATTTTAAAAGACTCTCCCTTGTGATTCTCTCGGAAAAAGTGGCGTTATCGTCAAAATGTTTTTGCATGTTGGCATAATTTTCAGGAAAATATTTTTTTAAATTATTGAGGATGTTTTCTGACGATTCTACAGTCTCAAAAGAATGCTGAAACAGTCCTCTCGGATGATAATAATATTTTCTGCGGGATTTTTTCATTTTCTTGATTTCGGCGAAAATCTCAGAAAGCAGTCCACAGCTGTCCATATCTTTAATTAAAACTGCAGAATTTTTTACTGACAAAACTCTGAAGAATTCGTTTTTTATTCTTTCAGGGGCAGACTGGCGGATAAGTTTTGCATTTTTTGTGATTTGTTCAAAAGTTTTTGGGGAAATCTTAAAATTCAATTCCGCCGTAAAACGAAACGCCCTCAACATTCTCAAAGGATCTGTTTTAAACGATTCGGCAGAAACAGTATTTACAGTTTTTGATTTTAAGTCTCTTAAAGTATTTCTGTCAGAGAAAATGATATGCTTTTTAAAATTTTCAAAGTGCTTTAAATTAAAAGCTATCGCATTAATGGTAAAATCCCTGTTTTGCAGATCATGTTCTATGGTTTTGCCGTTAAAGAGAGAAATGTCTATATTTGCGACAATATTGTCTTTAAGCATTATTCTATAAGTTTTACTTGCGTCATTTAAAGTGATAAGCTTTGATTTAAATGCATCTGCAATTTTTTTAGAGTATTTCAAAGCGTTTCTACTGACTACTAAATCAATATCGTTAAGATTGCGTTTTAGAAGCAGATCTCTTGAAAATCCGCCTACGGCATAAACGTCAAAATCTTTTGACAAATCGTTGATTTTTTTAATAAGTTTATTCAATTGTTCGGCTCCGCCGCAGATTATGCGTTAGGATTGACAATTACACTGACAGAGTGCCTCAGAAACACTTTATTTGCAGCGTCAAGTATGTTTTGTGCTGTAATTTTTTCTATATGTTTGAGATATTCATTGTCGTATTCGCAGCCCTGTCCGACAATTTTCCGCCAGCCGTAATAATAAGACTGTTTGCTTACGGTCTGCCTGTTCATAATATAAAGACCTTTTATGTACGTTTTAGTATTTTTTAATTCCTCTTCGTCAACTTTTAAAGCGCAGAAATCTTTTAAAATTTCATCTGTCTTTTTTAAGGCTAACTCAATATTTCTTTTGTCAAGTCCTATATAAACTGCAAAATAACTTTTTTCTTTTCTCGGCGGATAGACGGCGCCTACTTCATAGGCAAGTCCCAGATTTTCCCTTAACTCGACAAAAAGTCTGCTTGTCATCTTTCCGCCTAAAATTGCATTTGCAACTTTAATTGAAACAAAATCCTTGCTGGAAACAGCTGGAGCGGGAAATCCCGTGTATATGTAAGCCTGATTAAATTTTCCTTTTATTTCCTTTCTAATTAATTGGGACTGTTTTATGTTGAAGACAGGCTTTTCAAATTTTTTGCCGTTGATGACTGGTGCAAAATACTTTTCTAAAGACTCTTTCACAATATTTTTATCTATGTTTCCGGCAATCGAAATCAGAATATTTGAAGCGTTATAGGAATACCTGTGCCATTCTGCCAAATCTTTACGATTGATTTTTGAAACAGTTTCTTTTGCACCTAAAATGGGCATTGCATAAGACGTGTTATGGTAAAACAATTTTGCAAACTCATCGTAAGCACTGTTTCTGATGCTGTCTTTGCGGGAACTCAGCGCCGCTATAACATTCTGTTTTTCAAAAGATAATTCTTTTTCATCAAACGCTGGATTTAATACCGCGTCTGCAAGAATTTCTGCGGCTTTGTCAAAATATTCCGAGAGAAATGTCATACTGAGTAATGCCGCATCGTAATCCGCATCGCAGGATAAATCAGCTCCAATGCTTTCTGTATCGTTTGCAAGAACTTCATTGGAGCGATTTTTTGTGGATTGCGTCATAAGTTTTGCAGTAAGATATGATATTCCGGCGTTATCTGAAGTCTCGTTTATAACTGAAACAGGGGTAAATGTTCTCATTGAAACAACATTGACTCCGCTGGTTTTATTGAATATGACCTCGATATTATTCCTAAGCTTGAAACTTTCCATTTTTGCCTCCAGACACATCTTGTGTGGGCAAATATTACGTCAAAACATAATTTTAAGCAAAATTGTTAATCGAAGCAAAAGCATATTTTCATTTATTTTCGTCTTAGACAGCTGCTACTGAAGGCAATAATGCTATACTGGAAACTGCTGCGGGAGAATAGTATTTCTTAAAAAAACCGATGATATCGCCGACTGTCATACTTTCTATTTTTTTTATATATTCCGCTACAAATTCGGGATTGCCCATTAAATGCCAGTACCCGGTATTATCGGCGATGCCAAAAGGAGTTTCAAGAGAAAAATTCCAGCCTGTTTTTATTGAAAGCTTTGCCCTGTTTAATTCTCCTTCCGCAATCCCGCAGTCGATAATATCTTCAATTTGTTTTCTGATTTCATCTTTTATTTTTTTGAGATTTTTAGAATCAAAAACAGACATAATACAGATACTTCCAGTTCCTTTTTCAGTCATAAAGCAAGAAGCTGTCGAATACACAAGATGTTTCTTTTCATACATAGCTTTATACAGTCTTGAACTTTTTCCGCCGCCCAAGATGTTTACAGCTGTGTCTGCGGCATAGATATCTTTCTCATTTATAGCAGGTCCTAGAAATCCGGTAAGCATATATCCCGTTTCAACTTTTCCGTATTCAATTATATCTTTTCCGTCATGGAATTTTTCAAAAAGCATCGGATCCGGAGGTGTAGACTGTTCCTCAAACTTTCCGAAAGTTTCACCGATAAGTTTCTCTACTGATGTTTCATCAAAATTTCCCGATACAATAACAATCATTTTTGCCGGGATATAGTGAGTTTTGTAATAGCCGTATATTTCTTCTCTCGAAACGTTTGCAATAACCTGCGGTATTCCTATAATGCTGTTTTTTAGTGCGCTTTCCGCATAAAGAGTTTCATAAAACTTTTCATAAATGACAGCTGCAGGATTATCGAAATGTCTTTGGATTTCTTCAATTACAACTTTTCTTTCTCTGTCAATTTCATCCTGCGGGAAAAGCGGGTTTTGCATAGTGTCAGCAAGCATTTTTATACTTTCTTCCAATCCGTCTTTTTGTATATTTATATAGTACATTGTAAATTCTTTTGCGGTAGCAGCGTTTATGTATCCGCCCATATTTTCAACATTTCTGCTCATTAAGTTGCCTCTATAATTTTTACTGCCTTTAAACATCAAATGTTCTAAAAAGTGGGAAAGCCCAGACTGAGACGGTTTCTCGTCAACAGAACCCGCTCTTACAAAAACGATCGCTGCCGCCGTCAGACTATTTCTATCGTTTATTAGAACAGACGTAAATCCGTTTTCGTATTTCACAGTTTTTACTCCATTTAAAACAGCATTTTAAATAAGAAAATGTTTTTTAAAAGACATTTTATATCTCTTTTGTCCTGGGACTAAAAGACCTTGTATTATTTTATATAGGTTTAAAGAGAGATATATTTTAGCAATTTTTGCATTGTTTATATCCGCATCCGCCGGAATGTAGATATAAACGAAAATATTGTGCAAAAATATGGTTTAATCTGCAGAATTTTAACAGTTTTGCTTTTTCCGTGCAATCGGAAATGTTCTTTATTTTTTTATTGCTGTTTTAAGTCTTCAGAAGCGGTTTATGACAAACGCATCCTCTTATCTTTAGGAGACACTCTTTTTATTTTTTTAGATTTATTACGACAGCTTAGTGTCAGACTCTCAATCAGATTCTTGCAGCAGTTAGATATAAATATGTTGGACTTTAACGTTTTTATTTTTCAATTTTGATGGCAGAGGCAGCTTTGTCATGGCGCTGTCCTTACCTGAAGAGAACACCCCTTTAGTTCTTCACGATAAGCCTTTTAAGAAAAAGTGGATCATGGAAGATAATATTTTATATAATCCGGTAATTGCCGTATAGGTAATGATATAAGATAATTTGCATGAAAATTTATTAAATACAGCTCTGTTTTGTTGATATGAGAATTAAAATGACAACAAGATGCAATCCCATTCAGAAGTAATGTCGCAGTTAATACCACAGAAGTGAAACTAGGAGTTTATTCATCTCGATTAATCTATTAATCTGTCTTAATTTTTTCTCACATTCGCTAAAGCGTAATGTTAAAATGGTCATTATGTCAAACATGGTGTCTACACTTTTGTTATAAATTCTACTAATCTTATTAGAAGTAGCAAATATTCTAAATCAACGTCATAATTGTCTGTCGTGGCCTTCTGAGTGAAGCACAACAAAGCACAAGAAAATAATATAACTGCAAGTTTCTTTATTTCGGCTTTTTCTTCTGGAGAGAATTTTGATCGTCGCCGATATCTCTATTATGTTGCCAGAAAGAAAGAATTTTTCCTTTTTAGAGTGAAATTTTTGGTGTATTCCTCTAATTTTTCAATAGCAATCCGATTTTCTGTTGACTTGGTAAAATTTTTTTATTAACCGTCGCATCGTACTGTTTTTTTGTTGGTCTGTAGATGAGTTGTTATTTGAAAGCCTATGAAGAATGTTTTCCATTTCTCTAAATCTGACTCATGTCAGCATCCCACCAGTCAAACCGCTTGTAAAGCTCAATTAAGTTGTTTTTTAAACAGAGAGCGTGGACATTCTCCATCCTCAATGGCTTTTATATCCCCGCTTGGGCTCCTGCGGTGCTTCTGGGTGGGCGGCACTTCTGCTACTTCTTCCTGTTGCTGCTTTGGCAGAGATTCTCTTTTTTCCATATCATCGTTGCCGAATCCCTCAAGTATTTCTAGTTCCTTAGGTTTTTTTAACATATGTAAGGTCGTGTCTTTGACTGTTTAGCCGTTCTCGATGATTGTTAATAGATAGTTAGAGTATTTGCTGCAACCGCTAGATCACCTTGAGCCTCAGACAGCTCCGCTAGAAGTGCTTTGTTTGTTTTTTTCAAGCGGTCTGATGGATGTAATGTCCCAGCTCTGCCAAACAAGGGCAGATCCGACAAACGCTGCCCCAGCGATTAATAAATCCTGCATATTAATCCACGCTTGCCATCCGTTTCCAGTTCAAGAATCATTCCAGCTATCTCTCTGGTCTTGGCTGTTCATTACTGCGGGTTTGGTGATTTACTACCTCTGACAACCAACCAGATGTAAATACATGACCAGTCCCGCTATTATTTTTTTCATTCCTCTGTTGTCTTCTCGTATTCCTTTTTGCTTTCATCATATCTCTTGCTATATTCAAGTAATGCTTTTGCAACCTCATCACTCAGCTCATTAGCCCGTTCATAGGATTTCAAGGTCTTAAATTTCTTTATATAGTCGTCTTGGGCCTTTTTGTATTCAGGAGTTTTTGTATTCTTTTGTTTCCGCCATCTCTTCCCTAAACTTTTCTAATGCTTTCTCATACTCCGTCCTAATAATAAGACTGAATTAGATCCTAAAAACACTGCCAATATAACTGTTATTATTTTTTTCACTTAGTTCTCCTACTTTATCTATAAGTATGCTTATTATTTTCTGGTTTCTGGCTATATAAATAGTTATCAACCTGTAAAACGATTATTTTTTATATATGTACACCCACTAAAGCAGGAGCAGACTTTTAACAACCATAAATTCAATCAAGTTTATAATGGCGACTCTGAAAACTTGACAATTTTTAATTCTGAAAATCTGCTTCAGTTTTATGAAAAATTACAAAAAGGTTTTGACCGACGTATTCATTGATTGTCGTCTATATGTCTGTTATAGGTTTAAACTTAGGAACGAGCAGTTTCATTATGCACCATGCCAGCAAATAGGCAATTGCGCAGAAAGCAAACATTATAGTATATCCGGTTTCAATGTGTCCTAGCGTGCTGTAATGATCAAACATCCAGCCGCCAACTTTAGAAATAATTACGCCGCTTATGCTGCCTGCCATGCCTCCGATGCCAGTTACTGAAGCTACAACTTTTTTAGGAAACATATCTGACACTGTAGTAAAAAGGTTTGCTGACCATGCTTGATGAGCTGATGTGCCGATCCCTATCAGTAAAATAGGCCACCAATAACTGATACTGCTCAACGGCTGCGCTAACAGCACTACAAGTGGGAATACTGCTATTACAATCATAGCTGTCATGCGGGCAGGATATATATTCATACCCTTATCGATAAAATAAACGGGCAGCCATCCTCCGCCTATGCTGCCCACCATCGTCATAGTGTACAATACCGCAAGTGGCATCATGAGCTGCGTGCCTGTCATACCATAGTACGATTTAAGGAAAACCGGCAGCCAAAATAAAAAAAACCACCAAACGCAATCTGTAAGGAATTTGCCTGTGACAAAAGACCATGTCTGTCTATATGCGAGAAGACGAAGCCATCGGACTTTGTTTTCGCCGCTTTCCTCTTTGACATCATTTTCAATAGGATGCTCCTCCGTATCGCTGTGTATATAGTTGTACTCGGCTTCGTTTATTTTTCCTTTTTCCAAAAGCTTTTCTGGACTGTAGTAGTAGTATTTCCAAAAAACTATCCATAAAAATCCTATTGCTCCTACTATAATGAATGCATATTCCCAGCCGAAGTATTCTGCTATAAGAGGTACGCTGAGCGGTGCGACAACCGCTCCGATATTAGCGCCGGAATTGAAAATGCCGGTCGCAAGGGAACGTTCTTTTTTAGGGAACCATTCGGCTGTTGTTTTAATAGCTGAAGGGAAATTTCCGGATTCGCCTACGCCAAGCATAAAACGCGCGAATATGAAACCTATTACAGATACTGGCATCGCTATGCCGAAAACGGAAAGCAAAGGCGACAATGTGTTGCCTATACTGTTTGCAAAAGCGTGGATCATAGAACCTATTGACCATAATATCAATGCCCATGCGTATCCTTTTTTAGTGCCAAGCCGGTCTATAAACCTGCCTGCAAAAAGCAGAGCTATAGCGTAACAAAATTGAAAAGCTGAAGTAATATTGGCATAATCGCTGTATGTCCAGTGAAACTTCTCCGACAGATACGGCTGCAGCAGACTTAAAACCTGTCTGTCTACATAATTTATCGTGGTGGCAAAAAAAAGCAATGCGCAGATAGTCCATCTGTAATTAGTCATTTTTTGGTTGATTGTACCGGAGACGGAAAGGGGTTCATTTTGTGCCATTATGATCTCCTCCTGTTTTAAAAAATAGTTTCTTTACTTGCGTATTAGAAATCAAAGCTTAAATTTAAAATAACGCACGGCGTTATCATAAGAAATATCGGAAACTATTTTAGAAAGTATTTTGATGTCGCAGGGATATTCGCCGTTTTCAACCCAGCCGCCTATCAAATCGCAGAGAATCCGCCTGAAATATTCATGCCTTGTGTAAGACAGAAAACTGCGTGAATCGGTAAGCATGCCTACAAAGTTGCTTAAAATGCCCAAATTGGCAAGAGAAATAAGCTGTTCCGTTATGCCAGTTTTATGATCGTTAAACCACCATGCAGCACCCTGCTGTACCTTGCTTAAAGCTGAACTGTCCTGAAAGCAGCCCAATATAGTGCCTATGACGGCATTATCATTGGGGTTGAGACTATATATTATCGTTCGTGGCAGCTGTCCGGCAGAGTCAAGAGCATCGAGAAAATTTGATAACTGTGCACCGGGAGCAAAATTATCTATGCAGTCATGCCCGGTATCCGGACCAAGTTTATCAAACACGAGCGTATTGCTGTTTCGTTTGCAGCCGTAGTGCAGTTCCATTACGAGGTCGTTTTTGGAGTATTCCCGTCCGGCAAAAAGCATAAAAGCGGTTTTATATTTCAACTCCTCTTCTTTGCTAAGTGTACCTCCATTTAATCTTTTGCCAAATATTGTTTCTACTTCCTCATCGGAAGAAGGGACGTACATAATGTATTCAGGAGCATGATCTGTTGCGCGGCAGCCTGAGGATATAAAGAACTCAAGTCTTTTCCGGAAAGCTTCTTTCATAGTCTCAAAAGAAGTAATATTAACGCCGCTTACTTCTGAAAAACGGGCGATGTAATCTTTAAAACCGGGTTTTTCTATATTCAGTGCTCTATCAGGACGCCACGCGGGAAGAACCTGTACGTCAAAAGACTTATCTTCTTTAATTTTCTTATGCCATTCAAGATTGTCAATAGGATCGTCCGTGGTACATATTAGCGTAACGCCGGACTGCTTTATCATACCGCGTGCAGACATGGATTTTTCCCTAAGTTTTTCGTTACAAATTTTCCACACTTCTTTTGCAGTCTCACCGTTTAGAACGCCTTTGTAACCGAAATATCTTCTGAGTTCAAGATGACTCCAGTGATAAAGAGGATTTCCTATTGTTTTCTCAAGAGTTTCAGCCCATTTCTGAAATTTTTCACTGTCCGATGCATTGCCGGTGATATACTTTTCTTCCACGCCGTTGGAGCGCATCTGACGCCATTTATAGTGGTCTGAGCCGAGCCAGAGCCGGCTTATATTTTCAAACTGTCTGTCCTGGGCAATCTCTTTAGGATTAATGTGGCAGTGATAATCCAGAATAGGCTTTTTTTTCGCATATTTGTGGAAAAGTTCTTTTGCCATTTCCGTAGAAAGTAAAAAATCTTTATCAAGAAATTTTTTCATAATTTTCCTCCGGGTTTTATTTTCATACGCCTGAATATGCCTGAAAACCGCCGTCTACCGCAATAATGCTTCCTGTTACGAAGCCGGATGCCTCCTCGTCGCAAAGCCATGAAAGCGTGCCAAATAAATCACGCGCCTCGCCGAAACGTCTCATCGGTGTGTGTGTAATAATTTTATGCGCTCTTGAGGTAAGCGAGCCGTCAGTATTTGTCAAAAGAGACTTGTTTTGATTAGTGATAAAGAAACCGGGCGCAACGGCGTTTACGCGCAATCCTTGTTCTGCAAAATGTACTGCAAGCCATTTCGTAAAGTTGTTAATCGCTGCTTTTGCCGCGGCATAACCGAGAACTTTTGTCATAGGACTCTGAGCTGCCATGCTTGAAAAATTTATAATAACGGCGCCTTTTGTGCCGAGCATACGTTTTGCAAAAACCTGAGAGACAAGAAATGTTCCCATAAAATTTACTGAGAAAACTTTTTCTATCTGTTTTGAATCTAAATCAAAAAAAGAGCAAGTATTTGGATTATTCAAATCTTCAGGGTTAAAAATTTCGTTTGTAGTGTTGGCATTTGGCATATTGCCGCCGGCACCGTTTATAAGAATATGGTATTGTCCGAAATCTTTATATATCTGTTCTTCCGTTTTGATAAGGTTTTCTTTATCAAGCACATCGCAGGCATACGCTTTTGCGATACCGCCGGCACCGATAATTTCTTCTGCGGTGCACTGGGCATTTTTAAGGTTTCTGCTTAGAACGGCTATTTTAACGCCTTTTGAAGCTAATTCTTTCGCATAAGCGCTGAGCAATACTCCGCCGGCACCGGTTATGACAGCTATCTTTTTATTCCACTCCATACTGCCCCCTCTTGGGTGCCGATATTTTTTCAAAAGCATCCCATAATCCCAAAATGTACATTATGCCGAGAGATCTGTCATATAAACCATATCCGGGTCTGCATTTTTCGTCCCATATATGGCGTCCGTGATCGGGACGGATATAATATTTATAACCTATATCGTGGTATGCTTTTACAATTTCCGTTATATCAAGAGAACCGTCAGAAGTTTTGTGGGAAGTCTCTGTAAAATCTCCGTTTTTAAAATGACGGATATTGCGTATATGTGCAAAGTATATCCTGTCGCCGAACTCCCGCACCATAGCTGCAATGTCATTTTTTCTACAGGAGCCTAAAGAACCACTGCATAATGTGAGTCCGTTTGAAGGATTGTCAACAAGTCTTAAAAATTTCTTGATATTGTCTCTGCAGGTTATTATGCGAGGAAGACCAAATATGCTCCACGGCGGATCGTCGGGATGTATAGCCATTTTTATGCCGTTTTCCTGTGCGGTGGGTATAATTTCCCGCAAAAAGTATTTCAGATTTTCCCAAAGCTCGTCATCTTTTATCTCTTTATATGCTTCAAAAAGTTCTTTTATTTTTGAAAGCCTTTCCGGCTCCCATCCAGGCATCGTCAAAAGACCTTCCTGTTTTGACATTTGTTCCAAAAACTTAACCGGATTTATGTTGTCAACTTTAGCTTTTTCATAAAAAAGCGCTGTGGAACCGTCAGGCTGCGGTTTGTACAGGTCTGTCCGGGTCCAATCAAAAACCGGCATAAAGTTGTAACATACGACTTTTACGCCGGCTCTGCCAAGATTTTTAAGAGTGTTTTTATAATTTTCTATATATTTTTTGCGGGAGGGAAGTCCAAGTTTGATGTCTTCGTGAACGTTGACGCTTTCCACAACATCAGTATTAAAGTTATATTTTGCGACTTGTGCCTTAACTTCTTCAATGCGGTCAATAGTCCAGCATTCCCCTGCTGGTATGTCATGTAGCGCCCATACTATTCCTTCAACACCGGGTATCTGTCTTATATGCCTCAACGGTATAGGATCAACATTTTCCTCGTACCACCTGAAGGTCATTTTCATATATTTATTACCTCTCTACGCGGCCGGAAGCATTCCCCCCAGCAAGTTTTTTGACCTCATCAACCGAAACCTGATTATAATCCCCTTCAATGCTATGTTTTAAGCAGCTTGCGGCAACCGCAAATTCTATTGCTTCCTGACTCGGGTAGTCGTTTATTGAGGAATATATCAACCCCGCGCCGAAAGAATCGCCTCCGCCTACGCGGTCAACGATATGCATCAGATACTCTCTGCTGAAGAAAAATTCCTTGCCGTCGTAAAGCATAGCCGCCCAGCGGTTGTCGCTGGCGGAAATAGAGCTTCTAAGCGTTATTGCCACTTTTGAGAAATTAAATCTTGTCTTTAATTCCTGCGCCACTTCTTTATAGCCTTCATGACTAACTTTGCCAGCCGTTATATCCGTATGTTTAGCTTTTATGCCGAATACATCGCCCGCATCTTCTTCGTTTGCTATACAGACGTTTACGTATTTGCATAGCTCTTCCATAATTCTGCCGGCTTTCTCTTTGGACCAGAGTTTATTCCGGTAATTTAAATCGCAGCTGACAGTAATTTTCTTTTCTTTGGCACGTTTGCAGGCTTCAAGACATATTTCGGCGACATTATCGCCCAATGCAGGCGTAATACCTGTAAAGTGGAACCACTGCACGTTTTCAAAAATTTTATCCCAGTCAAAATCTTCTTTTGACGCCGCGGATATAGAAGATCCCGCTCTGTCATAAATAACTTTAGATGGTCTCTGGCTTGCGCCTTTTTCTAAAAAGTATATGCCGACACGATCTCCACCGCGTGCTATAAAAGAAGTATCTACACCGTATTTTCTTAAAGAATTTATGCCTATCTGCCCGATTTCATGTTCAGGCATCTTGCTTATAAAAGCTGCTTTTAATCCAAAATTTGCAAGTGAGACAGCGACATTAGCCTCACCTCCGCCGTAAGTGGCGCCGTAGCTGCCGGCTTGCGAAAAACGATAATATCTTTCTGGTGCAAGCCTGAGCATTAATTCCCCAAATGTTACTATTTTTTTCGACATTTTAAATCTCCGGTTATATTGTTTTTTTGAAGGAGATGAACGGCAAAATTTCCGATCTCTTCTTTTATATATATAGTGTGCAGATTATCCGCTTCATCGTATGCTGCGGTTTCTTCGTTAAATACGACGCCGACTCTCTGCAAATAATATCGTGCGCGCGCCGCATTATTTGTACTCACTGCTATATGCCCGTTTTTGCCTAAAAATTGCTTTTTCATAATCTCTATGCCGGAACTGGCAAAGAAAGATACGGAACGTTCCTGTTTTGTAAAACCAAATAGAGTCTCAAACGCGCTAGCCGTCTTACCTGCAGCGCCCACGTCCGGCATATTGATACCCACGTGTTGTACTTCAAAACCAAGCATGGCGCACAGAGCTTCTTTGGTTAGTTTTGTAACGGTTTCATAGTCGCCGCTTTTAAGCAGTTCTTTACTGACCATCCAGCTGCCGCCGCAGGCAATAACTTTATTAAATGATAGATATGTATTCAAATTCTTTATATTAATTCCACCCGTCGGCATAAATTTTATACTTGTATAAGGTGCGGACATAGCTTTAATCATACCAATGCCGCCTGCGGCTTCCGCCGGGAAAAATTTGACGACTTCAAGTCCTAAACTCAGAGCGGTTTCTATATCGCTTGGTGTTGCACAGCCCGGAATTATCGTAATATTTTTATCAATACAATATTTTACAATTTCGCGGTTTAGTCCCGGACTCACTATAAACTTAGCACCAGCGGCTATTGCTCTGTCAACCTGTTCTGCGGTTAAAACCGTGCCAGCGCCGACAAGCATTTCCGGCATTTCCTTAGAAATTATTTTTATCGATTCCTCTGCGACAGCGGTTCTTAAAGTTACCTCTATGCATCTTAATCCGCCGTTATATAGCGCTTTTGCGAGGGGCAAAGCCTGTCGAGTCTCATCAAGCACGGCAACCGGTACTATACCGATATTAGAAATTTCCTTTAATATTTTATTCATTTCCAGATACTCCCGTCGTCTGTCAAAAGCTCTCTGCATTTCTCTATTAGCTTATAAAAGCGTTCGCCGAAAGTTTTATCTTTATAGCAGTCGTATCTATAGTTTCCACCGCCGACACCATACGACGGGTCTGCGTAAATCAATTTTGCTTTGATTGCTTCGTTCATTTTGGTCTCCATTTTTTTATTGTGGTTTCTATAAGCAGTAATTACAAGAGTTGTATAACAATTACGATTTTTTGCCACACATTTATTTGCTCCCCTTTTAAACATCTAATTCTAAGGTCTCTATCATACTATTATAGTGTGTCGTGTCTACTGCTGAGAGGTGATACGAATGCACATTTTTCTTTAATCAGGCTGTCGTCTCCATGGTTGGCAAAATTTTCTTTAAAAATATGCCAGCCTGATAAAATCTCCTGATTTTATGATTGTACAGAAACGAAAAGCAAATTTCTATATCCTTATTATAGTTAAACAACTTTTATTTGAAAAATGCAAACGTTGTTTTATGAAAACAATTTTCGTTATCTGCTTTTTTAAAAGTTGAGCGGAATAGCGGTCCAATTTGTCAGAAACAGCGGTATTTTGTAGAATTATCTAAGATTGCGCCCGTAGCTTAAAGGATAGAGCACCGACCTCCGGAGCCGGTAATTCCGGTTCAAGTCCGGACGGGCGCAGTTTTCACTTCAGCGCATTTCTATAAAGACGAATTATATTCTCGCTTTTTGGCAAGTTATGCTTGTCCCTTTACATCTCTCGAACTCAGGGCAAAAAATTATTAATGATTAAAAGTTCTATAAACGGAAGAGCGGGGTAAAATAATGATTGATTTCAAAAAAAATATAGAAAAACTTTATTCAAAGATGGGCAAATGTTCTATATGTCCGAGAAAGTGCGGTGCAAACAGAAATAACGGGCAGAAAGGTCTTTGTGAAACTGCCGACAAGATATTTGTTGCAAGTAGCAGCGTTCATGCTGGCGAGGAACCGCCTATAAGCGCAAGTAGTGGATCAGGCGCAATTTTTTTTTCAAACTGTACTTTAAACTGCGTCTTTTGCCAAAATTATCCGATAAGCCAGCTTGGCAACGGGGAAAAAATTAATCTTGAAAGCTTAGTTGATATGATGTTTAATCTTCAAAATAGAGGTGTCCATAATATAAATTTTGTTACGCCTACCCATTATAGCCCGCAGATTGTAAAGTCTACATATATAGCCCGCAAAAAAGGTTTGAGTGTGCCTATACTGTATAATTGCAGTGGATATGAAGATATTGAAACTTTAAAACTTCTCGAAGGAACTGTTGACATATATCTTCCCGATATAAAATATTCTGACAATGAAACAGCTTTTAAATATTCCGGAATTAAAAATTATGTTGAAATAAATCAAGCCGCTTTAAAAGAAATGAAAAGACAGGTTGGCGATTTAACGGTTGATGACGGAGGCATAGCGCAGAAAGGTATTATTGTGAGGCACTTGGTTTTACCGGGAAATATTGAAAATACTAAAAAAGCTTTAGAATTTATCGCAAAAGAATTATCAGAAAATACTTATGTAAGTTTAATGGCGCAGTATCATACGGCACATAAATCGAGTAATTTTGAAGAGCTGTCGCGCTCTTTAACCAAAGAAGAGTATGAGGAAGCGGTAAGTTATCTTGAACTATTGAATCTGGAAAACGGGTGGGTGCAGAGTTTACAACAAGGTTTTTTGGCATATACTTGAGAAACATACAATAAAAAGCAGTCATAAAAGAGAAATAAAATATCCCATTGAGTATGATTTTTTATCTGTCTAAAAAATAAACTGCAGCCCTTCCGTATTAAATTTTGAACTGAGTTTAAGCTCTTTGCATAATTTGAACGCGTCAGGCAAAGAGGGGAATGCGGCGGTAGTAGAAACAGTGACTGAAATTAAGAAGCAATAAGAAGAATATGGATATTCTGTGGAAATAAGATGTTCTGTCATTTATAAAGGATAAAAATTAAAGAGTATATTATAACGACAAAAGCCCTCCTTTTTATTTTAATAAAAAATCTTTTACATTATATTTGAGCGATATGACTTGACAGAAAAATATAAGTATAGTAAGATGATTGAAATGCAGAAAGTGAAGTACTAATTGCCGTCTGTGGATTTTAATAGAAGTCTGGCGGCTTAGAGGTGTTTATAAAGAATATACGGAGTACTTGACAAAGAAATATAAATATTATAAATTAAAAAAAGTCAGAAGAAAGGACTTGACTTATTTTAAAAAGTTTTATTTAATCATTTAGTTATATTTATGTAATGAAACCTTTGCTAAAGTTAAAAAAGCGGAAAGCAAAGAAGAGGGAGTTTTTTCTCTTAAAGTTCTTTGAAAGCTAAATAACACGCAGACAAGCGCCTCGCAAAAGAGGCAATCATTTAATTCAAGGGTCATTTGTAAAAAATCAATTCAAGTTGAAAAATTGAAAAATTTTTCAATTGGCAGTACCGGTAATTAAGAGCTTATTGATAAAAACTCTATTAAAATTATTTATGGAGAGTTTGATCCTGGCTCAGAGTGAACGCTGGCGGCGTGCCTAACACATGCAAGTCGTGCGGGATTCTGCAGAGTATCGCAGAGTCTAGCGGCAAACGGGTGAGTAACGCGTAGGAAACCTCCCTCAAAATGGGGAATATTTCCGAGAAATCGGAGGCAATACCGCATAAGACCACAGTTTGGCATCAAATAGTGGTTAAAGTAGCAATGCGTTTTGAGATGGTCCTGCGTCCTATCAGCTAGTTGGCGGGGTAACGGCTCGCCAAGGCTATGACGGGTATCCGGCCTTAAAGGGTGAACGGACACACTGGAACTGAGACACGGTCCAGACTCCTATGGGAGGCAGCAGTGGGGAATTTTGGACAATGGGGGAAACCCTGATCCAGCGACGCCGCGTGGAGGACGAAGGCCTTCGGGTTGTAAACTCCTTTTAGAGGGGAAGAAATAAATGACGTTACCCTCAGAAAAAGCCACGGCTAACTACGTGCCAGCAGCCGCGGTAATACGTAGGTGGCGAGCGTTACTCGGAATTACTAGGCGTAAAGCGTATGTAGGCTGTCATATAAGTCTTTAGTAAAATTTCCCGGCTCAACCGGGAAAAGCCTAAGGATACTGTTCGACTTGAGTTTGGGAGAGGGAGACGGAATTCCTGGTGTAGCGGTGAAATGCGTAGATATCAGGAGGAACACCGATGGCGAAAGCAGTCTCCTGGACCAATACTGACGCTGATGTACGAAAGCTAGGGTAGCAAACAGGATTAGATACCCTGGTAGTCCTAGCTGTAAACTATGTTCACTAGATGTGGGGAGTATCGACCCTTTCCGCGTCGACGTTAACGCATTAAGTGAACCGCCTGGGGAGTACGACCGCAAGGTTAAAACTCAAAGGAATTGACGGGGGCCCGCACAAGCGGTGGAGTATGTGGTTTAATTCGACGCAACGCGAAAAACCTTACCTGGGCTTGAACTGCTGATGGTAAAAACCGGAAACGGCAATGACCCGCAAGGGAGTCAGCAGAGGTGTTGCATGGCTGTCGTCAGCTCGTGTCGTGAGATGTTGGGTTAAGTCCCGCAACGAGCGTAACCCTTATCCCATGTTACCTGTAGCGATACAGGGTCTCTGAGGAAACTGCCATTGATAAAATGGAGGAAGGTGAGGATGACGTCAAGTCATCATGTCCTTTATGTCCAGGGCTACACACGTACTACAATGGCCAGTACAGAGGGTAGCAATATCGTAAGGTGGAGCAAATCCCTGAAAGCTGGCCCCAGTTCGGATTGTGGGCTGCAATTCGTCCACATGAAGTAGGAATCGCTAGTAATCGCAGATCAGCAGGCTGCGGTGAATACGTTCCCGGGCCTTGTACACACCGCCCGTCACACCACGAAAGTCAGTCATAACAGAAGTCGTCGAGCTAACCGAAAGGAGGCAGGCGCCTAAGTTATGGTTGGTGATTGGGGTGAAGTCGTAACAAGGTAGCCGTACGAGAACGTGCGGCTGGATCACCTCCTTTTTAAGGAGTAAACATGCGCTTTAAGTAAACTTAAAGCGAGATGTTAATGGTCGATTCTTGGATTGTAATAATGTTTGAATCGAGTTCTGCGGGGCGTTTATTTACGTGTTATTAAGCTATTTTATGTGTCGGAGGCTATATCTTAAAGGGCGCGTGAGTTGTATAAACGGGCCTATAGCTCAGCTAGTCAGAGCGCACTCCTGATAAGGGTGAGGTCTGTGGTGCAACTCCACATAGGCCCACCAACTGATGCATAGTGTCGCCATAAGGCGACCCAACAGGCTGCAGTTGGTGAAAGAGAGGGGATATAGCTCAGCTGGGAGAGCGCCTGCTTTGCAAGCAGGAGGTCGTCGGTTCAAATCCGTCTATCTCCACCAAAGATTATTTCAGATATTAGTATCTGTAAATATATAATAAATTTTTAAGTATTTTGTGTTCTGATGCTTTTGCACTGGCGGTAAAATGATAAAAAATGTTTTTTATTCTTTCTTTTTGTCATTCTCCGGATATCTTAACTGATAATCTTATTAATTGAAATAAGCCGGTCAAGGGAATATATAAATGCAAAGTACTAAGCAATAAGCTCATTGAAAACTTAATAGTTGTAAAGGTAAATCAAGCGTCTTCAAATTAATTTTTGAAAATAAGAAATAAAAGCTGTAAAGTCATATTTAACGTTTTAAAAGAATGGATTAGATAATGTGACCAAGCTAATAAGTGCATATGGTGGATGCCTTGGCTAAGACTGTCGATGAAGGACGTGGTAAGCTGCGTTAAGCGTCGGGGAGGTGCAAACAACCTTTGATCCGGCGATTTCCGAATGGGGTAACCCACTGCAGAGTAATCTACAGTATCCGAGAGGAAGGCAACCCGGGGAAGTGAAACATCTCAGTACCCGGAGCAAAAGAAATCAACCGAGATACCGAAAGTAGTGGCGAGCGAAATCGGTATAGCCTAAACCATTGTGTTTACACAAAGGGGTTGCAGGACCGCGTGAGTAGAGTTACCAATCAAAAAGCTAATTGAACGGTTTGGAAAATCCGACCATAGAAGGTGAAAGTCCTGTAAGTGAAAGTTTTTTGACTCGAAGCGGTATCCTAAGTACCGTCGGACACGTGAAATCCGGCGGGAATCTGGGGGGACCACCCTCCAAGGCTAAATACAAGTCTTAGACCGATAGTGAACTAGTACCGTGAGGGAAAGGCGAAAAGAACCGCGGGAGCGGAGTGAAATAGAACCTGAAACCGTATGCATACAAGCAGTTCGAGGCTTATGCCGGAAGCGCAAGTAACCGGAATGGCTGAGAGCGTGCCTGTTGAAGAATGATCCGGCGAGTTATTGGTAGGTGCAAGGTTAATTATTATGTTTACGCATATTAAGCAGCCGTAGCGAAAGCAAGTCTGAAAGGGCAAATAGTACCTATCATTAGACCCGAAGCCAAGTGATCTATGCCTGGACAGAGTGAATCCCCTTTAATAGGGGGAGGAGGCTCGAAGCGTCGACCGTTAAAAAGGTCTTGCATGAGCTGGGTATAGGGGTGAAAGGCCAATCTAACTTGGTGATAGCTGGTTCTCCTCGAAATAGTTTTTGGGCTAGCCTGGAGCGTTAAACCAGAGAGGTAGAGCACTGGATAGTTTAGTGAGTGTAACCCACTTTGCAATGCTAACCAAACTCCGAATTCTTTGGCGTATTTCTCTGGAGTCAGTACGTGTGGGATAAGCTTCACGTGCAAAAGGGAAACAACCCAGACCATCAATTAAGGTCCCCAAATATATGCTAAGTGGTAAAGGATGTGGAATTTCTTAGACAGCTAGGAGGTTGGCTTAGAAGCAGCCATCCTTTAAAGAGTGCGTAACAGCTCACTAGTCAAGTGATTCTGCGCCGAAGACACCCGGGGCTCAAGCATATTACCGAAATTATGGATTCTATAGCAAGTAAGTTATAGAGTGGTAGAGGAGCGTTCCTGCTGCGCTGAAGGCATACCGTAAGGAGTGCTGGAGTTGCAGGAAGTGAGAATGTCGGAATAAGTAGCGATAAGAGAGGTGAAAATCCTCTCCGCCGAAAACCTAAGGTTTCCTTGAGTAAAGTTCGTCTGCTCAGGGTCAGTCGATCCTAAGCCGAGGTCGAAAGACGTAGGCGATGGGTATCCGGTTAATATTCCGGAACTATCTTTGGTGCGTATAATGTGTTCGGCTACGCTTTTCAGTAGGTCATCATCCGATTGGAAGTGGATGTTGCCCCGTAAGGGGGAGGAGCTGAGGTAACTCGGGAAACTGACTGTATGGAAAGCCAAGAAAAACCCGGACACCTGTGCCAGAGGTAAACGTACCGCAAACGGACACACGTAGGTGGGGTGAAAATCCTAAGGCGCGCGAGATAACTTTCGTTTAGGAACTCGGCATATTAGCCCCGTAACTTCGGGATAAGGGGTGCCTGTGGCAACACAGGTCGCAGTGAAATGGCCCTCGTGACTGTTTAACAAAAACACAGGACTCTGCTGAAATCGCAAGATGATGTATAGGGTCTGACGCCTGCCCGGTGCTGGAAGGTCAAGGGGAGGAGTTAGCGCAAGTGAAGCTCTGAACTTAAGCCCCAGTAAACGGCGGCCGTAACTATAACGGTCCTAAGGTAGCGAAATTCCTTGTCGGGTAAGTTCCGACCTGCACGAATGGCGTAACAAAGAGGGCACTGTCTCAACGAAAGACTCGGCGAAATTGTGGTACCCGTGAAGACGCGGGTTGCCTGCGGCTAGACGAAAAGACCCCGTGGAGCTTTACTGTATCTTAGTCTTGAATTATGGAAGTAAATGCGTAGAATAGGCGGGACCCTTTGAAGCATGGCTTTTGGGTCGTGCGGAGGGGCAATGTGAAATACCGCTCTTTTAGTTCTGTGGTTCTAACTCCTTTGTTTGAATCGACAGGGAGAACATGGCTAGGTGGGCAGTTTAACTGGGGCGGTTGCCTCCTAAATAGTAACGGAGGCGTTCAAAGGTACCCTCAGGACCAATAGAAATGGTCTATAGAGTGCAAGTGCAGAAGGGTGCTTAACTGCAAGACAAACAGGTCGAGCAGATGCGAAAGCAGGAACTAGTGATCCGGCGGTTTAGTGTGGAATTGCCGTCGCTCAACGAATAAAAGCTACCCCGGGGATAACAGGCTTATTTTCTCCGAGAGTCCATATCGACGAGAAAGTTTGGCACCTCGATGTCGGCTCATCCCATCCTGGGGCTGGAGTAGGTCCCAAGGGTTTGGCTGTTCGCCAATTAAAGGGGTACGCGAGCTGGGTTCAGTACGTCGTGAGACAGTACGGTCTCTATCTACCGTGGGCGCAGGAAACTTGAGAGGACTCGTTCTTAGTACGAGAGGACCGGAATGAACATACCTCTGGTGTTTCGGTTGTTCCGCCAGGAGCATTGCCGAGTAGCCAAGTATGGATGAGATAAACACTGAAAGCATATAAGTGTGAAACTCGCCTCAAGATAAGGTTTCCCCTGAAGGGCACTTGTAGACTACAAGTTTGATAGGCTGGAAGTGGAAGTACAGTAATGTATGTAGCTAACCAGTACTAATTGCCCGCTCGGCTTGGTCGCATTTTCTAATCTTTTTGTACTTTATTTTTTACGTTTAAAATTTTTTTATTCGTATGATTGAATTTGCAGATGTGGATTTATCTGATATTTTGTCGTTGTGAAAGACGGGGTGATTTTATCATTAAGTCTTTGAGAATGCTGATTTTTAAAAAAGTTTATTCTTTAAAGACCTGTCTTTTCAGCATGATAAAACATTATTAAGTTTTTGATGATATTCTTTAAATAAAATTATTTCCGGTGGTTATTCCGATGGTGTCACACCCGATCCCATTCCGAACTCGGAAGTTAAGCCCATCAGGGCCGATGGTACTTGGACCGCAGGGTCCCGGAAGAGTAGGTCACTGCCGGATTAAATCTCTCCTCCCCACAGATTTTATTCTGTGGGGAAAGATTTTTTTGTATATTATTATTTTATATTTATACAATTGTGAAATATCTAGTCCTGAAAAATCCGGAAAATACGGATTAATCAGTATGCCTTATAAAAAAATGTAAAGTCAAAGACAGTAAGATATCACAAGATATTAAAAAGGATGATAAATCCTTTTCTTACCGAGATGAAGAATTTATTGTTTTGAACCTAAACTTCTCTCGCGAGAAGTTTTTTTATCATATGATATGCAAAATGTAGTACAGGGAGTAAAGTATGCCGAATGTAAAAAATCAGGAAATTGTAAAAAGTTTAACTGAAAAATTTAAAGCTATGAAAGGCTTGATATTAACAGAATACCGCGGTCTTACGGTGGAAGAGATTTCAGATCTCCGTTTAAAACTTCGTCCATTTGGCGGCGAATATGCTGTTGTTAAAAACACTTTGAGTAAAATAGCCTTTAAAGAAGCCGGTATTGAAGCAGGCGAGAATTTTTCGGGTTCTACGGCTCTTGTCATTGAAAACGGAGATATTGTATCTCCTGCAAAAGTTGTTGTGGAATTTGCAAAAACGCACGCAAAGCTGAAGATCAAAGCAGGTTTTTTGGAAGGAGAGTTTGTCAACGCTGCAGTCGTTGAGCAGCTCTCGTCGCTTCCTTCAAAAGAAGTACTTATTGCAAGAATGTTGGGAAGTATGAATGCAATTGTAACAGATTTTGTGAATGTGCTGGTGGCAAATATCAGAGGTCTTGTAACGGTGCTGGATGCAGTTGCTAAAAAACAAGCGGCGTGATTTGTATAAGTTATCCTGACTAGCGTTTACGTTTTAATATCTGCTCCTTTTTAGAGATAGGAGAGGAATAGACGAGGATGAAATGAATGGATATAGACATCTTTTTTCTTTCCCCTTACTCGAAAGCGAATGCTCTTTTTTTGTTTTCCAACCTCTCTTTAGGGAAAAGTAAGCAGAAAGCAAGAAAACTCGTTATGCATATTAATTTTTTTATAGAGTCTTAGGAGAAAATAAACAGCTACAGTTGAAAACTTTGACTTGTTATACAGTACAGTAATGTAGGAAAAGTATATAAAGTTCAGTTTCAATATGACAGTTCAGAAGTAAAGAAAGCGAAGAGGTCTCCTGACAAAAATTAAAAAAAGTCAATAATCGGAGGATAGCATAATGGCAGAATTATCGAAAGACCAGTTAATTGAAGCAATCTCTTTAATGTCGGTTATCGAGCTTTCAGAGCTTGTAAAAGCATTAGAAGAAAAGTTTGGCGTATCAGCATCGGCACCGCTGGCGACAGTCGCAGCTGGTGCGGCACCGGCACCGGTGCCGGCAGAAGAAAAAACAGAGTTTAATGTTATTCTTGGAAGCATTGGCGCGAGCAAAATCAATGTTATTAAAGTTGTAAGAGAAGTTACGGGACTGGGGCTTAAAGAAGCAAAAGATCTTGTTGATGGTGCTCCCAAAATAGTAAAAGAAAATGTTGCAAAAGCCGAAGCTGAAGAAATAAAGAGAAAATTTACCGAAGCGGGTGCGACTGTTGAACTTAAGTAAACCTGAAAAAGCGTTTAAAGAATCAAAAAACGTTTGACAAATGATGTTTATTATGTATAATAAATGTTTATTTGTCATTTGTGTATAAATAAAGAACAGGTTGAAAAAATATGAATAAAGTTAACTTTGGAAAGATTAGAGTTCCTATAGATCCGCCGCTTCTTTTGAAAATGCAAAAAGATTCTTTTTCCGAATTTTTGCAGCAGAATGTTGCTCCTGAAAAAAGGAAGCTTCAAGGTCTTGAAAGCGCTTTCAGAGATATATTTCCCTTAATAAACTCCGATGGGAGTCTTGTTTTGGAATATATTTCTTATTCTTTTGGCGAACCGAAATATTCTGTTGAGGAGTCCATTACCAGAGATGCCACTTATGCGCTTCCTCTGAAAGTAAAATTAAGACTTGTGCATAAGAAAGAAGACGATATAGAGAAGGAACTTTCAGAACAGGAAGTATATTTCGGTGATATTCCCTTGATGACTGATACAGCTACGTTCATTATAAATGGAGCGGAACGCGTCGTCGTAAGCCAGATTCACCGTTCTCCGGGAGTAATTTTTGAAGAAGATGAAGAAAAAAGAGTTACCGTTTTAGGCAAGCCTTTATATTTTGCAAGGATGATACCTTACAGAGGTGCATGGGTTGAGTTTGAATTTGATCAGAACGGTATTTTATATGTTAGAATTGACCGAAAAAGAAAAATATTTGCAACCACTTTTCTGCGTTCGTTGGGTTTCGGGACCGACGAAGAAATTTTAAATCTTTTTAAAGAAGTTAAAGAAGTGTCACTGGATGCGGCTCTGACTTCTCTTACAAGCGAATATATTGCCGAAGATATTCCCGATGAAAATACTGGTGAAATAATTGCGGATGCCGGAAAAGAGCTGAAAGAAGATCTTATAAAAAAACTTCGGGCAAAGGGCTTTACTAAGGTAACGGTTTTTAAAGATGTTTCGATTCTTTTGACCTTAAAGAAAGATAGCATAAAAAGTCAAAAAGAAGCTGTTAATCACATATATAGAGTTTTAAAAACTCAAGAATTCGTTATGCATGAAAGAGCACAGGGGTTTTTGGAAGAACTTCTCTTTCAATCTGTTCGAAGATACGATTTAACGAAAGTCGGAAGACATAAAATATTAAAAAAACTTGCTCCGATTTTTAAATATTATGAAAAGAATTTTAATTTGAACATTCCCCTGGAAACCAAAAGGACTCTTACGAAAGAAGACGTAGTGGCGACGCTGAAATATCTTTTGATGCTTTATAACGGAGAGACTGGATTTACTGAAAATAACCAGACTATTAAAATAATTTTAGACGATATAGATCATTTAGGCAACAGACGCGTGAGATCGGTAGGAGAATTGCTGGAAAACCAGATAAGAATAGGACTTGTCCAGATGGTAAGGTTTGTAAGAGAGCATATGAATAATCAGGACAAATCTAATGTTACTCCAAGATCTCTTACAAATATTACACAGTTTATAGTCCAGATAAGAAAGTTTTTCGGAACTTCGCAGCTCTCGCAGTTTATGGATCAGATAAATCCTCTGGCAGAACTCACTCATAAGAGAAGACTTTCCGCTTTGGGACCCGGCGGTTTGAACAGAAAAAGGGCGGGGTTTGAAGTAAGAGATGTTCATCATACACATTACGGTAGAGTTTGTCCTATTGAGACGCCTGAAGGGCCGAACATAGGTTTAATAACGTCTCTCTCGGCTTTTGCAAGCGTAAATTCTTACGGTTTAATAGAAACTCCTTATAGAAAAGTGGAAAACGGCAAGGCAACGAATAAAATTGAATATCTGACTGCAGATAAAGAAGATGAATTCTTTGTTGCGCAGGCAAACACTCCTTTAGATGATAGAGGAAATATTTTGTTGGATTCGGTGCAGGGACGAAAATGGGATGATTTCTTATTCCAGCCTCCCGCTAAGGTTGATTATATGGATGTTTCGCCTATGCAGGTGATATCTATTTCAGCCGCATTAATTCCTTTTTTGGAACATGATGATGCTAACCGCGCTTTGATGGGCTGTAATATGCAGCGGCAGGGAGTGCCGTTGCTGCTAGCGGAGGCTCCTTTAGTTTCAACCGGCATTGAAGAAAAAGTTGCAAGGGATTCGGGTGTGGTTGTAGTTTCAGAGTCGGACGGCGAAGCCGTGTCCGTTTCTTCTGATGAAATAATGATTTATTCTAAAAGCAAGAAAATAGAAGTATATAAACTGAAAAAATATCTGCGCTCCAATCAGGATACGTGCATAAACCAAAAACCTTTAGTAAATTTGGGCGATATTGTTAAAAAGGGACAGATAATAGCAGACGGTCCGGCGACAAGCGAAGGACAGTTGTCTCTGGGACAGAATCTTCTGGTTGCTTATATGCCATGGGACGGGTATAATTTTGAAGATGCAATGCTGCTGTCGGAGAAATTAATACGGGACGATAAATTTACTTCGGTTCATATTAGAGAGTTTAAGACTGAAGCAAGGGAGACAAAAGAACGCCCCGAAGAAATAACGAAGGATATTCCAAATGTTGGCTCAGAAGATCTTTTGGATCTCGATGAAGACGGGATAATTAAAGTCGGATCGATGGTTCAAAGAGGCGATATACTTGTTGGGAAAACGGCGCCTAAAGGTGAGCAGCAGACGACTCCCGAAGAAAGGCTGCTTAGAGTACTGTTCGGTAAAAAAGCAGAAGATGTGCAGGATGTGTCGCTCAGAGTGCCGCCGGGAATATCAGGTAAGGTTATAGCTGTAAGGACTTTCGTAAGACTTGAAAAAATTCCGGAAAAAGAAAAAAGTAAAAAACAAGAAGAAATGAGCAGCGTTTATGAAACGGCAAAAGCAAAACTGCGTAAAGATAAAAAAGAGCGGCTTGAAGATGCAAAAAAATCTGAAATTGTAAAAATAGAAGCTCTTTATGCTGCAAAGGAAGAAATTTTAAGACAGAATTATGAAACCGCAAAAAAAAGATTTAAAAAAGGTGATGATTTGCCGGTTTCGGTAAATAAAACGGTAAAAGTTTATATTGCGGCAAAACTTAAAGTTCAGGTGGGTGATAAACTTGCGGGAAGACACGGAAATAAAGGTATTGTTGCAAGGATACTCCCAGTCGAAGATATGCCGCGTCTTCCGGACGGAACACCAGTTGACTGCGTTCTTTCACCGCTTGCAATTCCCTCGCGTATGAATGTGGGACAGCTTCTCGAAATTATGTTGGGATGGTCCGGAAAAGAGCTTGGAATGCAGATGGTAACGCCTGTATTTGACGGCGCAAGCGAGGAGCAGATAAAAGATTATGTAGAAAAGGCGAAAGCTAAAATATTGGATGAGAAGAAAAAACTGCTGGTTGATCGTGGGTTAAAAGGCATAGAACTTGAAGAATCTTTGGATAAGTTTGCCGACGAAAGTCTACCAACGAGCAACTGTAAAATTACGCTTTACGATGGAAGAACTGGCGAGCCGTTTATGGAAAAAGTAACAATAGGTATTATGTACGTTATGAAGCTTAACCATCTTGTGGAAGATAAAATGCATGCAAGGTCCACCGGTCCTTACTCTCTTGTCACTCGGCAGCCTCTGGGCGGAAAAGCCCAGTTTGGAGGACAGAGATTTGGAGAAATGGAAGTATGGGCTATAGAAGGTTACGGCGCGGCTCATATATTGCAGGAATTTTTAACTGTAAAATCTGATGATGTTGAAGGAAGAGTGAAAATGTATGGCTCAATCATAAAAGGCGAGTCGATATCCAGACCCGGCGTTCCTGAATCGTTTAAAGTTTTGGTAAGCGAACTTAAGGCTTTAGCCATTAACGTTGAGCTTTTTAACGATGAACGCCAGAAGGATAACCATGAGAAAATGAAAGGTGTCGATAAAAATAATGGTTAAAATAAACTTTCAAATCAAAAAGAAAAAGTCAAACAGTCCCAATTTTACTGGTTTTGACGCCGTGAGAATAGCTGTTGCAAGCCCCGATCAGATAAAAGCATGGTCTTACGGCGAAGTTAAAAAGTCGGAGACTATAAATTATAGAACATTTAAGCCCGAGAGAGACGGTTTGTTCTGCGATAGAATTTTCGGCCCTACAAAAGACTGGGAATGTCATTGCGGAAAGTATAAATATATAAAACACAAGGGAACGATATGCGACAGATGCGGTGTTGAGGTGACTGAATCTAAAGTGAGGAGGGAGAGGTTTGGTCATATTAATCTTGCGGTTCCTGTAGCCCATTTATGGTTTTTGAGGAAACCACCGTCAAGAATCGGAATACTTTTAAATATGAAAATTTCCGATTTGGAAAAAGTTATTTACTATGCAAAATATATAGTAACGAGGGATTTAAAAGATCACGCGGGAATTTCTTTTTTTGTTAGTAAAGGCACTCTTCTGAGAGGAGAAGATTTTGATTTGTTTAAGTACGGAATAAACAATCCTATAGTAAAGGAAGAATTTAAAAACGTTTTTGACGGCATTGTTTGTGAAGAAATAAAGCTCGATTCCAGTTCGGCAAAAGCTTTGAAGCAGCTTAAAGTTTTAGTGAAAAATCAAGCTGATTCGGCGGGGATATCTGCTATCGAGGCCGCAAAAAAGATTCTTGAAAATATTGAAAAAGGCAACATTTATTATAAAGTTTATTTTAAACCTCATTCAGTATATTATTATAGTGATTTAGATTCGTCAAGTCGCAGCGAAATAAAGAAAATTCTTTTCGGGAAATTTGAAAAAAGCGTTACGGTTTTAATAACGGAACCCGATAAAAAAATCAGGATAGAATTTTTTGATATTGAAAAAGACAAAGTTTACAATGAACTCAGAAAAGATTCCTCCGCCATGAAAAAATATGAGGGGTATCTTAGAATTGAGATATCAAAAGATGGAATTCCTTTTATAAAGAATTTTTCAAGACCGGAGAGTTTTGTTCTGCTTGAGGAAAGCGATATAAAGAATATTCAAAACGGTTTCGGGGACAATTTAAAAGTTAATATCGGCGCGGAGGCAGTGAGGAAGCTTCTGGAAGAAATCAATCTGGACGAGGAAGTAAAAAGCATTCATGCGGAGATTAAAAAGACAAAATCGGATGCGGAAAGAGCGAGGCTTATCAGAAAACTCAGAGTAGTCGAAGGATTTTTGAATTCTCAGACGAGACCGGAGTGGATGATTTTGACCGTTCTCCCGGTAATTCCTCCTGATTTAAGACCATTGGTTGCTTTGGACGGCGGAAGATTTGCAACTTCTGATTTAAACGATTTATACAGAAGAATAATAAACAGAAATAACAGGTTGCGCCACATTGAACAGTTGAAAGCTCCTGTCGTTATGATAAATAACGAAAAGAGACTTTTGCAGGAAGCGGTCGACGCTTTAATAGATAATGATTCGAGGACAAGACCGGTGACTGGCGCCGGTAACAGAGCGCTCAAGTCTCTGTCGGACACGCTTAAAGGTAAGCAGGGGCGTTTCAGACAGAATTTGCTGGGGAAAAGAGTCGATTATTCTGGAAGAAGTGTTATAGTTGTAGGACCTAATCTGAAATTAAATCAGTGCGGGCTTCCCAAAGAAATGGCTTTGGAACTTTTCAAGCCTTTTATTGTAAAAGAGTTGATAAAACAGGAAAATACAACGCTAAAGTCCGCAAGGAGAATGCTTGAAAGAGGCGATGTAAAAGTATGGAATATACTTGAAAAAGTTACACAAAATCATCCTGTTCTTTTGAACAGAGCTCCTACGCTTCATAGAT
>LQAB01020708.1_pt1 | contig 46263 bp, 36 predicted proteins | sample 654521 | NCBI WGS metagenome assembly LQAB01 (sample SAMN00762031, study PRJNA78659) | termite gut metagenome | isolation source: bacterial endosymbionts found in Trichonympha flagellates filtered from... | host: Zootermopsis nevadensis | place: USA: Mt. Pinos, Los Padres National Forest, CA ... | reverse complement strand
TCTATTTCCGGACTGGGGTTGGCCAAGGCAAAGATAACCGAATCTTTAGCCATACTCTGAACCATATCCGGACTAACCGTCCCCGACGCCGATAGACCGATGAAAACATCTGCATTTCGCAGAGCCACGGCTAAATTCCCAGTTAAGCCCCGGCGATTAGTTAGGCGGGCCATTTCCCGGGTAATCTCATTCAATTCAGCCCGGCCCTCATGAATGATCCCGGCAATATCGCTCATGACTACATCACCTAAGCCCACTGAAAGTAGAAGTTTAACTACAGCCACCCCAGCCGCTCCAGCCCCACCAACCACAACACGTATTTCTTCCAGTTTTTTACCGGTGACCTTCAAAGCGTTGAGTAGGGCAGCCAGAGTCACTACGGCAGTACCATGCTGGTCATCATGAAAAACTGGAATATCGCAAGTAACTTTGAGCTGCCGCTCTATTTCAAAGCAGCGCGGAGCAGAGATATCTTCCAGATTAATACCGCCAAAACTCCCGGCTAACCAAGTTATAACTCGCACAATCTCATCAACATCTTTGGTACGCAGGCATAAGGGAATTGCATCTACCCCGCCGAAAGCCTTAAAAAGGGCGCATTTACCTTCCATGACTGGCATTCCAGCCTCTGGGCCAATATCACCCAGACCTAAAACGGCCGTACCATCAGTAATCACGGCCACGGTGTTCCAGCGCCCGGTTAGTTCAAAAGATTTAGCTGGATCTTTCTGAATCTCCAGACAGGGTTGGGCTACCCCGGGAGTGTAGGCCAAAGCCAAGTCTTCCTTAGAAGCCACCGGCACCCTGGACTCTATGCTCAACTTACCCTTCCACTCGTAATGTTTTTTAAGTGATTCCCACGCGTAATCCATGCTTACTAACCTCCCTCAATTAAATCCAACCGTTGCTGATGGCGGCCACCCTCAAATTCAGCAGCCATGAAGGCATCGACCAGGGCCAGAGCTAGCTCAGGCCCGATAACCCGAGCTCCAAGAGCAAGAACATTGGCATTATTGTGGCAGCGAGCCAAACGGGCCATAATTTCACAAGTACAAACTGCCGCCCGAATACCCCTAATTTTATTAGCCGCTATGGCCATGCCCGTGCCAGTGCCGCAAATGAGAATACCTACCTCCGCCCGCTCGGCTATTATCTCCGCCGCCACCTTGCGGGCGTAGTTAGGATAGTCAGCCTTAATCTGTTCTTCAGGAAGACCTAGATCCGCAACGTCTATATTTTTAGCAGCTAGATGTTCCCCGATCATTTTTTTATATTCGCGGCCGGCATGGTCGCTAGCCAAGGCGATATTCATTTTTCTCCTCCCGATCTGCATTCTCTCTGCCTTTAAGAGAAGGCCGACGCTCTCTTCGGCGCCTAATAAAGATATTTTCAGAATAAAAACCATTATAGCACCGGACGACTATCCTGACTATCCGTTCCTAGTAGAGTGCTCTGCCCCCCACACCTAATTCTAGCCAGTAGTCAAATAACGTGGGAATTTAATGTCGATTAAATTTATTATTACTAATATATTGATATTATATTATCATTTTATTTTAGCTTAACCTTTTAGCGGTTTTTCGCTAAAATATATTAAATTTAATATTAAACTAACTACTTAATTATAATATATATACTAATATAAATAATACTTAATTATTAACTTAATATTATATTATATTATTTTTTAGCTATGTATATAAATTCAGTACTAAACTGTAACTCGTCTCTAGCTATTTTTCTACGATAATCGTACTAAGGAAACGAAAAGGTTAAAAAATCCTGGCTAACCTTTCCTGCCTTGCTCCTAATACCATTAATTCGCTTAAACACAACCTTAGAAGAGGAATCTTTCATCTAAACCACAGAAGTTTTTTCAATCATTCGACCAAACCCCCATGGTCACGTTCAGACTGTTATAGTAACTATGAAAAAACTTGAACTACCAAAACTCATTTTCTCTAAATCAGAGCCTAAACGTAATCTAATCTTAGCTATGATAGCCGCGCATATTATCTCTCCCAAAAATAACTTAAGAACATACGCCATTTAGAATTTAAGCACTCTGGCCACCGAATTTAAAATTGAAGGCACCGACAAGAAAAACCTTTATGCTACTATTAATTAGCTTTTAGTAACTATTCACGGTAGTTAAAATAAACGTATTTTTATTAGAATATTACACTATGTTTAGTCTATGAACTTCGATATGTCTCAATTTACAAGTTCTCCAACGTATAGTCGAGTTAGAGTCAAAGTGATTAATCTTATCTGAAAAAAAGACGGTTCTATAGGCTAAAGTTATCGAACTAGAATCTAAATTAGCTGGAACTAAAAGAGATTCCTATAACTCCTCGAAACAGCCACTATTTGATATTATTACCCCAGCTCTACCCAAAAGACATAATAATAATAATAAACATAAAATGGGAGCTTACCCTGGTCATTCTCCCTATTTCCGTTAAAATTTTATCACTGCTAGACTTAACAAAATACAACGATTCAAGCCAGAATCAAGAGTCTGTACTTTCGGCGAGGAACTATTAGCTGAACCAATCGCAGACATTGTTCATCAATAAATAGACTTGATCATCTCATATGAAACCTTAACCACTAATTTTATCGAGCCTAATCTGGTCGCTTGTCTGGATTTTTTAAAGAACAAAGCCTATACTTAATACTTATTAGTACAATTATTTTTGACTAATGTCTTAGGATATCCAATCAGTCGTGGAGAAATAACCAAAACTTTGAGTAACCTGTCACCGCATTTATTTTAAAGGCAGCTCAGCTCTGGCCTAATTCTACCTAGGGTATTTTATCCGCGATGTGCGGTGTTTTGTCTGAAGATCCGCTTCATAAAGTCCGAAATTAGAGTTTAAGGTTTCTGGACCGGCTACGCCATCTTACTTTATAATCGCTTTTTATACCAGTTAGACCCCACATTCACTTCTCAACTTATAAAATACTGTTGTGTTTTCCGTAAACGATTACAGCTTTTTAGGGTGTCAGGATAAAATCAAGAACAAACTAGTCAAGCGTCTTATGCATCCTGGCGATTTGGCTTATTATGGCTTCTCATCAAACTACGTCGAAAACGAATATTATCCCTTGGCCCAATATGATTACAACTACAACAAAAACGCAGTAACTAACAAAATTAATTATGGCTTTCTTGATGGCAAGTACGAACGTCCAATACCCATAAAACTATGGCCTAAGAACACTTCCAATATCATAAATTTTTACTGACCATAAAAAAGATTCGTCATAATTTTGGATTGAAAATAATGGTCATAGATGGTGGCTTGGAGATATTAAGCTCTAAAAATATTAAACTTATGAAAACTGGGAAAAGTATTAACTGAATTGTCGCCTTGCGTTCGACTTTAATTCATAGGTTGGTTAAGAATGGAAATCTACAACTAAGTCTCTTTATAGTATCTATATTATCAAAACTTCGATTCTACCAGGAAAAATGAACATCGAAGACTATAGTAGCAATTATAAAAAATTACCACAAGTTTAACAAACCTTCCGTACGATAAAAACTATCGGCGACAAAATTTAGCTAATTTATCACTATCCAGAATCAAGAGCTAGGGTGCATTTGTTTTCGTATTTGTTAGCCTATTATGCTAAATAACATATGCGCAAAGCCTAGAGGAAATTAACTTTTACCGATTAAAAATTATTTTAAAAGGAAACCCGCGACCCTGTAGCGCTAGCGTAAAGCTCAAGTAGCACCAACCAAAAAATAATAAAGAAAACAATGACGGATAGATTCCCCATTTTTCTTTTCCCCAGTATCTTAGATAATCTTACCATTATCAACTTTAATATATATCAAATAAGCTATATTGTATAAGTTACCAATAATAAACTTTCTACTTTCAATAGCATCCCTAGGCTCCGTCTTATTAACAAAAAACCCTCAATTTAACTTAATTCATAAATCCTGCTCAATAATAATACCTGCTAATTTTTGAAAACTAATTAAAAAATACATTTAATTTAGCATATTGAGGCATAGAGGCCCAATTTGAAAGAATTTGTAGTCAGAAAAAAAAGAGATGCGCCTAAAATAAAATCGTTCATGAAAAATACGGACATCAACGAACGTTCGGCAATTATAGATAAAGTCGTAGAATATTTAAGCTAAAGCTCCACAACTAATTAAGTTGTTTAATAATTATTTTAAGCTATTATTTAAGAAGATAATATTTAATTACTGGATACGATTTATAGATTAGAGCAAATCGAAAGCTTTTTGTTGTAGCGGGGTGAATAAATCTATCTGAGTGAATGTAGCACTTTTGCTAGCTTGATTTTAAGCATCTCCGTTAACTTAGCAGTTGTTCAAGCGGAAACTACTCGAACTGAGGAGCGAGCTGTTAGAGCATTGATATTCTAATTAATAGATCCTATCCAACATCGATCCTTACTCTAGACTAAAAATGTGGTGACGAAAGCAGAATGAGGTTCTACCGATTTCAAGAATAAATTGTTTTTTAAACTTTTTGCACTTTATCTTCTACCCGACAACTGGACCCATGATCTCCCCCTCTTTAAACATATGGTTTCAATACTGGTCCTAATTTACTCCAAATCTTCCTCAGTGCCGGCTGGCAATTCCTCTCTAGTTTTAGCCCGCTTATCGACTAAAAATAGATTTCGTCAGGCTATTAGCCTCTCTCCCGAATATTCGTTCGGTGCTACAAACTTAAAAAGAGTTAGCTGTATTTTACAATTATCAAGTTATCTCCATCTAAATGTAGATTATACAACGCTTATTCGGCCTATGGCTTCCATGGCTCGCAGAAGAGTTACTTTTTTAGCTCTCAACATTTCATGGTCACCTAAACCCATTATTATACCTAGCCCAAATTCAATTCTAACTCTTTCAATAATCGAGATGAATACACCTAAATCAGAAGTATTGCTCGACCAAGTAATGATAGATATGGGCCACCCATCTCTATCTATCAGTAGACCATAGTTTATCTAGTATTCCCGCTCTTTTTATTAAGAGAATACCCGAAACACCCTAACTGACGATACGCGCCTTCGATATAACTTGGCAAAAGATCGTAAAATATGATATTCTCGTCATAAAATGTATTTTTACCCAAGCCTGACTTCAATAGCTCACTACTTGTCCATTAGTCAGTCCATAGCCCCATAGAGCTCATTTTCGTCAGTATCAACGCATTCAATTCGGCGGACAAAGATATATAATAACTAATTAATCCTAATATATTAAATAGGAATCAACATCTACATACATACGTTTTTATTATAATAATATTATCTTATTATCGTAGTATTAATATCTTATCGTACTTTTACTTGTAAAATTTTAAATTAACAAACTGGCTATAGACAAGGATAGAAATATAATAATCAACGCCGGTGATGATGGCCAGAGTAGTGACGGCAGTAATACCACGAACAGTAATGATGGTAACAAAAATAATGCGTATGGCGGCAGTTTGACTCTCTTAACGACCGATAAAACCATAAATATAAAAAATATCGTGCTCCGATTAGCGTAATTAGTAGCCGTAAGGACTTAAGGGATAATACCGCCAGCGGTAGCTACGACGACGAAACCGAGAGTGCAGCCTCCTTCAAGGTAGGAGGGAACCGACCCTGTTAGTACTTAATACTCTACCCCTAGCCCTAACTAAACCGGCTAACGCTTATCCTCTACATTTCAATGCTACTATTCTAAAACTAGGTTCGAAAAAGTCGCCACTATTAGCATTGGTAACGGCCGAATCGGCGAAACTACTACTTTCGCTAGAACTACCTAGTTACAATTTAAATTTCTGGTCTTCAACCCGGATATTTTCGTGCGTAGCGGCGTAAGCAGTCCAATAATCACGGATAATTATTCACTACCGCTAAATAATAGTGCACTTCGTAAACTATTCAACGTACCCTCAGGCGCTGCCGTAGCAACCCTTTATAGGGATTAACAGGCCACCTACTGAGCGAGTGACCAAGTGACCCTGGTTTCATTAGCGGCCTCCCCACAACCGATTGACCAGACGAGAGCGACGGATAATTTCCTGGTCGTTACGGACGGCCGCGCGCAAAGCCGCAGTGGAGCCTATGATAACGACGAATCGGCGGCCGCGGGTGATGGCAGTATAGAGCAGATTACGACGCAGCATGATATGGTGAGCTCTGGTCAAGGGAATAATAACCACGGGAAATTCCGAACCCTGAGACTTGTGAATAGTTATAGCATAAGCTAGAGTAAGTTCATCAAGATCATTAAAATCGTAAACGGTAGAACGGCCGTCGAAATTGACGATTATTTCCTGAGTTTCAAAATCTATCCGATCAATGAAGCCGCTGTCGCCGTTGAAAACTTCGCGCTGGTAATTATTTCGAAGCTGCATTACCCGATCACTACGACGAAAGCTACGGCCGAAACGGGTAATAGCGGGGCCACCACCAGGGTTGAGGCTCTGGCTCAGAATCTGGTTGAGATCATCAGTGCCTAGGCCCCGACCATGCATGGGGGTCAGTACCTGAATATCTTCTCTTGGATTAAGACCGAACTTAGCCGGAATTTTTTTTGTAACCAAATACAGGATTTTTTTGATAATCCTAGCAGGATCATTTTCTTCCATAAAATAAAAATCGCCCTGCTCTCGGTTACGGCTGCTTTCAGGCATAAAACCCTGACTTACCTGGTGAGCGGCACGAACTATTTGACTGCCGGCGGCCTGGCGATGAATTTCAGTAAGACGGGCTACAGGCATAAGGCCGGAATCCAAAAGATCAGCTAAAACTCGCCCCGGCCCCACCGATGGCAATTGGTCCCGGTCGCCCACAATTATAAGGCGGGCTGAATAAGGCAGAGCCCCCACAATTTGGTTCATCAACCCTATATCCACCATGGATACTTCATCGATGAGCAGCAGATCCAATTCTAGCTTGTGCCCGGGCCCACGCAGAAAACCACCAGCCTGAGGAGAATATTCCAGCAGACGGTGCACCGTCTGGGCGGGCCGGCCCGTAGCCTCAGATAGACGGCGAGCAGCCCGACCCGTGGGGGCTACTAGACCCAACCGGGCATGAACGGCTCCGAAAATAGTGGTGATGACACGGGTGAGAGTGGTCTTGCCAGTGCCAGGGCCGCCAGTGATGATGAGAATCTTCTTTTCCAAGGCTAATCGAGCCGCCTGACGCTGACTATCGGACAGATTCAAATGCAAACTTTGCTCGGCCCAGACTAGGGCTTTATCCTGACGAGGAATTTCACAATCCGGCCGGGTATGGAGAATAGCTAACAAGTCGTGAGCCACCCAGGTTTCAGCCCGGTAAAGACGGGGGGGGTAAACGTCAATCTCGCCTGGTTCATCCTGCAGTCCGCTTTTAACCCGGCCAGTCAGGATAAGACGACCCAAAGCGGCTTTAAGTTCCCCCCGGTTCGCTTCCGGTAAGAGTTTATGCCCGGCGGCCAACAGAATTTGATCGGGGGTGTAAACATGCCCCTGTTCGGTCGCCTGGTTCAAGGCGTAAACTAAGCCTGCCTCCAGGCGCAGGGGAGAATTCGGGGTTAGACCCAGACTACCAGCCACCTTGTCGGCCGTAGGAAAACCTACGCCGTTAATCTCATAAGCTAGACGATAAGGATCTTCGCGAATGAGCTGTTCGGCCCCGTCGCCCAAACGGCGGATTATCTTAAGACCGATGGCAGGGCCCAGGCCGAATTCGGCTAAAAATTCTAGCAGCCTCTTGAGCCCCTGACTCTTCCGCCAGGCTTCAATAACGATTTCACGGCGATGAGGCCCTAAACCTTCCACCTCGACCAAGCGCTCAGGATGGCTATCCAGAATTTCCAAAGTCCGTGGGCCAAAATGATCCACCAAGCGCCCGGCCAGAACTGGCCCCACCCCTCGGATCAGACCCGAGCCCAGATACTTTTTAAGTCCGGCTTCGGTCCGAGGGGGCAGCAGACGAGCGCTGGTCACCCGGAATTGACGACCATACTTTAGATTGTCAGCGAACCTCCCCTCCATTTCTACATATTCCCCTTCCACCGGGCCAGGAAAGATACCCACTGCGGTCACGAGTCTACCCGGTTTCATAGGGCGTACGGTCAAAACCGTATACCCATTATCCGCATTGGTAAAGGTGATACGCTCAATACGACCGGAGATAATTTCCAGACAGATGGCAGACGGATCCGGCGGCGGTAAAGTCATTTTTAACTCGCGGCCAGTTCCAAAGCCCGAGCAACTCCGATGGTGGGGAAGACCTGACCCGGAACAGCTGGGCTCACCTTCCAGCGACCTTCAGGCTCCTGACGGAGGCGAATGAAGAAGTCCTGAGTTAAATGGTCCTCAATGACAAAAACTCTTAAAAGTCCCTCAGCCCGGTGAGGATCGAAAATAAATTCCCGAAACCGGACCACTACCGCCTCCACGCAGCCCCGGGGGCTGAAAGTTGTCGGATCCAGATAATCACGATAAAAAGCCTGCATTTTAGTCTCCTTAATAGGCTCCAGCCTGCCAGCCCGCTCGTTTTTGTAGCCGGTCAAATGATAAAATTGCTGCTGACCACCGCCCTGCCATTTCCGTTCATACTTTGTATTCAGTTCAGCCGGCCGTTCAGCTAACTCCAAAGTAAGGGCCGAGCCCTGAGCCTGAGCCAGAACCCAATCAGCTAATTTCCGGCTATCGGTGACCAAACTAAAACGGCCGCTACTTTCCAAGCGATCAGCAACCAAGTTCAAAAAGTCCCGCTCAAAAATGCGTCGCCCCGCTTGTCGCTCAGCGGGCCAGGGCCGAGGGAAGAGGGTCCGCAGCACGGTTAGACTCTCAGGCAGGAAAAAACGCTCCAAAGCTACTTCGGCCCGAGTCAATATAACTTTAACATTGTTATGAGAGGGGGGGGTAGCTAACCGTCGCAAAGCCCTCTTAAGTGAAGCCCAGGCCACTTCTAACCCAACGAAATTATGGTCTGGAATCATGAGGCTAGCCCGGTTTAAATATTCACCATTGCCAAAACCTATTTCCAGCTCCAAAGGAGCCTGGCGACCAAAAATTTCCGCCCAAGGTAGAGGCTGGGGGTAATCTACAGGTTTCAACAAAGGTTCCAAAGAGCGGTAATATTTCCGGGAAAAAGCTAGCATAAGCCCTTTTTTTCAGTTTTGACCAAAATTCAACACGGCCTAGGCCTGTTCTAAGCGATGAAGGAGCCAAGTAACCAAGGTTATTAAACCCGGATAACAGAAGCCGACCAGATAAAGCAACTCTATATAAATAAAAGAGAAGTTGGCCACAATCTTGGTCGCACCGATGAATTCCAAGGCCGAGACAAAGCAAGGTAAGGATGAATATTTAATGAGTTTGATAATCTCATCGCCAAAGCCCGGCCCAGCCCGCCACACAACCCCCCCACCTGAGACAAAACAATGTTCCAGGAAGTCTGGCTGAAGATCATAACTAGGGCCAGGACGGCCAGAAACTAACCGCGATAGATAGATAAAATAGCTCCCCAGATGTATTCTGAATAATAGGCTCCATTGCAGAGGGTAAAAATAATAACCGAGGTTAAGTATAGCTAAGAATAGAAAAGCCACCAAGATTCCGGCCACCAGTGAACCTAATAGATTAATTTCAACCAGAGACCTAATCAGATTAGGCTATAATAACAGCCCACTAATTACATGACTAGAACGATATCGAAAAAAACAAAACATAGACTGCGAAAAAAACCGCCAGAAAACGCGGCTACCTAGCCTCGCGCATATTACTAACCACCAAATCTAAGGCTAAACCTAGAATAATCGAAAAGCCACTAACCTTCAAATTCAGCCAAAACCCAGCGGTTAAGGTCGAGGTGTTTCTAGTATTAAGCCAGGTTAAACATCAACCTAGCCTCATCAATTCAACCAGACGAGCACAAAAATTAGCCACGCAGCTACAGTTATCTGGATCCAGAAAAGTCTGGGATGACTCCTTTTTAGTAATGCGTCTCTCTTCCATAAAAATTATTGAGCCAGTCAGACGACAGACGAATTCGATATAGCTAATGCACTGAAGCAGAGTACTTCTGCTACTACCTTAAGGGCCGATGGAAACTTTCAATTTACCCTAGCTCAAGGGCAAAAAGACGCTATTTAAAATCAGTTCGCCGCCGAAATTTTTGGAAAGGTTTCTGATTTCTAGAATAGACGTCTTCATTTCAGGAACCGAATTTTTCCGCTTTAGCCAGGCCCGGAAGACGAAGTCAGGCATAAAGCCACCCCAGTAGCCGTACTTCAGTCAAAGTCAACAAATAATAGCTTGCTCCGACCATGATAAACATTAAAAATAGGCAGTAATTAGTAGAACTAACACTCTTGAAGCTAGCCATTGTTTTAGACAGTCGATAGAGTAGGCTATAGTTTAATCTTTAAGAAGAATAGAATATTCATTATACCAAACCGGGATAGATAAGCGCAGGGACTACTAGGCCGAAAAAAATTCTAAGGCCAGAATCACCTTAAACTACCCAGCCGAAATAGATAAAATGGTCCCAAAAAAAATCTAAGACTGGTAAGATAGCACTGCACAAACTCAGCTACCGTAGTCGCACTGATAAAGTCCGGAATACGCACCCACGCCCCGACCAGATAAAAGATTAATTTTTCCAGCTAACTTTAATAAAAGCCATAAAAGAACATAAATATCAAACGCAGAATGAGCACGCCGCAAAAAAAATCAACCGCAGACACCAACCAGACGCCCACTCCAATAGGGTTCGTAACCCTGCAACACGACCATGATCGTAACCAAAATAAAGTTGCTGATCGTGGCCATAACAATCAAAATGCAAGTTATCTCTACCCTACCCAAAAAATAGACCGCGGTAGGCTAGGTGATTCCAACTTCAATCCACCAGACAACTAGGAAAAAATAGATAGCAAAAAACGACACTAACAATTTTCACCGGGTTTGTATTTATCAATAAGTTCCTACTAATAGAGAAAGGTTATGAGTCTAGTTAAACTAGCATTGATTAATCTAAGGATTGCTTCGTCATCTTTGTTTACTTCCACAGCGAAAATTTCGAAGGGTAACCCGGCGAGATCGATAACTTTGAGGCCAAACTTGGTGGTATCCTCGTCAGCTAAAGTATCACTCATAACGGCAATATTAAACGGCCTTTTTTAACATTCTAAGCAGCTAGGGTATAACTGGGGTATTCCTTCAGTTTATAGTTACGGCCGTTCTTTTTATTAATTTCAGCCATAGCCTGGACGCCGAAAGTACAAGACGGCACACCTATTTTGAGATCGGCAGATAAGGCTTTTCCGGCGGTAAGAGAGGAATCAGTAGGCCCTAGTACCCACCTATTGAATGGTCTAATAGAGCTGGCTGAAACCGAGTTGAATCTTGTGCTCATTCGTTATCAATAGGCCTGGGGCAATTATACCGATTCTTCCAACTTTCAGGGCGGCCACGATACCACTCTATTCCATGGATCGGTGTTCTACTTTGAAGCTATATTCCTTAGTAATCCAATTGGTAGCGTCTACATCGAACCCCGTGAACTGGTCATCAAAACCGATATAGACGAAAGGTTAATTTTTGTTGTTAATACCGTTTCCATAACCTATATCTACTTCCGTTTTCTGGGTCAGAGCTAGCCTACACCAAAGCAGAACCAGAATGAAAAGACACAGCGCTTTTTTAACATGACTGAATTTTTCTTTCTCCACCTAATAATTATTTTAGGTTATGTATTCCAGGGAATCCCTAAACTACAAGATTATATCATTATAACAAATCGATCCGCTTCCTTCTACCAGAGGATCGGTCTGATAATTTACTGGGGTATTTTTTTGAGCTATGAGACTTAAACCAACTAGGTAGATAAGGAGTGATAGGCTAGTTCAGTAATTCTTATTTTAGGGTTATCTGGTAAGAATAAAGACTAAATTAATGTATTTGTAATAGTGAAAGATCACAAGTTTTAAATATTTTATTTGGAAAAATTAAAGTCGGTAATAAAACTATAGGTCGAAACTTTGCTTTGCCGACGGGGTCTATTATTTCAAGACCGGTCTAGTTAATTTTCAATGAGTTCTCGTCATCATAAATTGGAACTCCTTCCAACCATTTATACCGATACTTTCTTCAGCCTTTACCTAAAACGGACTTATACAAAAATAAGCGGTTTAGTTTAAATCTAGAAAGATATTCTTGTAAAATCTTGTGGTTAGAAGAGTTATAGGTAAAGAGAAAGTTGAACTCGGACTACAAAATTTTTTCGAAGAACACTTTGGTAAATAGAAAAGTCATCACCCAGAAAGATTGGATGCAATTCTTTAATTTTTAAAGCTCCCTTAGCCAATTAACGTAAAGCGGCTTTCTGCTCGCAGCCTTATTCCTTATCCTTGTCTTGCGGAGTTATAAGTTCTGGGGGGCAGGGGCAGAACTATATTTTGGTCTAGTGCGATAATGGCGGTCCCTAAAAAGCTATGAAAGTATTCTATTCCTCCGCCAGAATACTTTCTAATAAAATAATTCCAGCAATATATTTTATAATAATTAAAATACTTAACCTTATTGAAAAAGAATTTGCAAATTGAACCAACTATGTAGTCCTTAAAAAATACACTGATGAGTTAGAAAAGAAGGACGCTACATAAAAAAAACAGCAACTATCAAAAAGCATATATCAGGTATGGAATAATAAGTACCCTGATCGAAATGCTTATCCAGCATCCTTTCAACCTGCTCCCGAAGCAAGATTAGATATTTTTCTAAATATTATATGAAAATATTTTAGCATAAATTAAAACAATTTAAATTATGTTCCAATAGACTTAATGCAAAATATGCCAAACTAAGAACCACTACTAATATTACTCTATTTTAAGGAATGACTACTCAAGCAGTCCAAGCTATTTCCATCATGGTACAGCAAAGACCTGAGCCGATACCCATCAAACAGAGACGCCCCCCGGAGGGGAGGAGATTTTGTTCTCGAGCTAGATCTAAGGTAAAAGGGATGGCAACTGGACCCATGTTACCGAACTGGGGAAAAGTTTTGATAAAAATATTTTCATCTAAACCCAAATTCTGGCAGAGTTTGTGGGTATTGGCCGCGCTAACTTGGTGGCAGATGAGACGAGAAAAATAATTTTGGCTCCAACCGAAGGCGGCGGTACCGAGTTTAAAAGTCTCTTTAGCTAGAGTCACTCCAGCGGTGAGCAAGGCGGTAGAATCAGTTTCCATGCCACTAATATCACCCCGACAAAGGCCATTAGCTCGGGCGTTACTATAACTGACAGAACGGACCAGATAAGGGGCCTCGGGATAATCCATCCGTCGACCCAAAATCATAGCCGCGCCGCCTGAACCCAAAGTTAGAGTAGCAAAATTACGAAAGAAAGTGGTCCGATCAATTGTAGTTTCCCGCAATGTTTTGAGGGTATTCTCTAGAATGAGCCGGCTATTTTCACCGGCCGTTATCAGGGCATGCCGGGCCCGGCCCCGTTCAATAGCTAGGGCGCCCAGTTCTAACCCGTCGATGAAACCGAGGCAGGCGTTACCTATATCTAGACTTTTAATGTGTCCGCCGAGGTCGAGACGGTGTTGAATTATGGAAGCGGTGGAAGGTTCGAGATGATCCCGGCCGACTGAGGTAGAATACAATAGATCCACCCGCTCGCGATCGAATTTATACCGAACAAAAAGGGTTTTCGCCGCCCGAGCTGCCACTAGACTGGGCGGGTAAGATAGAGGATAGAGACGCCGCTCCAAAATGCCCGTCAGCGAAGCTAAGAGGCCTCGGGGCAGTTTCAATCGCCCGTAAACCTCTGCCAGATTATCTTCTATTTCAACCGAAGCGATTATCGTCGGGGCCTCGTCCCGGGCTAGAGCCACTATAGCCACTTGGTCGAATTCAGACGGACCCATTAACGCTCCTGTTCTCAAGAGTATATAAAAGTTTAATCATAGCATTTTCTGAGGGAAATGTACTAACATTAGCACCAAATCGACTAAAATAACGATACTCCCAGTCCAGGGCCATATTTTGAGAAAAGATTAGTTTAAAATTTTGTCTCAATACAGAAAAATTAAAATTATGGTTAATATCGAACTAGCTTCATCCAGTCCAGAAATTCTGACTAAAATAATTAAGGCCGGTCTCAACGTGGCCGTCTTAATTTTTCCCATGGCGCGTCAAAAAAACATTAGGCTATGGTAGAAATCATCCGCCGACTTGACAATGAAACCGGGTTTCAGCCTTAGAATTTTACAGGATCTCTCCGACCCTAAGATTCGCCTCGGTGACATCCGAGATCGGATTCTAGAATCCTGTGCCCCAGTGCGGCTAATCCCCGATTCAGAAGAAATTGACGACGCGTTAGCGGTTAATTAATTACAAATATCTTCTAGAAGACGTCTCAATTAACGAATAGGTGCTCCTAACGGTAAGCTAAGTTTAAAAGTTACAGCTAAAGATAGCCCAGTGTTTGATCTGTGAGGTAGTGACTAGCTAAGCTTTAAGTTCTCATACGGGCGTTAACTGGCCCGACAGAAATCTACGCATTCCGGCTTTCACAGAAAAGGACTAGACCGATTTAACGACGGGCCTAGAGGCTAGAGTGAACTTTGTAGCTATGAGCTTTGTTCATTCAGCTAAAGATTTAACCCCGCTTAGAGAAATGATTAGCCATAGCAGTCGCCCGCTCCTTTTAATCGCTAAAGTAGAAAAACCCCAGGCCGTAACAGCTACTGAGAAAAATTTAGAAGTGATAGACGAGATTATAGAAGCCCGGGATAATTTAGGCATTGAAATGCCCATAGAATAAGTACCGGTTATCTAGAAGAAACTCATCCACGCCACACGACGTCGCGGTAACATCGTCATTACCGCCACCCAGATACTGAATTCTATGGTCTCCAATTTTATACCTAACCGGACGTAAATAACTGCCGTGACCAACGCCATTTTAGACGATACCGACGCTGTGATGCTCTCTGAGGAAACCGCCGTAGGCCAGCATCCAATTCAGTCGATACAAATGCTGGATAAAATATCGCGGTAGACCGAGCCCATCATGGATAACCAAGCATTTTTGATTGAAAAAACAATGCACCCATCTGAATCCTATCGCCTGCGCTATTATCCGAGCAGTGGCCATCTAGCCCGAGACTTGAATTCCAAAGTCATTGTAGTCGCCTCTCAAGGCGGCTCTACAATTCGGATACTGGCTTACCTAAGGCAGCCGATAGTGGTTTTTTTGGTGGGCTTGACTTCCAACCCCGCCATTTATCGCTAGCTAACCCTATCTGGGGGGGTCATCCCAGCTTCTAATCCAGCCCTACGAATCCATTGTTCTGCTGAAACAGCTAGCCAACGAATGGGTGGTATGGCACGGCCTGATCAAAAAGAGCGACAAGACTTTTCTACTCTGCGGCATACCCTTGCAGACTTCAGGCACTACTAACCTGATTAAATTTTTGAATATAGTTAAATTAGTGAGAGATTATTTTTCGCTTTATTTTTTAATTTGTAAAAAAAATTAAAGGCTTTTATCCAGCCGCCACTGATTGAGATTGTGGTATTTACTTTTACGCAGGTACTTGGCCCAGGGGCGACGATGAGGGAGACGGTACTGAGGGTGAACTTCTGGGTTAAATGGAGTATCGATAGCTAGACGGCGAATGGGGATAGTGACTAAGCTGGTCTCTATAGTAAATTCAAGCTCCTGGCGCCAAATGAATGGGTTTTCCTGAACCGGATTATCCTGAAACAGGTATCGTCGCATACCAATGTTTAAAATCAGGCCTACAGAAGCCACGGTCACCATTAGAGAGGTGCCACCGTAACTAATAAAGGGTAAAGGTATCCCTACTACTGGGAGCAGACCCGTTACCATGCCCACATTGATGACCACCTGCCAAAACAAAAAGGATGTTAGCCCCAGGGTAATGAGACTACCAAAGCGATCCTGACTACGTCGGGCTACAGCTAGGGCCGAAATCAGAAGAAAGGCAAACAGAACCAGAACCAAAATAGCCCCGACGAAGCCCCATTCCTCAGACAAGGCAGCAAAGGCAAAATCAGTTTCCGCTTCGGGCAGAAAACCGTTTTTGTGCTGCGGGCCGGTCATAAAGCCGCGACCCCTAATCTGGCCACCACCAATGGCATTTTCAGACTGAACCATTTGCCAACTATTACCAGAAGGATCACGTTCAGGGTAAAGATAGGCTTCGACTCGTTGAAGCTGATGTTTTTTAATTAGGCCGTTTTCCTGTAGAAACTGCCAGGAATCGGTAACCTGGAGAAAGACGGCAAAGCCGACAGCCAGGACCAAAGTAAGAATCAGAACTAATAATAGATGAAACCGGAAACGAAAGGCTAAAAAAATTGGTAGACTCAGGGCAAAAAGGTGAATGGCCGTGCCTAAGTCGGGCTGTTTGTAAATCAGTATAAAAGGCGTTAAAATTATCAGTCCGGGAATAAAAAGGTCAGTTAGCCCCAGTCCGGCGGAAAGATCGCACTTAGCAAACCAAGCGGCCAGGGCTACTACCACCACTACCTTAACGAATTCAGAGGGTTGAAAACGAAAAAATCCCACGTCCAACCAACGAGTAGCTCCATTGATCTTAATCCCGATAACTAAAACCGCCACTAAACTGAAAATACTTAAGCCGTAGATGGGCCAGATTATTTTTTTCAAATATTGATAATCCAGAAAAAGACTCAGACCCAGCCCGACCAGAGATAGCCCTAGGAAAAGACTTTGACGGGTGAACCAAGAACAATCACCACCAAAGTCAGTCGAAGCGGAAACACTATAAAGATTTATCAAGCCGCAAAAGCATAGAAGCAACATAGAACCTAGAAGCGGCCAACTGAAATTTTCCAGAAGTCGATAATTGAGGCGGAATTTTATCAATTTTTTTTCACCAATGAATTCATTGCTAAAGTAAAATACTTTATATTATTATTAAATTATACTAACCCAAAATATACTCAATTGTCAAGGAGATATAAATATTTAATCACTCTCAGCGTAATAAAATCAAGACACCCGGCGGGCGCTGTGATAGCGAGTGCTGAAATATTCGGCGGTTAAGCTAGAAATAGCCACTTTTTTACCACGTCCGGGGGCGTGGATAAATTTTTTATCCCCCAGATAAAGACCGACATGGGTAATGCTGTTGTCGCAGTGGTCGCTGAAAAAAATTAAATCCCCGGGGCGAAGCTGCTTTTTTTTAATGGGCCGGCCCACCCTAGCCTGTTTTTCAGCTGCGCGAGGCAATTCTAAACTCAGCTGGTGATAAACATAATAGGTCAGGCCGCTGCAATCGAAGCCGCTTTTGGGATTGAAACCACCGTACTGGTAAGGAACGCCAATATATTGACGAGCAATTTTGGCCGCAGCTAGGCCCAGATTAGACCGAGGAATGAACAACCCACAACCATTAGCTAGAACTAAAGCAACCAAAAGAGGTATTAAAAACCTAACTATTTTTGAATCAAAATTCATGCGCAACCATCCTTTCAGAGCAACCGGCCCGCATGACTTGGGGATTATTGTAAAAGACTGTCGGCAGTCATTTCTCGAGGCACGTCAAGCTCCATAATCTTAAGCAAAGTCGGGGCTACATCGCTAAGACGACCGCGCCGGCTGCTGAGCCGGCCAGCCAGTGTATTAGCCGCATAGATGCATTCTACGGGGAAAGTGGTATGGCTTGTCTTAACTAAACCAGTTTCCAGATCGATCATTTCCTCAGCATTACCGTGGTCAGCGGTGATTAAAATATGATAATTTCGGGCTAAAAGGGCCGGGACTATTTCCGCCAAGCACTCATCCACTACTTCCACGGCACGGACGGCCGCTTCGAAAACCCCAGTGTGCCCCACCATGTCGCCGTTAGCATAATTGATGACGATGAAGGGATACTCCTGAGGGAGATAGTCTTTAAGAAAATTTTGGGTGAGGATAAAAGCTTCCATCTCCGGATGGCTGGCGAAAGTGGCCGAGTCGAAGCGACCTTTTATTTCCACCTGCTCTTCCATAGAAAAGGGACGGGTAATTTTACCATTGAAAAAGCTGGTAACATGGCGAAACTTTTGGGTTTCAGCCAACCGCAGTTGTCTCAAGTTGTACCCGGAAATAACTTCACCCAGCAGCTGGGGTAGCCCCTCCTCTCCACCCATGGGGCCCAAAAGGTATTCGACTAGTTCATCGTAATAACGGGTAAAGCCAAGATATTTGATTGCGGGCCGGAAGGTTATCCGGCCAGGATAGACCGGGTCGAGAAAAGCTTGGGTCAACTGAATAGCTCGATCCTGCCGGAAATTAGTGTGAATAACCGCATCACCATCTTTAAAACCGGGATAGCCCTCAGCAATGAGGGGGGGGATATATTCATCGACCATGTCAAAATTATCCGGGGTCCGATCGGTCGCCCAAGAGGCTTCAACGGCTAATATGGGGTCACCGGTGAAGGGGTAGCCGCAACCTTCGGTGAGGGCACGGTAAGCCTGGTCGGTGAGGTCCCAATTGTGGCTACGATCCATGCTATAATAACGACCCATCATAGTTCCAATTCGAGCGCCTCCAACTTCCTTCATGACTAGTTTCAGGCGGGCCAGAAACTGGGGGGAGGACCGGGGGGCGGTGTCGCGACCATCTAAAAAAGGGTGAAGATAAATCATCCCGCCGGGATTTTCCGCACGGGCCTGACGCATTATTTTAAATAGATGCTCCTGATGGGCGTGAACACCCTCGTCCTGCAAAAGACCCAATAGATGAAGGGCCCCGCCGGTTTTACGCCAATGAGTCATTATTTCGGCCCACTTGAGAAGGCGGAAGAAACTGCCATCGCGTAGGCCGTCATCAATGCGTTTTAGTTCCTGAATAACGATGCGGCCTGCGCCCATATTAAGGTGGCCAACTTCACTGGATCCTTGATAACCATTGGGTAGACCCACGGACTCGCCGGAAGCTTCCAGCAAAGTCCAAGGATATTTAGTTAAAAGCCCGTCGATACAAGGCGTTTTAGCCGCTAAAACGGCGTTGCCCCCAGGGTCTTCATTACGACCCCAGCCATCACGGATAATCAAACATGCTGGTCTCATAAATTTATCCTCCTTATTCAGATGATGATACACAGAAAAGCCTCGTGCGATTTTCAAGGTTGGACGGATCATCGAAGGACTACTTTAAAGAATTAACAAAACATAGGTAACTTTCTATAGCCTTGTTTATATCCGAATTAGCCCCGCCGCTGGTAAACCCTAAAGTTAATCATGTCTTAGTTGCACTGATAGATAACTAAATCGTCTTTGCAACGAAACTGGTGGCAGCCCACTAATCCTAATTCACCAGATCGGTCATCAGACAGCTAATGCTGGAAAGTACATCTATAACCAGGGTAATAATTCCTGGCCGCTAGATTCCACCGTAAAACTATGTAACCTCCTAAAATAGAACACATAGCATTGGCCACCAACTTATTCATGTCGTCGTCATCCACCAGCAGGGTGTGAAGGCTGGTAATACTCCCAAGGCCAGTAAACGGTCTATTCCGGAAAACTAGCAGCTGAGTGAAAACCGAGGAGGGCATACCCCCTGATGATAGCCAGTTCGCCAATAGAAAGGCCAATCTCGCAGGTGGTTAAAGCATAACAGGTGACCGTTCTATTATCAGAATGACATTCAGATCCTAGTCGCGGAATATTCGGCGATAGCCGTGTCCATATAGATGCCGCGCATACATGCTAAAGTTAGTTCTTAATTAGTAGTAGTATCATCACGCTGTAGACTAGGCCTTCCGTCTTTAAATCTTTTTTGATAAATTCTATGACTTTGCGACCGTACTCACCAACCAGGGCGATAACGTTAAAGTCAGCTTTCATTTAGCGAATACTCATGCTTAAATAGGCACTCTCGCTCCAGGGAGTTGCCGAAACAGACGTGAATCGGGTAACGGCCATAAAAAACTAAGGGGGCTCCAACCATCGATAATCTAACCTAGCCCATTCACAATTCGATCCAGAAGATTTTAACCCATCAACTCCGTAACCGGGCTTCCGATGAACAAAAATTGACTACCAAGGGTAAGCTCAGTTATTTCCCTCACCAGTATAAATTAAATAGCGCCATTATGGAAAACCACCACTTCGACCTCAATAGATAGGCAGCCGTCTACCGAGCAAATACAACAGTCTTCTTCTACTGAAGCGACGAATTTATCGCCTTCTATAACTAAATTAATAACTTTAATATCTTATCCTTTCAGGGAAAAGAGGCGAATCCCCTTAAATAGAATCAAATGAAGGACAAAACTCTGAAGGTCGAAACTCATTTAGCATCCACCTCATAGGCGCCGGTGAAGATGACTCGCAAGATATTCAGAACCTAGGCGGCGCGGTGCCTGGCCGTAGCATCCAAGCGGATGATATCTAAATTTCATAATTAAATTCTCCAATTCCAAACTCTAATCAGGCTGAAGATTAACTTTGACTAGAACGCAAAGATGGTGCCTGTATTTGGCCTAGACTTATTCTAGAATAGGAATACCTTGGGACTGGATTTGAAAAGTGATTTAATAGACCTAGCTCAGAAAATCTATGCACCCCTCAAAAGAGCAGGCGACCAGATTTTTTATCCCACTCAGTTATTTATTTAAAATCTATTCAGCCACTTCGATAGTTAGTTTGATCATCAACGATTCCTTAGCTACCCATAAATCCTGATAGAGGGTTTCTAAGCAAGTTAAAAGAACGATCAGGGGTTCTATATTTTCCTACCAAGAAGCCAGGCCCTTAGCCTGGTCAGCGGTCCAACCTTCTTCAAGTCTCCGAGTGTAATCTTTTCCCCAGCCGTCGGGTTTGGCCTCTTCTAAAACGGTAATCAACCCACTTCCAAATAATTGAACGATCGGGACAAATTTATATTAGTAAAGTTGAGGTTGGCTCAATATCTAGGTTATGGTATTAGAACCGCCGGTCGCCCGGCTATCCATAGGACCTCGAGTTTTTTCTGCTGTAACACGTCTTCGGTCTCGTCCAACATGTTAATAATAACGTTTTCTGAGTCGATGATACGTAAACTGATATCCTGCTGCAAGGGTTCAAAAAATTTAAAAATAAGCTGAGCGCTCTTACCTAAATTAATGTAGGCCAGTATCAGGGCTATGGTCTAGAACTGTTCATTATGGATAATTTTTCTTAGGGCCTTGATGTCGATGTTCTTGGTGTTAAAAAAGGTACCAAAGAATTAATATCCAGAATCAGGCCTTTGGCTCAGTCTCCACTAATGGGTTGGCTGATGGTGTTTTTGAAAAAATTATCGCCCTCGATTCAAATGTCGGACGGTAGTTAGATAGTCTCTACGACTTCTCACAAAATATCCTACACTTACTCGAGGGCAATGTTCTGAATCTTACTTATAACTTTACCCAGATTCTTGATTCAATATCTTCAATTTTCTTGAAAATATTAGTCGCGAACTCCTTGCCCGGAGTCAGCATAAAAATGGTGGTTTTCCGGCCAAGTTAGGACTTCGCTCTTTCCCCCTTCTTTTTTGGCTATGCTTTCCCCTTATACTTTTAAAATCTGTTTTCATCAGATGAGAGCGCTTTTCGTTTAATCCAGCCACGGGACTAGACCTATGGTGCGGTCCATATTTTCTCGGGTCAGAGAGGGGATATTCTTGTAGCTCAGGATAACATAAGCTAGAACTGAGAGGGGTCGTCTTCTTTCTCCTCTGTCTTAGCTTCGATTTTTTCTTCGTATTAGAGAGTATTTTCCTAACACAGCGTCTGCCGGTTAATCGAAAAACTATGGACGGAAACGCAAAACAGCTTTAGTCCCAAAAATCATCTCTTCATTCATCTCTAGCCCATAAACATGTAACACGTCTTCACCTCCTAAGATGCGCTCCTCAGAACTATAACACCAAACATCCCAGCACTACAAATACACTAAACTAGCCCTTATTCTTATCATATAATCCTAAAATGAGAACTACTGAAAGTAGGGCTATAAATTACATATCACGCCTATTATCAAGCTATATATTTTAAGAGTAGACTGTTCCTCTAATTTTTAGTTGAATCGGAATAAACTAAGTTCACTTCTTCCCCTTCCCCAGGTGAAGTTTTGGGAAAATGGCTACCGATAAAACTAATTTGCAATAAAATTTGGAAATATACAGAGCCATCGCCCGAGCCAGCTTAGCGTCCCAACTTGAACCGGCACACAGAGCCTAAGTGACCACCACGCCTTCAGCATTAACCTTGGTCTCAGACAAGCGGAAATTAAGAGCTAACTTATCCTGGCAGTAACAATGACGATCTTTGCAGTCGGAGCAACTTTTATCAATCGAGAGACTTTGAAATGGATCAGGCTTTTTATCCTGATCCATAAGTTTCTATCCTTTAGTTCTATATTAACAAAAGAACAATTATAATATATTATTATAATTGTATCTACTGAAATTAGCAAGCCCAAAAGAACACACAGAGAAACAGAAAGATGATAATGCGCTATACCTATTCTGAAAACAAGATTACAAAATCCAAACTAATATCTCGCATAAAACCAGCTAGTTCGTTATAAACTAACCCCTTGATCTCAATAATCTATCCTTTAATTTACAAACAAGGAGCAAAGCAGCTACCCCTCTAAACAAAAGAGTTAATATCCACTTTATTAAATAAATGTTTTTAAACTCCAGCTATGGTAGAACTTCAGCTTAATTTGATTCAAAGACCCTCTACTTTACCTCAAAAGTTTTTAGTTTTACCACTATTAGCCTTAAAGTTAAGCTTGAGTTTTTACCTGTTAATTATTTAAATTAACTTTAGTTAACGTCAATAAAATGAGTAATAAGGAATTCCGGACACCAAAAGTCCCGCCTACATTGAATGGAACACGAGGCAGGCTCAACCAGTTTTGTTACAAAATTCGGTCTAAGTATAGCGAACTTTCGCCAGCCTTTAAGGAGCGACAAAGATAAAAAAGTGCCACCAGAAATAAGCAAAGATGCACAACGCATTCCCTTTACAAAAGACATTTCACGAAAGAATAAATGGTAACAGTTCTTGAGCATGAGCTACCGACCTTATGGATGGTCAGAAGTTTTTTGGGGACCCCGGGGCGCTTGAATGATCCACTCAGGCGTCTATCCCGGATACAAAGTACGGATTCCCGGGAAAAATAAAAACACCCGTTATTTTAGACCGATTATTAATTGAATCGGCCCGGTTGTTCAACCTTAACCACACCCTCAGCCTGATAACAACGCCTAGGAGTCTCACAAAACCATCACGCTAAGGTTCAATCACATTAAAAAGCAATACAATAATTTAACAGAAACCGCTCTCTACCATCTGACTGAATGGTCGCGCGAATTGACCAATAAAATATTACCAACTAGTCTAGATTACCGAACAATCAATGGGCTCAAAAAGGCAGTAAATTATCTAGCCAATATCAAATACCTCCAGCGTCTAAATTTCGGCCCGAACGGCGGCTGGGTAGTAAATGTTATCTACTCTCCCGGCCTTTAAAACCAACCAGCACCTTGACCGAAAAACTACCTTAAAAACGAGCTTTCCAGTTTTTAATTAAGGGCCAGAGCCCCAATTAAAATCAGACCATTAGCGAGATAGAGTTTACGGATCAGATGGCCGGAACAATCTAGCTCTACCCAATCGCCATCCCCAGCGGCCTTAATGCGTCTGACGACCATCCAATGTAAAGGAACAGTTAAAAGGCAAAGAACGGCGGGCCAGGCAATCATTCCGGTTAGCCAAAGCATAAGCAACAAAAGCCAAATCAACGGCCACCAAAGAGTTTGTAGAAAGGCAGCCCTAGTCTTGCCCAAAGTATTGGCCAAAGTATATTTTCCAGCCTTCAAATCGATTTCGATCTCCGGCAGACTCTGAAAATAGAGTATACTGGCCACCATAAAAGACACGGGAAGGGCTAACGCTAAAATGCGCTTATCCCAAGGTCCACCGGAAAGAGCCAAAAAAGTCCCACTGGTCATGATTAAACCCATATTAAGGAAAACCATTAATTCCCCCAGGGCGCGGTGGCCATATTTTACGGGCGGAGCTACATAAAAGAAACTGGAAAAGGCGGCAAAGACTATAAGGGCCCAAAGCGATTTTACCCCGGATAGATGGACTATAACCACAGCCACGGCCAGAGCTAGGATATATAGAATGGCAATGGCCGCAACTAGAGCCAAAGGGGTAATCTTGCCTTCCTGAATAACCCGTGACCCGCCGATGCCAACTCCATCGTCTACCCCCTGCATATAGTCAAAAAGATCATTGGCTAGATTAGTAGCTAGGTGAACAGCAAAGGAACCGAAAAGAATTAGAGCAAATAATCCCCAAGGTCGGGCACCGGTGTACTTAACTACGGCAGTAAATCCCAGGATAAGCGGAACTAAAGTGGCGATAAAGAAAGACGGCCGAGAGGCCTGCCACCAAACTGAAAGTTTTACCCACCCCACCGAAACCGGTACGTGGAGATTAGACTTTTTCGAAGCCATAATTTCTTCAGTTAACCATAGTAAAAATACCATTACAATAAATGGTAAGGATCAATATCCAGGATTAATCGTTGGCCGGGGACGAGACCTTTGCGAACTTCAGGTAACCATTTTTTCAGAAACAGCTCCCGTTTTCCTACCCCGGCGGCTCGCACTAGAAATTGGAATCGATACTGATCCTTTATTCTAGCCATGGGTGAAGGCACCGGCCCCATCAATTCTAAACCGGGGCCAAGTTTTTTAGCCCAAATCCGCCCCGGCCCAGCGGCGACTTCAGCTACCGAGCACACAGCCATTTCGTCGGGACCGCTCAATCGAATCAACGCCAGGCGTCCGAAAGGCGGATAACCGAGTTCAGCTCTTACGCCTATTTCAAATTGAAAAAAAGACTCATAATCATGATCAGCCACGGCTTTCAAAACCGGATGACGCGGCGTTAACGTCTGGATCAACACCTGACCCGGTCTTACGGCCCGCCCAGCCCGACCGGCCACCTGGGATAAAAGCTGAAAAGTCCGCTCGGCGGCCCGAAAGTCCGGTAAATTTAGACCTAGATCGGCATCAATTACCCCCACCAAAGTTAGGTTAGGAAAGTTGTGACCTTTGGCCGCCATCTGGGTACCTACCAAAACATTGAACTCCCCTTTGGCAAAACCCTGTAAAATACGTTTTAACCCTCCCCGAAGCCGGACTGAGTCAGCATCCAAGCGAGTACCTTTAGCTTTCTTAGGAAAGATATCTTCAACCATCTTTAACAACCGTTCCGTCCCTACCCCGAAATAGCGGAAAAGCGGGGAAAGACAGTTTGGGCAGGCCGAAGGTGGTTCAGCTCGGTACCCACATGAATGGCAGATGAGAACTTGGCTGCCACCCGGAATCAGCGCCAAATAAACTTCCCCCATGACTTCACCGCCAATTTGCCCAGAACCATGAAGAGTCAGGTTACGATTGCAGTGGGGACATTTAAGAGTCTCGCCGCATTTAAGGCAAAGAGGAAGGTTGGCTAAGCCCCGACGATTTATGAATAGAAGAACCTGTTCGTCCCGGGCCAGAGTCTCCCCCAAAGCCGCTTTAAGCTCGGGGGTAAAAACCTGTCTGTTCCGGGCTGACTCCGCTCCCTGATCTATAAGTTTAACTTCAGGCAGAACCGCAACACCGGGACGTTCAATCATTTTTAAAAGAGTCACCCGGCCGCCCAGAGCTGCTTCGTAACTCTCAAAAGAAGGTGTAGCTGAACCCAGAATTAAGGTAGCCCCGGACTCTCTAGCCCGCCACCGGGCTAAATCTCGCCCGTTATAATGCAAGCCATCGTCCTGCTTGTAAGCCCAGTCATGCTCTTCATCCACCACCACCAGACCAATATTTTCCAGAGGGGCAAAGACAGCGCTCCGAGCACCCAGCACCACCGGAGCCAAACCACGCTTAATACGCAGCCAATGGTCATGCCTTTGGCCAACCGTGAGACCGGAATGGATCATTGCTACTTTATCCTGGCCTAGGCGGTTTTTCAAAAGACCTTCTAGGCTTAGAGCCAAACTTATCTCCGGGGTTAACCACAGGACTTCGCGTCCCTGAGCCAGAGTTTTCTCAGCAGCCCGCAGATAGACCTCGGTTTTACCGCTGCCGGTGACACCAAAAAGCAAAAACTCCTGATGACATCGTCTCTGCAAAGCCTCTTCAACAACCGTCAGAGCCACCGTCTGCTGGCTGGTCAGCTGAGGGGGAGGGCCGCTTTTAAAGTCAAAAATAGCCCGCCCCGGGTCATCGCAAAAATTATCCCGCTCTGTCAATTCGACCAAGCCTTTGGCGACTAAAGAACGAGCCTGCGGCAGAGGATTTTTTATATAAGCTGCATAGTAACTTAAAGGTTTGGCTGACCCCTTCCGAATCAGTTCCCAAACTTCCCTTTCTTTCGGCCCCAAACGAGGGAGTAAATCGGGTGGTTTCAGAACCGGGCCCAACCATAATTCCCTTTTAGAGCGGGCGCCCCGGTGAACTAGCCGCAAACTAAACGCTACTCGCCCAGCGGCAACCAGCTTTTTTATGGCCACACCAAAACCTTCGGCCGTCAACATTTTTAGGGCCACCCCCTCTGGTCGGGTCTTAAACAGACGGGCCAACAACTCGGCTTCAGCCCCGAGCAGAGCCCCCCCCATTGTGCTTTCAGCGCAGGTTAAAATCACCACCTTCTCCAAAGCTGGAGATAACCCCCCAGGCAAAATTTCCCGAGCGCAGAGTCCAGGAGGATAATGATAATAGCGAGAAGTGAATTCAATAAGCCTCGAAAGACTAGGACCGAATAGAGGATCAGGTTCTATAATGGCTTTGATAATTTTTAAGTGATCTGAGGGCAGACCAATCTTTTTTTTCAGAGCTAGAATATATCCAACCACCGGTCGTGACCCAAAAGGTACTAAAACCGCCTGTCCTATTGTTATTGCAGCCGTTAATTCAGACGGAACTAGATAAGTATATAAGCTGGTTACAGCGGCATCTACCGCCACCTGAGCTAATAGATAGCTGATCGATAACTCACTAGTCAAAATGATTAGAAGCGCCAGTCACGCAAAGTAGTAACCAAAACTTTAATTTCTTTTCCCAATTCTTAAAAACTACCTCCAATATTGATATCGATAATCTTTTCGTGATCTTTATTTTCTAATTTTTTAGTGGTTTCAAATATACTTGCAGTAGAGGAAAAATTAATTATATTTTTTAAGGTATTAACTTCGGGCATATAGATATCTAGATCTTTAACTCCAATGCCCTTTTTCAGGCTAATCATATGCGGAATGACGCGCTCTAAGAACAAGTCTCTACTTTCAAAAAGCAAGTTTTTATTATCCATAATTTTTCTAGAATGGCAGCTATATCTAAATTAACGACCACTATTCCCCTCCGTTAATACTAATTTTACTACGACCTTCAATTTTTTGCTTAGCAACCACGGTTAATTCTTGAGGATTAAAGGAAATTGATACATAACTGGTTATCTCGGCATTCACGAACATCTCTTTATCACTTAACCAAGCGTGAACCGCTATGGTAACTACTGCAAGACCCAGGCAACTTTTTCAAGATCTTCCAGCTTTTTTTGATCACGATCAAACCATCTATAATTTGATATCTAACTGTCCATGAAGATTAGATCGAAATCTTCTTCCAATATAATCTTAATGGCTTCCTCACCGTTAGCAATTACTTTAACATTATGTCCTCTTTTAGTCAGCAGAGTAGCGGCCAATTTTTAATTTAACTACTTGTCATATACGACTAGTATTTTGCGCGGATTTAATCTTTTAGTCAACCGGATGTCTGCACTTTTTTATCCGCAGCTGGCTGTTTTAGTTTTGTCTCAGCTAGAAATGAAACCAGACAGGCCTTCAGAACTTCCTGAGGTATGGGATTGCTAATTATGGTTGATTTGCGGGGTAGGATGGAAATGACTTCATAAATTTCGCCAACGAAAATTAAGATCAAAAACAGCAGAAAAATTTCCAGATATTTACCAGTCAAGTAGTTAATGAGTTTCTATAAGTTCAACCCCAGCATCTAGCTGTGCGTTATAGAAACATTAGGATTAATTCCCGAATGATTATTTAAAAAATCTAAACCCGCAAGGGCACTTTCGAAAGAATGGAAAGAAAAGCCCCAGTGGTTGAGATAACCTTTCAACACCTCACGGTTAACTCCATTATCATCGGTCAGAATAACCAGGCAATCCTTCAATTTATCTTCATCGGACAGCAATAAAACCGCGGCTTTAGCTTTATGTTCATCATACCTATTCTTATACGTGAAGGCTAAGAGTGATAGACCAGTAGTAAAGACACTACCTTGCTCGAGAAGTGAATCCACAGTAATAGACCCACCCATAAATTTCACAATTCTCTTGATTCCCGTAAAGATAATGCCCGTGCTGTCAACGTTGCAGATGAAAGAACCATAGATAAAATTAAAAATAGAACCAAAACGGCCAGGCTCAATACCGAAACCAATATCTTTGATAACAACCCCTATCCACTTTGATTCCGCTGGTTCCGCCCGGTAAATTAAAAAGTTACTCTATCCTCTTTAGTGGATTTAAAAGCGTTATCCAAAAGAAAGGTCAAAACCTAACGAATCTGTAAGGAGTCGCCCAGGCACAGGAGGGTAGTCAGAGAAGTGCCCAGGCACCAGATAAAAGATAAGTTCAGATCTTTCCTCATAATTTTATAATTTTTAACGATTTACTACAGTAACTCTTTGAGATCAAAAGCACAACTTTAGATAGCCATCAGGCCATCTCCCAACTTGAAAAAATCCAGAAAAATATTGATCTTCCCCAGCAAAGTATCAATCACCTTTTAAACTTCCATTAGATAGAACCGCTGCTCATCATTTAACTCGACAAACAGAACTAGATCGATCATGTTAATAACCGCATTCATAGATGTTCTTATTTCATATTAGTCTTAGTTTTTTACGACCCTCCAATTCTCGTAACAGCCTTTCGGCGATTTCTTCCACTTCCTCTTCAAAAACATCGATAGTTTGATTAATTTTAAAAATTAAAGGGTTCAAGACCATAACCTACAGATCCATCAGAGAAATAACGAGTAAGATTAAAAAGAGCCAAATAGCACACTTCATTTTCACAGTCAATTTCACAGTCAATGCGCCTTCCAAATCTTTATTATTAATAGCTGTAATAATCTACTAATTAGCATTACGCACTCGGCCATACCGTAGGTCACTCCGTTCAAGTTCACCACCCAGAGTACTTTCCCTCTGAACTAAATTAAATGCTTTCCCTATTATAGGAGTAAAGGCCAATTTCAAACAGCCAAAGCAACCAGATAGATTTGGGTATTAAAAACGAATTCCACACTAGAAAATAGTTAAGCACCGAATAAAATCTAACCTTAGAATAACTATATCTGAATTAAGCAACTCACCATTTTTTATAAATTAACGCAATTATCGATAAAAACGACTGGCCATCATCCGATTTAAAAAAATTGATTATAAAGACCCTTTGATCAGCGAAGAAAGCGGATCAAAAATCGACAGGTTTCCCCCCCCTCCTGACTGGTCACTTTCAGGGTTCACTAAATTAGGATATCACAGTCAATTAGACCAACATAATAATCTTCCAAAACGAGCCGGCTATAGTCGATATAGGTAGACAGATTGAAACTAATGTTGGCTAGCCGAAGCCACTCGACAATAACTCCGACTCTAATATTAATAGCCGATTCTAGTTTATCTAAGATTAAAGCTCTGATCTACCAATAAAAATTGTAGGCCAAACTATCGAAACTAACTAGCCTAATAACGATTAGGCCATGATAAAATAAAAGGTTACAATTCTTTTGAAATTTTTGAGAGTACTAAAAATTATTTATTTTTATACATAAAAAATATCAGGTCGACCTAATATCCTCACCTAGACAGATATCCTGTAGTAAAAGAGATTAAAAAATATTTATCTGCTTTTAAAAGTAATATTTAGAATATTATACCTTAGTAAGACTCAGACTCTAAAATATTATTAAATTAAGAGGCACTTCATCCCGATATTTAAGAAAATCATTTAATTTATTCGAATATATTCCTAATAATTCACTTTTTTTGCTTTAACCGATTATGCAACCGCCTGGCCATCTCTTTATCCTGCTCCAGTTGGCATACTAGTTGTCCGACTGAATTAAAATTGACCATAGTTCTCAGACGAGCTACGAAATCGATGGAAAGTTCTCGGTTATAGATAAAATGATCAAAATCAAAAATATTTGTTTCCACAGTCTGCATTTTTTCCCTAAAGGTGGGATTATAACCTATACTAGTCATACTATCATAAGTTATACCTTCAATAACAACCCTGGTCGCATAAACCCCAAGGCCGGGAATTAATTGCTTTATCTGGCCAAGGTTAGCAGTCGGAAAACCCAACTGCCGGCCCCGAGCCAGGCCGTGGACAACTCGACCAGTCAATCGATAAAACCGGCCCAAAGCCAAAGCCGCATTTTCCACCAACCCATCTCTAAGATTCTGGCGAATTTGAGAGCTGGCAAAAATGCCCTGTTCATTACCAATAGACTCAACCACAGTTAAGCTGGCCTTGGGGTTATTGGCATGGAGCCAGGCGCGAATAGTTTTCGCATCGCCTCTAGCATCTTTACCGAAAGAAAAATCCGGCCCCAGGAGTACAGCGACTGGTTCAATGAATTTAGTTAAGTATAAGTTCAAAAATATTAAAGGCTCAATAGCTGCCATTTCTCGTGTAAAACGGAGCACCCCAAGACGATTCAGGTCTAAAGCTGCCATAACTTCAGCTTTTTGCTGCACAGTGGTTAAAAGAGGCGGAGCCACATTTTTCGCTAGTATCTGTAGGGGATGAGGGTCAAAAGTTAAAACCAAAGACTGAGCCTTAAGTTTAGCTGCACTTTTGACGACTGAATAGATAATGCCTTGATGACCAAGGTGGAGCCCATCGAAGACACCAAGAGTAACGACCGTGCGAGGTCTGATACCGGTTGCTTGCTGACCCCAGTTATCGATCAACTCCATAAACATAAATCCAGGGCTAAAAAAACTAATCGCATCTTGACAATTCCTCCTATTCCTTATATATTTAGTTTTCAAGGTAAGTGAAAAAAAAATAAATTTTTGTCCGCTCAGTTTTAAAAAGGGGTTATTTTAGGTTTAAGATGCCGAAGTGGTGGAATTGGTAGACACGCTAGATTCAGGGTCTAGTGGGGATTTCTTCGTGGGAGTTCGAGTCTCCCCTTCGGCACCAACTATATAAAATATTATTGTTTCAATTCGAAAATCTGCTTTAAAATACCCAATAATTATTTCTATTATACATATATTGTTTATTACATTTTCTATTTTTTTAATCTCAATTCTTTAATGTTAATATTTAGACTCCTTCAACTATTTTGTAACCTTATTAATCTTAGTCACAAACAACTAAACAGAGTGTTTTCGGCTTATGTAAACTATAAATTTTATTTTTGTCTTTATACTATTAGGTCAAAACTTACCCAAAAAGTTTAAATTATTCTTAATAAAATTCTAAATTAATCGTTGCTTTTCCCCACTTACTTTCAAGGAACATGATCAAGACAATAATCTTAAGGTAATTCTCGGTTTTCTTTATTCTTTTACTCTTTTTTGAAGCTCCTTTATAAATTAATCATCCTGATGATTTTCTTTATCTCTTTTTTATAGCTACAGCGCAAAAAAGATTTATCATCGACACTAATTTTTTAAAAATGGGTTGTTATTTTTTATTACTTCTATTTACAACTTAATTAGTTAAATAGGTAATATTTTTTCTTAACCAGTGATATTAATGATTAACATATTTTTAAGAATTGAGAGAAGATAATAAATATACCAAATCGCGGGACGGCTGGAAAATACTAACCGCCGTTAACCAACCCGAGAAAATAGCTGTTAGGGACATTTAACCCCCACTAAATATAATTAGCCCTCTCTTAGGCCAGATAGATAAACCACCCAATAATAGTCTTAATATAAAGAAGGACCCCCTACTCAGCGGATGGTCTACTGATCCCTATAGAGAGTTAGTTAAGATAGCGACTGCAGACACGCTGATTAGTTTGCGCGGTATACTCACAAATATATTGATACTACTAGTACTACACTCAGCTTCTATTGTTTCCAAACCTTGTACACCGTTCACGCAAAATTTTACCCACCTTAACTTTGAACCTCCCATAGGTTACTTGTTTACGGCACCTTGATGCAAATACTATGTGCTCTTTAGATTTCTAATTTCGTATATTCTAAGCTAATCTCGTCTATTTAGATAGCCTCTTTATATCTTCTTAATGCGGTTAGTAACCCTTCATCATTTTAATATTCGAAGACTTCTTTAATTTAGAGCTAAAGCTAAAGAACGCCTACCACAAGCATAACTGGTAGTTTTTCAAATTTAAGTGTCCACTAAAAATGGACTTACTTTGCAAGATATTTTTAACAAAATTGCCTTCCTTTTTTAAATTACTATCCAATTGTAGTTGAAAGCAACCTGAACCCTATAACAGCCCTACTGGCCTGTTAAATAAAAAGACACTCAAAGTTAACGCATAGACCGAAGCCAGCATAAGATTAGACACGGTTACATGTTTATTTCTAAACAGATTTGTACCTATGCCTAGCAATATGAGCCCACCCGTGATCATAATGGCCGTTTTATTTCACCGGTTAAACAGGGAGGCAAAGTAACGACCGTAAAAATCGCCCCATCATGATAGATCAGCCGGAGTACTGAAGCCGCCTTGCCTCCGGTACCATAAACCAAAAATAGAATTAGAGTTATACTGAAGCCAAAGATAAACTTGGAATAGAGTACAATTTACCCGCCGCTCAACCATTTTTCCAAAGTACCGACCAGCCACAGGGTCTCACCAGTAATCACAGCCAACACGGAGCTAAGGATAAGAAGCGTAGGCCGGCAGCGGCTAGGGCTATCTTTAGGCCGAGCAAAAGAGTGCAAAAATCAACACCTGAAAGAAGAGATCACGAAAGTTTTCTCTACTAACCCACCCGACCGCCAAGCCAGAATGCTCCCAACCAGTACTACTCCAATGTTAATTATCACCCCGATGGGACTAACCATAATTGCCTGCGCCGAGCTGAAAAATTAAACTTTATGCTTTAATCTAAGTCAGGATTCTGGCCAAAAATAGCTCTGACCGGGAGGGGGGGGGGTATGGGAGGTAGAAAGTATAATGGCGGGGACGACGGGATTTGAACCCGCGATCTTCTGCGTGACAGGCAGACGTGTTAAACCGCTTCACTACGTCCCCAGATATAGCCAAACATTTTCTTATACTACTTATCAGCTTTAAAGTCAATATAAAAATTAGCTAGTTTCTAAAATCCAGTTCTTGTGTAAATAAGGAATTAAGTGTATCATACGCTTAAGTAAAATCGGCCCTTAATTTTCAGGAAACGGATTTTCGCCAGGAGAAGCTTGCGCTAAAAGACGTACACAAAATGAATATTGTTTATCCTTACTCGTAAAACAGGCGAATCAGTGGCCATAGGGGTCGAGGTCAAAGTGCAAGTGGTAAAAAATTAAAGGCCGGTAGGTTCAACTGAAGAATCGCCGGTCGGTAAATCTCATACCCAGCGGTATTAATACCCTGACTGGACTTTTGGAACAACTGGAGTTTTCTTAAAAGCCTTCGAAAGCCGTAATTTTCGCCATGATTAAGACAAAAACCAACCAATCCAAGAAAATAGATGTTTTGGAAGACTCACAGGTCACGGTTCCAAGTGGTCTAATCCAACTAACGGACCTTACGAATTTCGTAATAATCAGATGTCAGAAAGACAACCTCTTTTACTGGTTGAAGAGCATCGACGATCCCAGTCTAACTCTGGTCACCCTGTTGATCCCCCGGATTTTTAAAATAAACCACAACTCCCCCATCCCTTTAAACCCTCATCAGGGACTAGATTCGAAAGAACCTAGAAAACTCTTCATTTTCGTCATTGTCCCCACTCCGCCCGACAACCCCAGAGCTATAACTACCCATCTTCTGTGCCTACTTCTAGTTAACCCTCGCAGCCGCCGAACCAAACAATCGGTGTTGAACGACTGCCTCTATCCTCACCGCTACCGAATTATCGTCGAAGACATTTAATGGAAGAAATCACTAGATTTGAAGCCTACCTGAAAGCTGTTTTAGGACGCTCTCCACACACCGTCCGAGCCTATAGCCGAGAAGTACGCCGTTTCGTGGCTTTTCTCACAATCAGAGGGCAGACTCCGGGCACGGCCGGTAAAAATGAGATCAGAGCCTTTATGTTTGAAATAAAGGCTTCCCTCGATAATATCTCCGTCGGTCGGGCCCTAGCTAGCCTCAGAGCCTTTTACCGCTGGCGGATTAAAGAGGGCGTCGCTAATTTCAACCCGGCCGTCTCAATCTCTGCCCCCAAATGCCCTAAAAAGCAAGCCCTATTCCTGACAGAGCGAGAGACAGAAACTATGCTGGATCAAAGTGAGAGCCCAGGCGATGACCCGGTAAAGCTACGCAACCAGGCTTTATTCGAACTGGCTTATTCCACCGGTCTCAGAGTCGGGGAACTAGTGCGGCTAGACTTAGGTGACCTCGATTGGCCGGCCGGACTGCTCACCGTGCGCCGAGGTAAAGGTGGCTCTGACCGCCGGGTGCCCTTCGGTGAGCCAGCGGCCGAAAGTCTACGTCTATATCTAGCGACACGAAACCATTTGGTTATACCAACCGCAAGCGACCAGGCCCTTTTTCTTGGCCGCCGAGGCAGGCGTCTTAACGATCGCGTAGTTCGACGGGCTCTGACCGCGCGCCTGGCCGCCGCTGGACTAGACATCCGGTTTAGCCCCCATAGTCTGCGTCATAGCTTCGCTACCCATCTTTTATCCGCTGGGGCGGATTTGAAAGCCATCGGCGAAATGCTAGGGCATAGTACCCTAGCTACCACCGAGCGCTATACCCATCTGGATCTAGAGCGACTGAGGCGCGTTTATCGCGGTGCTCACCCCCGAGCCCGGGAAAAATCATCATAAAGAAAGAAGCTGTATGTCCCACCCAATGCCTTTTGAAGCCACCACTATTTTATCCGTAAGACATCAAGGGCGAGTAGTTGTATGCGGCGATGGCCAGGTTACTTCCGGCAACACGGTTATAAAAAATTCAGCCAAGAAAGTTCGCCGTCTACACCATGATCAGATTATCTGCGGCTTCGCCGGGGCTACAGCCGATGCCTTCACTATCTTCGAGCGCTTTGAAGATAAACTCTCCAAATACAGCGGTCAGCTTCTGAGATCAGCGGTGGAACTGGCCAAAGACTGGCGCACCGACCGGAATCTGCGTCGCCTCGAAGCCCTTCTTCTGGCCGTGGATGAACAGTCCAGCCTTCTTTTATCTGGCTCCGGCGACGTTATTGAACCCGACGATGGGCTTCTAGCCATCGGTTCTGGTGGCCCCTACGCCCTGGCCGTAGCCCGAGCCCTGGTCCGTCAAGTCCCTAGTCTCGACGCCCCAGCCATCGCCAAAGAGGCTATGGACATCGCCGCCGACATCTGTATCTACACAAATCATAATTTCACTCTGGAAGTATTATAACAATGAGCAAATTCGTCATCCAGACTATGGAACTAACCCCCCGGCGAATCGTAGCCGAACTAGATCGATATATAATCGGCCAAGCTGAAGCTAAACGAGCCGTGGCTATTGCCCTACGGAACCGCTGGCGACGGCTTCAGGTACCGAAAACCATGCGCGATGAAATATCACCCAAAAATATTATTATGATTGGGCCTACCGGAGTTGGCAAAACCGAAATCGCCCGCCGCCTAGCTAAGCTAACATGCTCTCCCTTCATTAAAGTAGAAGCTTCCAAGTATACGGAAGTCGGCTATGTGGGACGAGATGTGGAATCTATGATCCGGGAACTGATGGATCTAGCGGTGAATACAGTTGAAACCGAAGAAAAAGAAGCCATGCGCCAGAAGGCGGGTGAGGCGGCTGAAGAAAGGCTTCTGGATCTACTCCTCCCCGGCTCCCGCACCCCCACTACCGGACCACCCGAGCCCACCTCCAAAGCGGACGACACTCGGGAAAAATTTCGGACTTTACTCCATGAAGGTAAACTAAACGACCGCGAGGTAGAAATAGAAAGCTGCGAGAGCGGCCCTCCGGTAGCCCGAATCTTTACCGCTATGGGCCTAGAAGAAATGGAAAAGAACCTAAACGAGGCTATGGGCCATATGTTCCCCAAAAAAACTAAACCCCGTCGAATGAAGATTAAAGAAGCCTGGGAAGTACTAGTAGCCGAAGAAGCCACCCGCCTGGTAGATATGGATAAGGTTACAGCCGAGGCCCGGACCCGAGTGGAACAGCATGGTATCATCTTTATTGACGAACTAGACAAAGTGGCCGGACGCGAAAGCCGTTCCAGCCCAGACATAAGCCGGGAAGGGGTGCAACGAGATCTCCTACCGCTAGTAGAAGGTTCTACCGTCTCCACTAAACACGGCCAGGTTAAGACCGATCACATCCTTTTTATCGCCGCCGGAGCTTTTCATGTGGCCAAACCCAGCGATCTAATCCCCGAACTTCAGGGCCGCTTCCCCATCCGGGTGGAACTATCCTCCCTGACCAAAGAAGATTTCGTCCGCATTCTGACCGAGCCAGAAAATGCCCTAACCCTGCAGTACCGTCTTCTCCTAGAAACAGAGAAAATAGATCTAGACTTCCAGCCAGAAGCTATTAAAACCTTGGCAAAACTAGCCAGCCAGGTCAATGAGAAAAATGAAAACATCGGGGCCAGACGCTTAGCTACCATAATGGAAAAACTTTTGGATGAAGTTTCCTTCACCGCCCCAGATATAGCCCCAGCCAAACTATCCGTCGATTCCGCCTATGTGCGCGACAAGTTAAAAGATCTGGTGGAAAATACCGATCTCACCCGTTATATCCTGTGAATCGCCAAAACAGAAAAACGCCCCTATTTATGAATCAGGATCAAGACCGCGACAGAGCCTCAATTCTAATTGAGGCTCTACCCTACATCCGCAAGTTTCAGGGAGCCACCATCGTCATCAAGTACGGCGGCCACGCCATGGTGAACGAAGCTCTCAAAAAAGCTTTCGCCGAAGACGTGACCTTACTCAAATATGTTGGCATCAACCCTGTGGTGGTTCACGGCGGCGGTCCCCAAATCAACGATCTTTTGAAGCGTCTAAAAATAGAGAGCCGTTTCGTTGAGGGTCAACGCTTCACCGACGCAGCCACTATGGACATAGTCGAAATGGTTCTTTCAGGTAAAGTGGGTAAAGAGATCGTGAGCCTCATAGGAGCGGCAGGTGGTCTGGCCGTGGGTCTTTCCGGCAAAGATGCCCACCTCATTGAAGCCCAGCGCCTTCAATTAACGTGCACAACTAAAGATATCATCCACCCTTCCGAAATACTGGACATGGGACTGGTAGGCGAGCCTACCCACATCAACACCGAGTTTCTAAAATATCTGACCGCCAGCGATGTCATCCCGGTTATAGCTCCGGTAGGACTAGGCTCGCAAGGAGAAACTTTTAACATTAACGCCGATTCTGTAGCCGGGGCTGTGGCCGAGGCTCTCAACGCCGAAAAACTTATGCTACTGACCGATATTGAAGGAGTTCTGGATCAAGAACGACGGTTAATCGAACGAATCAGCGTCAGCGACATAGCCGATTTAAAACGTTCCGGAGTCATTTCCAGTGGCATGATTCCTAAACTGGAATGCGCGGCTAAAGCAGTGACCGCCGGCTGTCGAAGAGCCTATATTGTCGATGGCCGGCGACCCCATGCCATTTTACTGGAATTGTTCACCGACTTAGGCTGCGGAACTGAAATCTCAACCTGAATCTTTATTTTTCAGAAGAGGAGTATATGTCTCTGTCAACGCGGGAAATAATCAACCTGGCTGAAAAACACCTGATCCGAAACGTGGACCGTTACGAACTAGCCTTTGTCCGCGGCAGCGGCCTAAAGCTATGGGATGCCGAAGGACACGAATACCTTGATTTTCTAGCCGGCATCGCCGTCTGCGCCTTGGGTCACACCCACCCGGCCGTCACCCGCGCTATTACAGAACAGGCAACACGTTTAATTCATGTCTCCAATTATTTTTACAATGAACCAATGGTCCAGCTAGCCGCCCTTTTAACCGAAAGTTCCGGACTAGATAAAGCCTTTTTTGCCAACTCCGGGGCCGAAGCCAACGAGGCGGCTATCAAGCTAGCCCGTAAATATTCCCACGACCTTTACGGCCCCGGCCGCTTCGGCCTCATCACCGCTCTCGGCTCTTTTCACGGCCGCACTCTGGCTACCGTCAGCGCCACTGGCCAAGCCAAAGTCAAAGAAAGTTTTGAACCGCTCCTACCAGGATTCACCCATGTCCCCTACGGCGATTTAACCGCCCTAACTGAGGCCGTAACCAACGAAACCTGTGCGATAATGCTAGAACCCCTTCAAGGTGAAGGCGGAGTCGTGGTGCCCCCCCCAGACTATTTCCCAAAGGTAGCTCAACTCTGCACCAAAAAAAATCTTCTGCTCATTTTAGATGAAGTGCAAACCGGACTCGGCCGCACCGGCCGGCCTTTCGCCTTTCAGCACTATGGAATAAAACCCCACATCATCTCTTTGGCCAAAGCTTTGGGCGGCGGAGTGGCTAGCGGGGCTATTCTGGCCCAGAATGACGTGGCCGCCCACTTCACCCCGGGCAGCCATTCTACGACCGTAGGTGGAGCACCTCTGGCCATGGCCGTAGGCCTAGCTATGTGTAAAATTATTCTGAACGAGAACTTTCTAAATCGCATCCGACAAATTGGTGACTATTTCCAAGGTCGTCTAGAAACTCTAGCTCGGGAACTGGGGCCGAAAGCCGTCGGCGTGCGCGGTCAAGGACTTTTACTAGGTCTAGAACTGAGCGAAACCGCCGGCCCTGTAGTAGCGGAGATGCACCGACGCGGCTTCATCATCAACGCCACAGCCGGCTCTGTCTTAAGATTCGCCCCGCCTCTCATCGTGACTGAAGCCGAAATAGACCTATTAATCCCGGCCTTAAGAAAAGCCGTGGAGACCATCTGCCCTTGACCCTTGGAGAACCTATTATGACCAGACATTTCATAACCTTTCATGATCTGACCCTGGACGAATTTTACCATGTTATGGACAGTGCGGCGGCACTCAAAGTCGAACGTACGAAAGGAAATTATAGCCATAACCACCTCTCCGGGCGCGGGGTAGGCATGATTTTTAACAAAAATTCCACCCGCACTAGAGTCAGCTTCGAATGCGGTATCATAGAACTCGGCGGCCATGCCGTAGTATTGACCGAAAACGACACCCAATTTTCCCGAGGGGAGCCGACTTCTCACTCAGCACGAGTTCTATCACGCTATCTAGCCGCTCTAGTTATTCGTACCTTCGCTCAGACTCTACTGAACGATCTAGCTCGCTACGGTAGCATCCCCATTATTAACGCACTGACCGACGAGGGACACCCATGCCAGGTACTGACTGATATCTTCACCGCAAGGGAAAAATTTCCTGGGATACCTCTAGAAAAACTTAAAATAGCTTGGATCGGCGACGGTAACAATATGGCCAACTCCTGGCTTGAAGCGGCTGGAATTTTTGGTTTTCCCTTAGCCCTGGCCTGCCCAGACGGTTATGAACCAGATCCAAAAATCCTAGCCTGGGCCCGAACCAAAAATCCGACTATAATTCTGACCAATAGCCCCAAATGGGCCGTGCGCGGTGCTCTAGCCGTCAACACTGACGTCTGGGCCAGTATGGGGCATGAAAAAGAACAGAGCCACCGGGAAAAATCATTTAAATCTTTCGTCGTCGACGGGGCTTTAATGGCCAAAGCTGAACCGAACGCTATATTCATGCATTGTCTACCAGCTCACCCCGGCGAGGAAGTAACCGAAGAAGTTCTAGAAAGCCCAGCTTCAGTTATATTTGATCAGGCTGAAAACCGTCTCCATCTACAAAAAGGTCTTCTTAAATTTTTAATACCATCCCTTTAAGGAGGGTAATCTAGAAAAAGAAAGGCATCTGTCATGAGCGCAAGGAAGCGGTTGGCTAGGGGCCCGGAGGAAACAGCCCGAAAGAGTTTCAGGCCGAGTTCAGCCAATCTCCAAGTTATTTCCCGGCTTCTGGATCTATCTATTGGGCAACAAAACCACGAACTAACTTTCGGCCCGAGTTCCCAAACTAAAGAAAGGATAGGTCGACGGGTTAGCAGCACTCTGATGAAGCTTGCGGCCGCTGGTTCCAGCTCACCTTCCAAATGGGATACCGAATGTCTAATTAACCTGGCCTTAACCCACCCGAAAGCCGATCTTGACGAATATCTGCAACCTTTCATAAAATCGCCTCTAGCTCACCGCCAAGTAATGGCCCGAACGGAGACCCAGCGACGCTATGTCCAGACTATGGAGAAAACTGACCTGGTTTTCAACCTCGGCCCGGCCGGAACCGGTAAAACCTACCTAACGGTAGCCATGGCGATAACCTTTTTAGATTCAGGTCAAGTTTCACACATCATTATCACCCGGCCGACAGTAGAGACAGGCGAACGGCTAGGTTTTCTACCGTGCGATTTAACCGAAAAAATCAACCCTTATTTACGACCACTCTACGGTGCCATAAATAACCTGATTCCTTACGAAAAATATGCCCGTCTAGCCGAGAGACAACTCATTGAAATGGCCCCCCTAGCTTTTATGCGCGGGCACACCCTGAGTCAAACCTTCATTATTCTGGATGAGGCTCAGAATACCACTCGTACGCAAATGAAGATATTTCTGACTCGCCTGGGTCCCTGCTCCCGAACAGTGATCACAAGCGACCCCGGCCAAAACGACCTCCCAGGTGGCAACCCGGCCGGCTTAAAAGAGGCGGTCGCCCTTCTTGCCAACATCCCCGGCATAAAAATTTGCCACTTTAGCCCAGCCAACGTGATCCGCCACCACCTAGTCCGAGCTATAATAAATGCCTATGACAACGCCAATAACCACCAAATAACAGCAAGTGAAAAGAAACCATGACCGGCCGCCGACTGACATTGGAAAGAGTCAGAAATATAGCCGCTACCAAAACCCGGCCTGGTCTGTTGCCTTCATGGCTCCCCTATTGGCAGTATCTATCCACCCGGGAAGCGCTGATCCAGTTTTTATTGACAACCTTTTTAACTCTGATCGTAGTTTTTCTAGCTTTTCCAGCTCCCGTCGATTACCAAGAAGGTAACGTGGCCGATTACACAATCCGAGCCGAACGTAACTTCAGCTTTCCAGATCAAATAGGCACGAACTTAAACCGCCAGACGGCGGCGACAGCGGCAGCCCCGGTTTTCATTCTGGACGATCTTATACCCCGCTTTCTGGAAGAAGAAGCGAAAAAACTGTTCCACCAAGGCCGAGAACTTATAGCTAACCTGCCGAGTCATGCCTCGCTCCAGGCCCAAAATAGCTATTTATCGGAACTTGCGAAACTACAAAAAAAATTTCAGACTTTCTTCAGATTGCCGGAAGAAACCCTACTCTGGCCGAAACTAGTCAAATCCCGTTTCGACAAACTACTAGAAAAACAGGCTGTCAATCTGGCCATGGAAATAATGAGCCACGGCTTTCTAGAAGGCCGGAAACCCTTCGGCCCTAGTTACAACAACCACCAGCCGGCAACCATTATTATTCTCTCCTCGCACGCTGAATACAAGGTCCCCATGGCGACCCTCTTCGACCAAGAACAAAAAAATCAACTGATCAATACCCGCTCCCGGAGGCTGACAGCCAATTTTAATCCGGATCAGATCCAAATAATCTTGGCCCTAGCCCAGGGTCTAGCCCAGCCCAATCTTAAAGTCGATTGGCCGGAAACTGAAAAACGCCTAGCCGAAGCTACTAATTCAATCGAAGAACTTTATCTGAACATCCATTCCGGCGATATTATAATTAGAGAAGGTGAAGTCATAGATTCAGAAGCTCTGGCTAAAATTAAAGCCACGTGTACAGATCAAAACTATTTGTCAAACCGGCCGGGACACTTCTGTGGCCTGTTTCTAGTCCTCTTCCTTTTTTATAATTCCACCCTCATCCTGGCTCACTTCAGTCCCAGAAATAACTTTAAACCCATCATCATCAGTGAGCAAATCTTCCTTGCTGTTTTCCTGATTATCGCGACTCTCTTAGCCCATTTCTCAATAGTCTTCAGCGTCTCCCTGTCCTGGAACTTTCAGTTTATTAACAATCGTACCCTATTTTACGCCCTACCTCTACCCGCTGCAACCATGCTAACAGCTATCTTCTTTAATCTCCGCAAAGCGGCCATAATGGCCCTGTTTATCTCAGTAACAGCCGCGGTAGCTGTACCAGGCGACAGCAACCGGTTTACGATTTTACTCTACTGTTACAACGGAGCCATAGCCACCACTTGGCACCTATGGAACATGAACGAACGAAGCCACCTAATCCCGGCCTCTCTCTGGGTTATAATTATGAACTGCCTCACAGTTTTGAGCCTAAACATCTTCTCCGATGTGGGCTGGAACCGTCAGGCACTTTACAACTTCGCCGCCGCTATCTTTTCCGGAGCTTTTTCCGGAATTCTAGCCAGTGGCCTGATTCCACTCATCGAATTAACCTTCGGCTTTAATACTAACCTTAAACTAATGGAGCTAAGCAACCTTGACCGCCCCATACTGCGAGAGCTGATGCTCTCAGCACCCGGCACTTACCATCACTCAGTTATTGTCGGAACCATGGTCGAGGCCACCGCCGAAGCTATCAGAGCTAACCCCTACCTGGCTAAAGTGGGAGCTTATTACCATGATATCGGAAAAATAAAAAAACCTCTTTATTTTGTGGAGAATCAGACCGGCGAAAACCGTCATGACACCCTGGCCCCTTCAATGTCGGCCCTAATTCTAGTCGGTCATATCCGCGAAGGAAAGGAATTAGCCCGGTGCAACCGACTCCCCAAAAACGTAGTAGCTATTGTCGAACAGCACCACGGCACCAGCCTGATGGGCTTTTTCTACCACAAAGCTAAAGAACAGTGTCAGGAGGGTCAGCCAGAGGTCAATGAAAGCGATTACCGCTACCCCGGCCCAAAACCCCTCAGTAAAGAAGCCGGCCTAGTCATGCTGGGCGATATTTGCGAAGCGGCCACCCGGTCACTATCAGAACCTACCCCAGCTAAAATCAGGAATTTAGTCCAATACTTAGTCAGCCAAGTCTTCAACGACGGCCAGCTTGACAACTGTAACCTTAAAACCTCTGAAATACCTATTCTCATAAATACGTTCACGAATATTCTGATCGGTATTTATCACCACCGGGTATCCTATCCCGGTAGTAAAAAAACCTGCCCCTCGCTCAAAGCGGGTAGCTAACCCTAGTAAGGCCCCAGCCGCCAAGAAGATCTATGGCTATCTATCTTTCGAACCGCCAAAAGGCATTACCAATTAGAAGTGGCCTGCTCCGCCGCCGCCTGATTAAAATTTTAAAAGAACTCTCCCTGGCCGGAGCCGAATTGTCGGTCAGCCTGGTGACAGACGAAGACATCCGCCAGCTTAACCGAGACTACCGTGGCCAAGATCGAACCACCAATGTGCTGTCGTTTTCACTTCGAGAGGAAGGAACAGAACCCCGACCAAAAAAAGCTCCGGAAGCCCTAGGCGACATCGTCGTCTCCACCGAGACTATTATTCGCGAAGCCGGTAGCTACGGCTATACGAACGGCGGTATGCTCTACTTTTATCTAATTCACGGCCTAACCCATCTGTTGGGTTACAACCACGAAAAGAGCTTCGAGGCGGCCGCCCGCCAGGAAGCCGAAACCGAACGTCTCTGGAACCTTATAGATCACTCTATATAGTTATAAATGTTAACCAGAAGTCCTAATTCATAAGCAAACTTTTCCGGGGAACTAAATACAGACCCGAAGTCGCCCTTGGCTACGGACTGGGGCTTTATTTTCATAGCAAGCCCGGAAAGTTACAAGGGCAGCGCAGACACCACAACCTACAACTGAACACTAAATTTAACCACGTCTTCACCTTAAGACCCTCAGCCCCAGCGACCTCCAATTGAACAATCACCTGTTCGTAATGATTAACGCTCTAAATTAAGCTGTCATAAAAGAGACGGAATTATTCTGAATCAAAGCTAGTTAAAGTTTCGAAAACAATCTGGCGACGGGTAAGATAATCCTGCAGGGTCTGCCCAGTCTCCAGTAATTCCAGTATGGCCGGACGGACTATCCGTCCGACCGAGTACATTTTCTCCAAGTCGATTTTACGTCTCCAGTTCCCTCCCCGCAAAATATCTCCCGAAAGCGGTTATAAGTTGCCACGAAACCCTGGTAATTGGAGAAGATAAGAGCATACAAATTTTCCAAGCTGCGGAGCCGAGCCCGGGGTTCCTTAACTCCAGCCAACGGTGAAAGGAACTACTGCCGTTCCCGGTGTAAACCCCGACTACGGATCAAAACGACCCATAAATTCTTAAGATAAGAGATACTTTTCCTAACCGCCTGGTCCAAAGGGCTATCGTCTTTCCCTTTCGCAACTTTCCAAGCCTACTCTATGCTCTGAACTAGAGGATCCGAGGTTTACATCTGTATTATAAAATAATTGGCAATGAATCTAGTTCCCAGCGTGGGGCGGTATTCCAGGCCGTTACCGAAAGTTTCAAAATAGGTGATTAGAGCCGGAAAGAAAATGGTCTTCAAATTATTAGCTAAATCGACGTAAAAGTTCCACTTTTCTATTTTATCGCGGCCCTCGACCTCGCCGGCCTGAGCCGGAAGCTGCAGCTCTCCAACCCATCGCTCTACTCCGCCTACTAAACTGCTAAAAAAGCCAGGCTAAGGACCAAGGTCGACCCTATTAATAATTGGTATTTCATAGAATTTTTTCTAAGACTTTCTTTATTATTTTAATATCGCTCAACCAGGCCTCTTTTTTAATAGCTGGTTCTTCCAACATCTGCCCAAGTTCAAAAGTTACCCGAAGCCAGGCCCCTTCAAGACCAGCCAGAGGGTGGCTGCAGAATCGCAGTAGTCCCAGAGGCTCTTGAAGACCACTTAAATGGGCCCCGACCGCTTCGCCCAAGGCTAAGACTATTTTCGGTTTAATCAAGCTAAGTTCCCGGTGTAGCAGAGGAAGGCAGCGTCGAGCAGCCGCCTCTATGGCCCCGGCCACAGCCCCGCCCATCGGCGAACATTTAAGCAGAGTAGTGACGTAATAGAATTCCCGAGACAATTGCAGGCCTTTTTCCAATATACCCGCCAAAAGTTCAGCTTTAGCCCCCTCATAGAGACTCGGATCCAGCCCCACTACCACAAAAGGCGCCCTAGCCGCCCCTCGACCGGAAACAGGAATGGAACAAGAAGGACAATCACGGCAGAAGGTAACCAAAGCAGCTAATTCCGGCAGGCTTTTCGCCACTCTAACCATCCCCCAGGGCTCAGTCACTGACCGCTCGGTCGCCGACCGTTCGACCGCAAGAGTCTGCTCGGCCAGCGCCCTCCCGGCGACCAGATTAACCGGAAGCCCCTCAGCCCCCAAAATCTCGAAATATTCTAGATACCGAGCTAGAGCCCGACCCAGAGCCGTAACTTCAGCCCGAAAAACCTCAGAACCAGGAATCAGAATAGCTTTAGTCAAGGTAAGCCTACCCAGTTCTTTTTAACGGCGGACCCGTCATCCCGTGGGATAACCCAGTCGTAAAGATTGATAAAGATTTAGCTGTCCCAATTTAAGGACAGTAACACATCGAACGATAGAAAACCATTACAGACAGCTACATCAACCGTAGTGACGACAGCTACATTGAGAAACCGATAATTAATAGTACCGACGGTACAGATCAAACAGCTGAAAGGATCTCACTCCAAATAGCTTATAGGTAATGTAACCAGCCTAAAACAACTGAAATATTAGATAGTTATTGGCCGGAAGATATAGCCAAAAACCTGAGTGTCCGACACCGAAGCGAGGCCATTAACACTCGGGATCTCAATAACTTAGCTTAGTAAAACTTGGCGTTCGACCATATTGAGGCCGTCAATTTCGCCCAAAGTAAAAATCAAAAATATTTCCAAGATAAAGTCGGCCTAAGCCAGGACCGCCAAGATAGCCAGAGTGACAAG
>LQAB01021005.1_pt1 | contig 46348 bp, 37 predicted proteins | sample 654521 | NCBI WGS metagenome assembly LQAB01 (sample SAMN00762031, study PRJNA78659) | termite gut metagenome | isolation source: bacterial endosymbionts found in Trichonympha flagellates filtered from... | host: Zootermopsis nevadensis | place: USA: Mt. Pinos, Los Padres National Forest, CA ... | reverse complement strand
CGATTCTAAAGTTATATACAAAATATCAGCATTGTTCGGTGAGAAGGGATCTAATTTATGGTTTGAAATGAGCGAAGAGGAACTTTTAAAAGGCACTGGTGCAAAATGTCTTTCATGTAATTCTGCAAATTTTAAAAAAGAAGAAGACATATTGGATGTATGGTTTGATTCCGGCGTTTCTTATGAAGCTGTTTTGTCAAGCGGAAACTATAAAGATTTAGAATTTCCTGCGGATTTGTATATTGAAGGTAGCGACCAGCATCGCGGGTGGTTTCAGACTTCTATGATTCCGTCTGTGGCATTAAAAGGGAAAACGCCTTATAAAAATGTTTTGACGCACGGTTTTGTTGTCGACGGGTATGGGAAAAAAATGTCAAAGTCGATAGGCAATATTGTGTCAAGCGAGCAGTTGATAAATAAATACGGAGCCGACGTCGTCCGGTTTTGGATAGCTTCAAGCGATTACAAAGAGGATATAAGAATATCCGACGAAATTATAAGGCGTTTAAGCGATACTTACAGAAAAATAAGAAATACTATAAGGTTTTTATTGGGAAATATAGGAGATTTTGATTTAAAAAAAGCTTTGCCTTTTGAAGATATGCAAGAAATGGATAAATATGCATTAAGCAGGCTTCAGCAGCTTATATCTGGTACTGTAGCCGCTTATGAAGGTTATGAGTTTCATAAAGTCGCATCGGCGATAGGTAATTTTTGCACGGTATTTTTAAGCGGTTTTTATCTTGATGCTTTAAAGGATATTCTCTACTGTGATAAAAAAGACGGTATAGAAAGAAAAAGTGCGCAATCTGCAATACTTGAAATTTGTTCCGTTATAATAAGACTTGTGTCGCCGATACTTTCCTTTACCGCCGAAGAGGCTTGGAGAGAATTAACAAAATTGCTACGTGATATGCCGCGGTCGGTTTTTCTTTCAGATTTTCCCGCGACAAACAGTGAATATATTCTTCATGCCGAAACTCTTGAAAAATGGGAAAAAATACTTTACGTAAGAAAAGGAGCGCTGGCTGCTTATGAAAAATTGAGACAGAATAAAGTTATAGGTTCAAATCTTGAAACTTCGTTAAATATAAAGTACGGGCAAAAATATAATGAAATTTTTAAAGATTTAAAACTTATAAATCTAACTCTCGGCAGCTGGGATATAAAGTGTAGTTTTTCGGATAAGGAAGATGATTTGTTTATAGAGTCTGCAAAGTCGGAATATGAAAAATGCGCAAGATGTTGGAGACATATCGACAACATAAAAGATGGGCTATGTTCGAGGTGCAGAGAGGTTATTGATAAGTGAAAACGCCGTTTTGGGTAGGTATTATTGTGTTCATTTTAGATCAGCTTACAAAGATTTTAGTGGGTAGATTTGTAAGCTATGGTTATTCAGTCAACGTTATTTCGTTTCTTAATTTTTTCAATATTGTAAACATTCATAATACAGGAGCGGCTTTCAGCATATTTCGCGGCAGGAATTCATTTTTTTCACTTATCGTGTTTTTGTTTTTAACTGCTCTGTCGGGATGGCTTTATAAAAACTGGAATAAATTGCATAAAATTCAAATATATGCTTTCTGCCTTATTATTTCAGGGGGGCTAGGTAATCTTACAGACAGGTTGCTGTGCGGAGCTGTTGTGGATTTTCTTGACTTCGGGATTAATTCTTTAAGATGGCCTGCGTTTAATGTCGCCGATTCCTGTATTTTTATCGCGGCGATTCTTATTCTTACTGATATTCTGATATCTGGCAGACAGAAGGTATAATATGCATCCGATTCTTTTCACGTTTGGGAATTTTACGATATATACTTACGGTTTTTTCGTGGTTACAGCTTTTATCGCGGCGATTTTCTATCTTTCGCATTCAATAAAAAAATCCAAAGAAAAAATTATTTCACAAGATGATTTATATTCTTTGGTTATGTATATTATGATTTTCAGTGTAGCGGGAGCGAGACTTTTTTTTGTTTTTACGGATTTGAATGAATTTATTTTATATCCGCTGAGTATTTTTAAGATATGGCAGGGAGGTCTTGTTTATTACGGAGGTTTTATCGCTGTAATAATTTTTGCGTACGCATACGCTAAAAGAAAAAAAATTCCTTTGCTTAAATTAGGTGATTTTTTTGCCCCGGCTTTAGCTTTGGGACATGCCTTAGGAAGAATTGGTTGTTTTTTTGCCGGCTGCTGTTACGGAAAAGAGAGCAGTCTTCCATGGGCGGTGGTGTTTATTAACGAACATTCTTTGGCTGTCAGGGGAAAGCCTCTGCATCCGACGCAGCTTTATGAAGCTTTTGCCAATTTTTTATTATTTGTATTTTTGCATTTTTATTCTAGAAAGGAACATAAATCCGGCGTCTCTTTTGCAGTTTATATCACAAGCTATGCGGTTTTAAGATTTATTATTGAGTTTTTCCGGGGCGATTACAGAGGAGCGCAGTATTTTTGTTTTTCTGTATCGCAGATAATATCTGTTTTTTTGTTTGTAGCTGGAGTTTTTATAATATGCAGGAAAAAATAATATATGAAAAATTTGAAAGAGAAAGAGCAGATTCTTATTTGGCTTCAATATATAAAGATTATTCCCGCTCTTATTTTCAGAAACTTATGGACAGGCAAAGAGTTTTTGTAAACGATAAAATTATTCCTGCGAGCCGTAAATTAAAACGCGGAGATATTATAACGGTTGAATTTGAAAAAGAAGAAAAACTTCATATAAAGCCTGAAAAGATAAAGATTGACATTATATACGAAGATGATGATATTGTTGTCGTAAACAAGCAGTCCGGTATTGTAGTTCATCCGTCTTACGGTCATCCGTCGGGAACTCTGCTCAATGCTTTAATGGGGCATTCCGCCGGTAAATATAACACTTATTTGGTTCACAGACTTGATAAAGATACTTCTGGCGTCATTATTTTTGCAAAGAATGAAAAAGCTAAAATAAGCATTTCAAAACAGTTTCAGAAAAGAGTTGTAAAGAAAATATATTATGCCGCTGTTAAAGGTATTATTGCCGAAAACAGAGGAATAATAAAAGCGCCTCTTGGAAGATCACCTCAAAACAGAAAAATTATATCGGTAAATCCTCTTGCAAAAAAGACAGCTATTACGGAATTTAAAGTCATTGAAAGAAAAGGCGATTACACTTTGCTGAAAGTAAGAATTATTACCGGCAGGACACATCAGATAAGAAGTCACATGAAATATATAAAACATCCGGTTATAGGTGATAGACAATACGGCGGGCCGGAAATAATAGGCGTAAAAAGATGCGAAAGGCAAATGCTGCATGCATATAATATAACTTTTATACATCCGTCGACTTTAAAAACCGTTAAGTTTACCGCACAGCTTCCTAATGATATGAAAGAAATAGTTAACTCGGCTAAGTAAAAATTGATTTACTATTTTTGTTCTCCTGCTTATTTTAGAAACACTTTTCTTTGTGGTTATAACGGTTTTTTTCAGGAATGCCTGGCTTGCTGGGAAAATTTGCTTACGACCATTGATAAAATAAAGTCACACTGTTATCTTTAAGCCGAGTTTTGTCTTATTTCTTAGGTGATTATTTAAATCCAAGTTCGTTATTGCATTATTGAGAAATCTGTACTTTTTGTTATCGTTCAATCTATGTGAGTTTAATGTCTGGAAGAGCAACTTTTACCGGCATTCCTGAGCCTCTCCTAAGTTGGCAAGCTTAAGTGCATTTTCTGCCGATTTCAGTTTTCTGTATGCATCCTTTATTTTGCTTTTAAATGAAATGGAGGTTAAACTTTTTATTCCACTCGTTAAGCTCACGAAAATATATCTAAAATTTTTTGCGCGTCTCTTTTGAGAAAAAAAGTATAATATTTTTTGTGGCATAACTTTCAAATTCATTGGAAAGCGTTTCATTTTCTGTAAAGTCGGACATATCTTATTTTTCAATATTTTTAGATAGTTATTTTGCCTGTTTAATTTCTTTTATGATAATTTTCCAGAGGTAATAATCGTCTGCTTTTTTATCTGCTTCTTCTCTCATTTTATTTGCTTCGCGAAGCAAATCGAGAATGTACTGAAACTCTTCTTCTTTGAGCTTAGCATTGTTTATTATTTTGCCTTACTCCAATATTTCGGCTTCTAAGATAATTTCTTTTTCCCGTCGCTGTTTTATCTTTCATTATGACAGTCTTATTTTCCGCGAGGTTTTCGTCATTTTTCGACTGTCTCTTCATTTTTTTACTTCTTCGTATTGCTTCTTCTTTATCCTGTGGTTTTATTATAGGGGCGAAATCGCCTAAAATGCTGTTTTCTTGAGCGCGCACAGGAACTGATATCGTAAAGATAAATGTTTCTATAAAAAATACAGTGTGAAAATCTTTTCATTTATTAATTATCTTTTAATTTCTGAGCTTTCTTATCCCTCCTGTCGTATTTTATTTTTAAGATAACCTGGGTAATTGAAAGAAAGAGTACTACCGTGTTTGGCATGTAAATCGCAGGTTGCTTAGGGTTAGAGAAGAAGCCGTAAATTATCCATAAGAAAGTGCTTGTTGTATAGAGGATGAACATTTGGATTGAAACATCCTTTGCAGATTTAATTTTCCAAGTTTTATAAACCTGCGGCATAAAAGATATCATAGAAATAGAACCTGCAGCAAAACCTAAAACCTCATGTAAAGTCATTTTTTTTGTCTCCTTTAAACTCAGCACTTTATATTTTATATGCTTTATTAAAACAATCTTACTTACACTAAAATGAAAAATAAGACATGATTTTATAAAAATAACTAACACTTTTGCCGTTAAAAACAGAATATTTATTTTTGAATAAACATTTTAGCGAATTATGTTTTTAAATGCAAAGTCGCTTTTTTGCATTTGCTTTTGACTGTACTAAATTTAACCATTTTCTAAAATAAATTTCCACACCGTCCGTCTATCCTAAAACCTGATGCGGAAAAAAATATGTTCTAAAAAATAAATCTTCTTTTGCGGCTTTTGATTCTGCGTCTGCTCTCTGTCATCTCTTTTGCGCCGCGCTTTTGTTTCTCTGTATGCTTTTTCTCTTTTTAACGGAGATTTATTATTATCGTTCTTTTAAAATATTTCCGCAGTTGTTTCTGTTGCAATATGCGTATTCCTCTCATCTGTAAAAATATATATCAACTATTTTATTTTGCTATGTTCTTTCCTTTCTTTTTTCTGTTTTTCAAGATATACAGTCAATATTGCTATATCAGACGGTTTTATTGCGCATATTCCCGAAGCTTCTCCTATTGTCTGCGGGCGCACTTCAAAAAACCTTTGTTTTGTTTCCGCAGAAAGCGATTCGAGTTTATTGTAATCAAAATCTTCTGGAATTTTGCGATCTTTGCTTTTTTTCATTTTATTTGCCATTTTGTTTTGAATCTCAATGTAGCCTTCATATTTTTTGTGAATATAAACTTCTTCTTTTGCTTTTTCAATAGACCATGGAAACAAATCCTCGTCGTCTGGCAAATTTTCCGCATTGCCTTCATATATGTCTGTTAATACGTTTCTGTATAGTTCAAATTTTTTATATGCCTCGTCTGGTATAAGACCTATTGAATGTCCTGTTTCCATAAGCCTTAAATCGGCATTGTCATTTCTTATTGAAAGTCTATACTCTGCCCTGGAAGTAAACATTCTGTAAGGTTCGTCCATACCTTTTGTCGTTATGTCGTCTACTAGTATTCCTATATACGATTCATTTCTTCCAAGTACAAACGGAGCTTTCCCTAAAACTTTGAGACCGGCATTTACGCCTGCGACAAAACCTTGTGATGCCGCTTCTTCATAGCCTGTCGTTCCGTTTATCTGTCCGCCCAAGAAAAGATTTTCAACGGTTTTTGTTTCCAAAGTCTTTTTTATCTGCAAAGGGCTTAAATAATCGTATTCAATAGCATATCCGTATCTTATTACTTTTGCGTTTTCAAGACCTGCTATTGAATTTATCATTTGTTGCTGAAAATTAAAAGGGATACCCGTATAGAGTCCATTCAGATAAACTTCATTAGTATTGTATCCTTCCGGTTCTACAAAAACACGATGGCTTGTTTTTTCAGGATAGCTTTCTATTTTTTCTTCTATTGCGGGGCAGTATCTGGGACTTTTGCTATTTACTTCGCCGATATTAATAGATGAAAGTCCGAGATTGTCGCCGACTATTTTATGCGTTGTCGGATTTGTGTATGTAAGCCAGCAGGAGAGCTGTTTCAGATTTTTTCTCCATTCTTCAATTTTTGTAAAATAAGAAAAAGGAACGGGTTTCTCGTCGCCGGACTGTTCGGTCATTTTTGAATAATCTATTGAGCGGCTGTTGATTCTCGGTGTTGTGGTTGTTTTAAATCTTCCAAGCCTCAGTCCGCAGTCTTCAGCTAGCGATTTTGAAAGATATAGAGCAGATCTTTCGTTAAATCTTCCGCCGTCAAAATGTATTTTACCTACATGTATCCTACCTTTTAAAAAAGTTCCCGTAGTTACTACGACGGCATCCGCTTCTATTGTTTCTCCGGTGAGTATTTTTACTCCGCAGACTTTTCCGTTCTTTACCGTTAAAGATGTGACCTCAGATTGCAGTATTTCTAGGTTTTGCTGATTTTGTATGGATTTTGACATTAAAACAGAATAGAATTCTTTGTCGCATTGTGCCCTCGGAGACCAAACCGCGGGACCTCTTGAACTGTTTAACATTTTAAACTGCAAACCTGCGCGGTCTGTTATCCGTCCTATTTCACCGCCCATAGCATCAATTTCTCTTACCATTTGTCCTTTTGCAATACCACCGATAGCCGGATTACAGGGCATTCTTGCCATTGAATCGGCATTTAACGTGATCATGAGAGTTTTCAACCCCATTCTTGCGCATGCTAAAGAAGCTTCACATCCGGCATGTCCAGCTCCGACTACTGCTATCTTGTATTTTCTTTCCATCGAAAATCCTATTATAAAACCTCTAATTGACCATACGGCTGTGCGTGTATGTATTTATATACAAATATCTAATCAGTTCAATCATATTCTGAAACGAAGTTATCATTTATCGGAGTGCACATACGCGGTTTGACATAAATGCAATGTCTCAATGAGTAAAACCAATAATATTTTTTCGTTTTCTTTATAAAATTATATCCTTTTGTACTGTGGAAAGCAATATCCTCTTATTTAATTGGAGTTTCCATATATTATACATTAGCGCTTTGATATTGAGTTTCCGGGTGTTTTTTAATAAAATACAAAGATCAATTTGTAACTTTTATCAAGGATTTTAATGAGAACTATTTTAGTTTTGCTATCTGTTCTAATGCTGTTTTCCGCATATGCCTATGCAGACGTTGACGTAATTTCAAATGTTTCAATTGAAGGATTGCAAAATGTGAAAACAGGAAGCGTTTTGTTAGTTACAAATCTTAAAAAAGGGCAATGCTATTCAATCGCTGCCGCGAAAGAAGATATCCGTTCGATTCTGGAAACGGGCTATTTTGACAATGTTGAAGTTTGTTTTGATAATATCGACGGGAATCTCATTTTTGTCGTTGAGGAGAAACCGTATATAGAGAGTATTGTTTTCAACGGCAACTTGGAGTTTTCCGATGGAGATCTTAAAAGAGCGAGCGTGTTAAAGGCAAAAAATTACTATGACTTTTCAAAACTTGAAGAGACAAAGGAAAAGATAAAATCTTTATACAGAAATAAAGGTTATGCCGATTGCGAGATTGAAGTTTATCCTACCACTGATATGAATACGAATAAAATGACGATAACTTTTCTTATAACTGAAAATAGCAGAATCATTATCGAAGAAGTTAAAGTTGAAGGTATATATTTTTTTAAAGAGAAGAAAATTCTTAAGCTTATGAAGACAAGTCCGAAAAAAATATTTAAGGAAGATATTTACCAGACAGATTTAAAGTCGATAGAAATGTTTTATAAAAATAATGGCTTTATGGACTATAGGCTCATTTCTTCAACGACTGTGTATGATGATGCCAGAACAAAGATGTTTCTGACTTTAAATATCTATGAAGGCAGCAGATACAAAATAGGTTCCATAACTTACGACGGCAATTCTGCCATTGATAATAAAAAGATAGAAAAAATAATTAAATTTAAAAAAGACAAGATTTTTAACCAGAATGAAATTACTGAAATAATGAACATCATCTGCGAACTTTATTACGAGAGAGGATATCTGGATGCAAAAGTTGTTCCTAATTTTGATAAAGATGCTGATGGCGGAATTGTCAATGTAAATTTGTCAATCAAAGAAAATCCAGTTCTTTATATGGGGAATATTTACATTGACGGACTTGTTTCGACAAACGACAAAGTTATAAGAAGAGAACTCCTCATAAAACCCGGAGAAGTGTTATCAGATAAAAAGCTGCTTAGAAGTATTGAAAAAATTTACAATTTAGGCTTTGTCAACAATATTGAATATCAAGTGCTTAATACCGACAAACCTGACATTGTGGATTTAATGATTTTGATTACTGAGGGAGACCCCGGCATGGTGACCGGTGGCTTCGGATATTCTTCGAATAATCAGTTTGTCACATCGATGCAGATTCAGCGTATGAATATATTTGGATTGGGACAAAAACTAAGCTTATGTTGGGAAGTATCTAAAAAAAGGAAGGATTATGAAATATACTGGACAGAGCCATATGTTTTTGATAAAAACATAATATTGACTTTAAATGCATTTAATATTAAAAAAGATAGGAATTATATCAGTGTGGATCATGATAATGAATACAAAGAAAACAAGATGGGATTTGTGGCAAAAGCTGGTCCTAGAATCAATAATTACATGAGTTTGTTATTCGGATACAGCTATGAATATGTTAAGCTTTTAGATATGGGTTTGTCCGTAAAAGCAGAAATTGAAAAAGTCTTTGATTTGTCAAGAGATAAAACATCGAGCATTTTTGCTCAATTTACATATGATTTGAGAGATTTTGTTTTTAATCCTTCAAGAGGAAGCATACATACTGCAAATTTAGATCTGGCAAGCAGCTTCTTGGGCGGGAATGTGGATTTTGTTAAAGGAACTGTCAAGTCAACATGGTTTTTTCCTGCATTTTGGAAATTTGTATTAAGTGTTAATTTGCAAAGCGGCGTAATTATACCATACAACGGTCAGTTACGCATTCCTATTTATAATAGGTTTTATTTAGGTGGTCCAGACACTATAAGAGGTTATGCTTTCAGAACCGAAATCGGACCCAAGAACGGTGGCACAGTTATGGGGTTTATGAATATTGAGTATAAATTTCCGATATGGTTTGATAAAGAGAGAGAATTTATCCAGGGCATAATGTTCTATGATATAGGCGGAAGTTGGGAAAATTATGATGGTATAAATTTAATTTTGGGAAGTGAGAGGGAAAACATTCGTTCTAGTATAGGCTTTGAAATAAAGATTATGACTCCTCTGTTTCCTTTAAAGTTTGGGTGTGGATACGGGTTAAATCATAAAGAAGGGGAAAAGTCGCATCAATTTTATTTTTCTTTAGGAGGTAATTGATGTTCGTTGTTGTTTTTATTTTTACGGTTTAATGAAACAGTTATAGGAAATAAATATATTCAGGGTGTGATATTGTGTACGGATGTGTAAATTGTGTAAATGTAGTTATAGTTTTAAACTAACAAAACGTTTCTGCTGGAAAAATATACAGCTGACAAATTTATAAAAATGGCAGAGGATGGGCAAATGGAGATTATGGCATCGGAACTTGAGGTGTTTGTTTCGGGAGAGCTTATTGGCGACAAAAATATTGCTTTGACAAGTGTCAGCGGACTTTCAGCCGTGAAAAATATGGGGAGGAGGGGATGAATGATAATATTAAAAATGCAAAATCAGCAGGAACCGAAAGACTATTAAGTACTGAGGAAATTTTAAAGTGTATACCTCACAGATATCCATTTCTGATGATTGATAAGGTTAAAATAGATACGGCGGATCTTTCAAAAGTCGTAGGATATAAGTGTGTAAGCGGAAATGAGAATTTCTTTCAGGGGCATTTTCCGGAAATGCCGATAATGCCCGGTGTTTTAATTGTTGAAGCAATGGCGCAGACGTCATGTGTTATGTTTCTTTCAAGACCCGAAATGAAAGGACGTCTTGCGTATTTTATGTCTATAGACAAAGCAAAATTTCGCAGACCGGTAAAACCTGGAGATCTTCTTGAACTGTGTGTAGAGGTAGTAAAAGACAGCGGAAGACGCGGCAAAATGAAAGGCAGAGCTTATGTCGACGAAAAATTGGCAGCAGAAGCTGAATTTTCATTTATTATTGTTGACAGAGACTAAAAGACAGAGTGGGATAATTGTATATATGCTTTTTTCTCTGCTGGCAGAGAAAAATAGGAAAGCGGAGAATATATTTGGCTGCGGTTATTGCTGTGAAAGTGCAAAATTATATGCCGAAAGTTGAGAAACTATTTGCTTTCATAAAAATGCTTGGAACGCCTGGCATAAGCAGAAAAGAGTAGCCGAAATTATTTTAGAAAACCGTCAGTAAACGAAGGGACGGTTTCGTAAAAAACAACAATGGTGTTGTTGGAATAACTGCATCGTCTTTTAAGCAAGTCCACTTCAAATGAACAGCAGCATTGAAAAACTGTGCCGTTTTTTAAGTTTTAGGCAAGTATACAGATTCTGACAAAAATAAAATAGTTTTTATATTGCTTTTTTTATTTTGTTCGATTTAATGCAGGATGTGCAGACATACTTACGGGTTTTTATACCGTTGAGCAGAATATTCAAACTCTGGAGATTAGGTCTGAAAAGTCTTTTTGAAGCTTTATTTGAATGACTTACTGTATTTCCCGATCTCGAACCTTTGCCGCAAACTGTGCATTTGTAAGACATTTTTTACGACCTCCGATAACTTGATATTTTGGAATTATACATTATCGGTTGTTTATAGTCAAGTAGGTTTTGTTGAGGCTGTCGCTGGAGCAGGCAGAGCGACGGCTGATTTTATATAATATTGTTTATCTCTATGTTGAATTTAGACAGTAAAATACAATATTTAAAGGGAATCGGACCCAGCCGCTCGCAAATGTTTGCGAAACTCGGTATAATAACTGTCGGCGATATGCTGACTTTTTTCCCTGTTTGTTATCAGGACAGAACAAATGTCGTCTCAATAAAAAACGCCTATAAACAGACGCAAAGCTGTATATTCGGTAAAATAGGAAAAGCCTATGATAAACAGCTTTCAAGAGGGTTATGTCTTTTGCATATAGAAATATTTGACGGTATTTCTGGAGGCTACGTCCGTTTTTTTAGAAAGAAAAACCCGTATAGCAGCGTGGACATTTTTGCTTCCCTAAAAAAGGCTTTTAAACCCGGGACTTTTGCTTATGTTTACGGCAGTACAAAAGCGGAAAACTGCAGCAGATTTATAGATGTAGATGACTATGAAACTGTCAAAAATGAGAAAGACAAACCTTTATTGTTTAACAGAATCATACCTGTATATTCTTCGATAGAAGGATTGAATCAGAAATTTATAAGAGAAGCGGTTAAAAGTGTTTTGAACTCGGTTTGCGGATTATATCCCGATGTCTCGGATTTAATACCGGATTTTGACGGTATCCCTAGATTGAAATCTTCGCTTGCGATTCAAAAGATTCATTATCCCGACACTTTGGAAGAAGCCGAAAATGCGAGGAGAGCTTTTGCTTTACAGGAATTTTTTATTTTGGAATCTGCTCTTTCGCTGTCGCGTAGCAATATCAGAAAAAACCGTAAATCGCAAAGGTACGAAATACAAAAAACGCTGCTTACGGCTTTTAAAAACAATTTAGAATTTGAATTTACGAAAGACCAGAAAAAAGCAATAAATGATATTTTTTCTGATATGCAAAGCCCATATCCCATGAACAGGATGCTTATGGGAGATGTGGGATGCGGAAAAACTGTCGTAGCGCTAAGTGCTGTTTTGCTCGCAGTTGGAAGCGGCTATCAGACGATGATTGTTGCTCCGACTGAAATTTTAGCCGAACAGCATTATCTTACGGTGTCAAATATGCTAGCAGGCCTCGGTGTTAAAGCTGTTTTGGCAACTTCTTCCGCATTAAAGAAAAACAGCGAAATGAAAAAAATGTTGGTGGAATTTGAAAACGGAGATATAAAGATTGCAGTTGGCACGCATTCGTTAATAGGAGACAAAATAAAATTTAAAGATTTGTCGTTGATAATAATTGATGAGCAGCAAAAATTCGGAGTTATGCAGAAATCTTCAGCGGCTAATAAGGCGTGTTCGCCTGACATTTTAATGATGACGGCAACGCCTATTCCGAGGTCTCTTGCACTGACTGTGTATGGCGAAATGGATATAACTTCAATTAAGCAGCTGCCCCCCGGAAGAACTCCCGTAAAAACTTATTTTTTAGACGAACAGTCCGCTTATACAAATACAATTTGGGAGCTCAAAAATAGAAATCAGGCGTATATTGTATATCCTATTATAGATGAATCGGACAAACTTTCCTTAAAGTCCGCGGTGCAGGAATCGGAAAAACTGTCGCGGACGTGGTTTAGAGATTTTAAAGTCGGGTTGTTGCACGGGAGAATGAACCCATCGGAAAAAAATAAAATAATGCGAGAGTTTAAAAACAAAGAGTTTGACGTTCTGATATCTACGACTATTGTCGGAGTGGGGATAGATATTCCTGATGCTACGGTTATGATAATACAGCATGCCGAAAGGTTTGGACTGTCGGATCTCCATCAGCTCAGGGGGAGAATAGGAAGAGGATCTAAACAATCTTATGCATATCTCATAGGAGATTTAAAAAATGAAACTGCTCGTAAAAGATTTTCGGTTATGACTTCCACAAACGATGGTTTTAAAATTGCCGGAGAAGATCTTAAGATGAGAGGTCCCGGAGAATTGATGGGAACATTACAGCACGGGTTTCCTAAGTTTAAGGCGGGCGATTTGATAAAAGACGTGGATATTATTGAATTTACAAAAAGCCTTGCCGATAAAATAGCCGAAGATGACCCCTGTCTTTCTAAAAGTGAAAATGCAGTGTTAAAAAGACTGATGTGCAGGCATTTTTCGGATAAGATAAAACTTATAAATATAGGTTAGAATAATCTGCTTATCTGCCGCTTACAAGCGTTTGCAAAACTTGATAGATAAAAAAGTCTTTGTTTTATTGCCGTTTAGCTAGTATTGACAAGAGGCAATCAACAATTTATAATCTAAAGAATTAGTATGAATAAATTAATTCTAAGTTTGTCTGATTTTTTGAAAACAGATACCGTTGAAATAAAAACATATGACTATAAAGGCGACATAGGATGTAAATCTGGTATTTCTGTATCGTTTAAGGCTGTTAAAATATCTGATGATAAAATATATATAAGTGGGCAAATAAAGGGTTCGCTCTGTCTTGAATGCTCTTATTGTCTTTCTGTTTACAGACATCCTGTGGAAATCGCTATAGATGTTTGTATGGATATTCTAAACGGACAGATTGATATTGGAGATGAATTACGCCAGTTGCTGTTGCTTGAAATGCCAATAAAGCCGTTGTGCAGCAAGGACTGTGGTATATTTAAAATTTGCGGTGAAGATAATAAAAAGGACGATTTCTGTTATTGTGATGACGACGCTAATGCCGGACTTATAAGAGAAAGATTGAAAGAATTGCTAAATAAAGATGTCAGGAGGAAGTGAAAATGCCAAATCCGAAAAGAAAACATACCCCTCATCGCAGGGATTGTAGGAGGTCGGCAAACTCAAAGCTTGACACACCGAATACAGGCAAATGTTCAAATTGTGATGCGGCAAAGCTGCCGCATAGAGTGTGTCCGGAATGCGGATTTTATAATGGTGGGCTTATTGTGCTGCCTAAAAAGGCAAAAAGATCTGCCAAAGGTACAGCAGAGGTAGATAGATAATGATAATTGCTCTTGATGCAATGGGTGGGGATTTTGCGCCTGCTTCGACAGTTGAAGGCGCAATTTTTGCAGCTAAAGAATCCAAGCATAAAATTTTGCTTGTAGGAATAGAAAAAATTTTAGCGGGAGAACTCTTAAAATATAGAGGACGCTACGATGTTGAGTCACTTAATATAGAGATAGTAAATGCAACTGAATTTATTACTATGGATGAGCATCCCGCCAAAGCTGTCCGTCAGAAAAAGGATTCTTCTTTATCCGTATGTGCAAGACTTGTGGCAGATGGTAAAGCTGATGCTTTTGTTTCTGTAGGCAATTCCGGAGCTGCAATGTCTGCGGCACTTTTCTATTTAAAAAGAATAGAGGGCGTTTTAAGACCGGCGCTTTCGACGGTTTTTCCGAACATTGATGGACATTGCATAATTGCCGATGTTGGTGCAAATGTAGATTGTGCGCCTGAATATCTTCTTCAGTTTGGAATAATGGCGAGTCTGTTTTGTGAAAAAGTTGCCGGTGTAGAGAATCCCAGAGTTGGTTTGGTTTCAATCGGCGAAGAGTCTACAAAAGGTAATGAACTTACTCTGGCAGCTTTTGAGCTTCTCGAAAAGGCGGATATAAATTTTATAGGTAATGTCGAGGGGAGAGATATTCCTGGAGGCAAAGTCGATGTGGCTATATGCGATGGATTTATAGGAAACGTAATATTAAAGTTAGGCGAGGGTCTTACCGAAATGATGCTTAAGCTTGTCAGAAAAGAATTAAAGCAGCATCCGATAACGTGGGCGTCTCTTCCTTTTTTATGGCTTGCGATAAGGGATTTAAGAAAAAGGGTTGACTATAGCGAGTTCGGCGGCGCTCCGCTTTTAGGCGTTGAGGGCGTATGTATAATAGGTCATGGAAGTTCAAATGGGAAAGCGGTGAAGAATGCAATTTTTGCCGGGGCAGAAACCGTAAAACACAATATTGCGGCTGGAATTAGGGAAGCGATATTAAAGTACAATAATAAGGTCGTATAAATGAATAAAAAAATCGGTACAGAGATTTTGGGTACGGGATCATATTTTCCCAAAAAAATTCTTACGAATGCAGATTTGGAAGAAATGGTTGACACTTCCGATGAGTGGATACGCACAAGAACCGGAATTAAAGAAAGAAGGGTATCGGAAAAAAATGAGCCGACTTCGGAGCTTGCTTATAAGGCCTCAATTGAAGCACTAAAAGATGCAGGTATTTTGCCTGAACAGATAGATTTGATAATTATTGCAACGATGACTCCTGATATGTTAGTTCCATCAACTGCATGCTTTCTGCACAAGAAAATGGGACTTACCAATTCGGTTCCGTCGTTTGATTTGTCTGCCGCATGCAGCGGTTTTATCTATGGAATCTCAGCGGCGAAAGCTTTTATTGAGTCGGGGTTATATAAGAAGATTTTATTGGTCGGTGCCGAAGAACTTACAAAATTTACGGATTGGACCGACAGAAATACCTGTATTTTGTTCGGCGACGGAGCGGGAGCAATGGTTTTATCGGCTTCAGAGGAAAGTGATAATGTTTTATCTGTGTTTCTCGGAGCGGACGGTTCGTATTCGGATTTGCTTTTTTTACCTGCGTGCGGAACGGCTTGTTGTGAGACGGCAGACAGCGCAAATGGACATACAATAAAGATGCAAGGTAGAGAAGTTTTTAAATCCGCTGTGCCGAAAATGGCGCTTGCTGCCGAAAAAGCGCTTAGTTTTTCAGGAAAAGAACTTAAAGATATAAAACTTTTTATTCCCCATCAGGCAAATATGAGAATAATTGAAGCGGTTGCCAAAAAAATGGGTGTTTCTATGGACAGAGTTTTTGTAAATGTTCATAAGACGGGAAATATTTCAGCTGCGACAACAATTACGGCGCTGGACGAAGCCATAAAAACCGGCAGACTGCAAAAAGGCGATCTTGTGGAATTGATGGCTTTTGGCAGCGGGTTTACATGGGGCGCTGCAGTAATAAGAATATAGAAAAAATAAAGTTTGTTTGAGTTCTTTTAACAAATGTCGGCGTACAGAGTTGAAGTTCCGCTCTCAGTTATGTGGACTGTTTTTTTAGAGGTATAGACTATGTCAAAAATAGCATTGATGTTTCCCGGTCAGGGAGCGCAGACGGTTGGGTTGGGAAAAGATCTTTATGATAAATATCTTAAAGCCAAAGAAGTAATTGATTTGGCAGGAGACGAGCTTAAGAATATTATTTTCAATGGGACTGAAGAAATTTTAAAACTTACCGAATACGCCCAGCCCGCAATATTTACGGTTAGCATGGCAGCTTTTGAAGTTTTCAAAGAATCTTATGGTCTTTCAGACGACGAGTTTGTCTCTGCGGGACACTCTTTAGGCGAATATTCTGCCTTGTGTGCAGCCGGTTTTTTCAGCTTTAAAAACGGTTTAGCTATGGTCACGGCGAGAGGAAAGTTCATTCAAAAAGTGTCTGCAAAGACGCCCGGAACAATGGCTGCAATTATAGGCATGAAAAAATCTGATGTTAAGGATTTATGCAGGCGAGCTTCGGACGTAGGTATCTGCGAAGCGGTTAATTTTAATTCGCCCGGACAAATCGTCATAGCTGGAACTGTGTCGGCGGTAAACAAGGCGATTGAATTTGCAGCCGCTGCGGGAGCAGCAAAAACCGTTATTTTAAATGTTTCGGGACCGTTTCATTCTTCTATTATGTCGCCGGCTTCGGATGACATGTCAAAAGAGCTTGAGAAATATAGTTTTAATACGCCGTCTTTCGGCGTTTATACGAACTGCGATGCCTCATTGACGACAGATGCCTCAGTTATTAAGGAAAAACTTGTAAAACAGATCAAAAGTCCCGTAAAGTGGGATGAAATTGTTCATAATATTATTAAATCAGGATGCGATAAATTTGTGGAAATTGGTCCTGGAAAGGTTTTATCCGGACTTTTAAGAAAAATAGACAGATCAAAAAAAGCGTTAAATGTAGAAGATTCTGCAAGCTTACAAAAAACATTGGAGGAGCTAAGTAAATGAAACTTCAAGGTAAAACGACAGTTATTACGGGTTCGGCACAGGGAATAGGAAGGGCGATAGCAGAGGTTTTTGCGTCGGAAGGATCGCGGCTTGTAATTTCCGATATCAATATAGAATTAGCGCAAAAAACAGCAGATGAAATAAAAACAAAATACGGTTTTGATACAATGGCGGTTGCCGGAAACGTTTCGAAATTGGAAGACTGCGAGACTTTAGTCAAAACTTCTACTGACAAATTTTCAAAAATAGATATACTGATTAACAATGCCGGGATAACTAAAGATAATTTGGTTTTGAGAATGAGCGAAACGGAATGGGATTCAGTTATAGCAGTTAATTTAAAAGGCGTATTTAATTGTATAAAAGCCGTAAGCAAAACAATGCTTAAGCAGAGACAAGGCAGAATAATAAATATATCTTCTGTTGTAGGTCAGATGGGAAATGCTGGTCAGATAAATTACTCCGCATCAAAGGGCGGCGTGATTGCAATAACAAAAACCTGTGCGAGAGAGTTTGCTTCGAAAAATATTTTGGTAAATGCTATTGCTCCCGGATTTATTCGCACCGCAATGACAGATAAATTGACAGAAGGGCAAAGGCAGATGCTGGTTTCAATAATACCTCTTGCAAGATTTGGAGAAGCTTCTGATGTAGCAAAAGCAGCATTATTTTTGGCAAGTGATGATTCATCTTATATAACAGGGCATGTTTTATCCGTTAATGGTGGAATGTATATGTAACGGCTGTTTGGAGAGTACAGCCGGCGATGGAAACAGCATCGACTGGCATACGTAATTATAAAGAAAGAATAGTGTTGTCCAAAGCAATTTCGGCATAAATTAGAAAAATAGAAGATCATCAAAGGGGGATGTACAAAATGGCAGATTTTGAAGCTAGAATAAAGGAAATTATTGTTGAGCAGTTAGGTGTAGATCCGGCTGAAGTGGTAACCGATGCATCTTTTGTTAACGACTTAGGTGCGGATTCTTTGGATACTGTAGAACTCGTTATGGCTTTTGAAGAAGAGTTTGGCCTTGAAATTCCGGATGAGGAAGCGGAAAAAATTCAGACGGTTGAAAATGCGATAGATTATGTTAAAACTCACGTTAAAAAATAAGGCATTAAAATGAACAAAAGAATAGTTATAACCGGTATAGGAGTTGTTACTCCTATAGGTATCGGTAATGCTGAATTTACAAGAGCTTTGAGAGAGGGCAGATCTGGAGTCTCTGCCATTGAATCATTTGATACAACCGCATATAGCACGAAATTTGCAGCTAGTGTTAAAAACTTTGATCCTGAAAAATTTATTGACAAAAAGAAAATAAAAAGAATGGCAAAGTTTACGCAGCTTGGATTTGCGGCGGCAAAAATGGCTGTTAAGGATTCAGGACTTGATCTTTCTAAGGAAGCTTTGTCAAGAATCGGTGTTATAACGGGAACCGGAATCGGCGGGTTGGATATAATTGAAAGAGAAGAACAGGTTCTTTTGTCAAAAGGCCCTAGAAGAGTAAGTCCTTTCCTTATTCCTATGATAATTGCTAATATGCTTCCGGGTGAAATAGCTATTAATTATGGTTTTATGGGACCGAATTACGCGATTACAAGCGCGTGTGCATCTTCTAACAACGCTATGGGTGATGCTTTAAGATTACTTCGCAGCGGTGATGCGGACGTAATAATTTCGGGTGGGTCGGAAGGAACGATCGTTCCTTTGGGGCTTGCTGGTTTCTGCTCGATTAAAGCTCTTTCGCAGAGAAATGACGAGCCGCAGAAAGCATCGAGGCCTTTTGACAAAACCCGTGACGGTTTTGTTATTGGCGAAGGTGCTGGCATAGTCGTATTCGAGACTCTGGAACATGCGCTAAATAGAGGTGCGAGAATATATGCCGAATTTGCGGGATACGGGGCGTCTGACGATGCTTATCATATTACTGCTCCTGAACCTGAGGGCAAAGCCGCTGTTTTGGCTATGGAAAAAGCAATAATCGACGCTGGCATTTCTAAAGAAGAAGTTGACTATATCAATGCGCACGGTACGTCAACTATATTAAATGATAGAACAGAGACTTTTGCAATAAAAAAAGTTTTTGGCAAGAGAGCATATAAGATACCGATTTCATCTACAAAATCAATGATGGGACATCTTTTGGGCGGAGCAGCTGCTGTAGAACTTGCGGCTACGGTTTTTGCAATGCAGGAAGGTTTTATACATCCTACGATAAACTATGAGATGCCCGATCCGGAATGTGATTTGGATTATGTTCCGAATACGGCACGTATCCAGCAGATCAATTGCGCTCTTTCAAATTCTCTGGGTTTTGGCGGACATAATGCGACCGTTGTAATAAAGAAATATGTTGAATAAGAATCGGGAAAAGCTTCAAAAGGTTATTGAATACGAGTTTGGCGATCCTGAAATTTTAACAACGGCATTAACACATAAATCCTATGTGGCGGAGACCATCGTCATGGAAAATTGCAATGAACGTATGGAGTTTTTGGGAGATAGTATTCTTTCGGCTATTGTCGCAGAGACTCTCTATTTGAGATATCCGCATGAAAGTGAAGGAAAATTGTCGCTGTTTAAAGCCCAAATTGTTTCAGCTCATAACTTGAGCGGCTGGGCTAGGGAGGTGGATTTGGGCGGTTGTATATATTTGGGTAAAAGTGGATATACAGAAGAAGCAAGGCAGAGAGAAAATCTGTTGTGTGATACATTTGAAGCTATCATCGGAGCGATATATTTGGACGGTGGTTTTGAGAACGCAAAAAAGTTTATTTTAAAATTTTTAAACAATCGCGAAGAGATAGAGATTACAGACTATAAAAGCAGATTGCAGGAAATCCTGCAATCGATATATAAAGAGCTTCCAGAGTACAAAATAATAAAAGAATTAGGCCCCGATCATAATAAGAAATTTGAAGCTGCTGTATATATAAAAGGTAAGTTCTTAGGCAAAGGCACGGGAAATTCCAAAAAAGAAGCCCAGCAGTTCGCCGCCGAGCAGGCAATGAAAAACATAAAGACAGAGTAGTGAGATGTGAAAATTGGAATATGGAAACAAATGGTAGAAACTGACTATTAAATGAATAATAAATTCAATGTTGATAAGATGATTTGTGAAAATATGGAATAACTTAAATAATAAATTTGGGTGATAAGAGGAGTTTTAATATGGTAATGGATTATATGTTGTCTGAAGAAGAACAGATGATGATTGAAACCGCAAGAGCGATTGCAGTTGAAAAAATGAAACCAATAAGGGAACATTATGATGAGAAAGAAGAATTCCCCTGGGAAATCGTAAAAGAGTTCGCCCAATCAGATTTGTGCGGAGCATACATTCCGGAAGAGTACGGTGGCTTTGGCAAAGGCATTATGGGACTTGTGCTTGTTGTAGAAGAACTGTGCAAAGTTGACGGAGCAATCGCATTGTCACTTGCCGCGACAGCGCTGGGAACTCTTCCAATTCTTATATCCGGCAATGAAGAACAAAAGAAGAAATATTTGCCTGACATCGCGTCGGGCAAAAAACTTGCGGCTTTCGGTTTAACAGAAGCGGGAGCAGGTTCAGATGCAACCGGAATGGCCACGACTGCTGTTAAGGACGGCGATTATTACGTATTAAATGGAACAAAATGTTTTATAACTAACGGCGGAGATGCTGAAGTGTATACCATTTTTGCAAAGACAAATCCGGCCAGAGGAGCAAGAGGAATTTCGTGCTTTATCGTGGAAAAAGGAACGCCGGGTTTTGGGTTCGGCAAAAAAGAAAAAAAGATGGGTATTAGGGCGTCTTCAACAAGAGAACTTATATTTGACAACTGCAGAGTGCATAAAGATCAGCTGATTGGGAAAGAAGGGCACGGTTTGCTTACGGCGCAGGCGACGTTGGATAATTCCCGTCCGGGCGTAGCGGCACAGGCGCTTGGTATTGCCACGGGAGCTTTAGATGAAGCCGTCGAATACGCAAGAAAGAGAGTTCAGTTTGGACGGTCTATAGCTTCTTTTCAGGCAATACAGCATTTGCTTGCAGAAATGGCGACTGAAGTTGAAGCCGCGAGAGCATTGCTTTATGCTTCTGCGAGAATGATTGATTCTGGAACCGGAAAACAACGCATAAGCAAAGAATCGGCGATGGCTAAATTTTTCTGCTCGGAAATGGCGATGAGGGTTACTACAAATGCGGTGCAGATATTCGGCGGATACGGATATACGAGAGAATATCCTGTAGAGAAAATGATGAGAGACGCAAAAATCACCACGCTTTATGAAGGAACAAGCCAGATTCAGAAAAATGAAATTGCGCTTAATCTTATTAAGGAATCGGCGGCAAAATCTAAGTAGTTTTATTTTGTCTTTTAAGTTTTTGCGTTGCCAAACTACCACTTATTTGTATTTTATCAAATTTTGTTGATTTTGTTTAGTATAAAACTTAAAAGCACTTCGTAAAATCTCGACTAGTTATAAAAAAGTAAAAAGTGAAAAACTGCTGATTTTTACCGGTGATTTTGCTTTCCGAATTATGAAATCACAGGAGAAGAAAATGAATATAATTGTTTGCATTAAACAGGTGCCTAATACGGCAGACGTGCAGATCGACCCCGAAACGGGACGCCTCAAAAGGGAGGGCGTAGAATCAATAATTAATCCTTTTGACGAATATGCTATAGAAGAAAGCGTGAGAATTAAAGAGAAAACCGGCGGTAAAGTTATAGTTATCACAATGGGACCTCCGCAGGCCGAATCTGCTTTAAGAGAGGCTGTTTCAAAAGGTGCAGATGAAGCTGTTTTGATAAGCGACAGAGCTTTTGGCGGGGCGGATACTTTGGCGACATCCTATGCTTTGTCTTCGGCGATAAAATTTATCGGCGGCTACGATATTATTCTCTGCGGAGAACAGGCATCTGACGGCGATACCGCGCAGGTCGGACCCGAAATTGCGGAAACGCTAAATATACCGCACGTAGCGCACGTTAAAAAAATAGAATTAATTGATGACAAGTCAATAAAAGTTGAAAGAATGATGGAAGACGGATGTGACCTGATAGAAAGTCCGGTTCCGGCTCTTTTAACAGTTGTCAAAGAAATAAATACTCCAAGGATTGTGTCTCTTAAAGGTAAAATGGCTGCAAAAAAAGCGGTTATTAAGATTCTTAACGCTGCAGATGTGGGCGCTGACACTAAAAAAACGGGTCTTAACGGATCTCCCACGCAGGTTATGAAAATATTTACGCCGACTCAGAGAACTGGCGGTGGTAAAAAATTCAGCGGCGAAGCGAAAGAAGTTGCCGCCGCTTTTGTTAAAAGATTGTCCGAAATCAGGATTATATAGTAGAGTTGAAATAAAAAGTGAAAAGCAGAACTGATGACAAATATCTCTTTACCGCATATTTGTGCGTATCCGCGTGGGTCTGTCTTTTGTTGCCTGTTTTTTAGTGTCGGATGTCTAAGCTTTATGTAGGTTTGGGGTTTGGGATAAAGGCGTCGAAACTTTAACTTTTTAAGAAGTTATTGCTGAGAAGATACTGAACCTGTCTTTTATCGTTAGAGTTGTTACTTTATTTGGAGAGTTATTTTAATGGCAAACAGCATAAAAGTGTTTAGTGATAAATGTGTCGGGTGCAAAATGTGTGAAAATGCCTGTTCTTTCAGTGCAATTTCAATAGTTGAAAGATCAGAACATCCTAAAAAATTTAAACTTGCGGTTATTGATTTAAACAAATGTGCGTACTGCGGTTCTTGCGTCCAGACTTGTGAGTTTAATGCTATAGAACTTAAAAAAGATGTACCGCAGCCTGGAGTTTATAAAAATTTGTATAAGGGCGTATGGGTTTATGCCGAACAGAGGCATGGCGAAGTATCGGGCATTGTGTACGAGCTTTTAAATGAAGGAAAAAGACTTGCAGAAAAACTCGGGACGGTTTTGAGCGCGGTTTTAATAGGCGGTAATATTAAATCAAAAGCTCAGGAGTTGATTAACAGAGGTGCGGATAAAGTTTACGTTTGCGAAGATCTTATTTTTACCGAGTTTCAAGATGATCCTTACAGTGGTGCTTTAACGCAGCTTATAGAAAAAGAAAAGCCTGAAATCGTTCTGATGGGTGCTACAAATATAGGGCGTTCTTTTGCTCCGAGAGTTGCGGCTAGAATTCGTACGGGGCTTACGGCGGATTGTGTTTCCCTGGAAGTGGATCCTGAAACAAGAAATCTCCGGCAGACAAGACCCGCTTTCGGCGGAAATATTATGGCGACCATTTTAACGCCTGGGCATCGTCCACAGATGTCCACTGTAAGACATAAAGTTTTTAAGGAAGCAAAGATAGAAGAGGGAAGAAAAGGCGAAATCATTGAATATAAAATCGACGTGCAGACTTTGCTGAATAGAACGAAGTTCCTGGGTTTTATAAAAGATACGAGTGCCACTATCAATTTTGCCGCTGCAAATATTATTGTATCCGGCGGAAGAGGACTTGGCAATCGGGAAGGTTTTAAACTCATTAAAGAACTCGCGGAACTGCTCGGCGCGGCTGTAGGTGCTTCAAGAGCTGCGGTTGATTTGGATTGGATACCTTATTTGCATCAGATAGGGCAGACCGGAAAAACAGTCGCTCCGAAAGTTTATATTGCCTGCGGAATTTCAGGACAAATCCAGCACATGATAGGTATGGGTTCGTCCGATATTATTATTGCAATAAATAAAGATGCGGCGTGTCCTATGATGCAAATTGCGACTTATGCTTTGGAAGGCGATTTGCATGAAATTATTCCGTGCATAATAAAAGAGATAAAATCTTATAGATGCGGTTAGGGTCGTGTCTGTGATGAAAAAAAGAGTTCCAGTTTAATAGTTTACACAAGGCAACAAAATTGTATTTTATGCACTAGGAAGGGAGGCGTTAAATGACGGGAACAAAGGAAAAAAATGTTGAACCTTCGGAAAGAGATGTTAGCGCTGTATCTGCAATCGACAGTCCCGAAGCTCTGAAGACGCTTATTCAGCGCGTGAAAAAAGCGCAGGAAATCTATTCGAGTTTCAGTCAGGAACAAGTTGATGTAATCTTTAAGGTTGCGTCAATTGCGGCTAATCGCGCTAGGATTCCTCTTGCTAAAATAGCCGTTGAAGAAACAGGTATGGGAATCGTAGAAGATAAAGTTATTAAAAACCATTTTGCTTGCGAATATATTTATAACAAACATAAAGATGCTAAAACCTGCGGGATTATCAGCGAAGATAAACCGAATGGAATTAAAATTTTAGCCGAGCCTATCGGTGTTATCGCCGGTATTATTCCGACTACAAATCCTACCTCCACAGTAATTTTTAAATCTCTGATTTCTTTAAAGACAAGAAACGCTGTAATTTTTTCGCCTCATCCAAGGGCTAAAAGATCTACTATAGCAGCTGCAAAAATCATGCTTGATGCAGCAGTTAAAGCCGGTGCGCCGCCGGATATAATCGGGTGGATTGATGTTCCAACTCTGGAATTGACAAATTTGCTTATGACGCACAAAGATATAGCTACTATTCTTGCCACAGGCGGTCCAGGAATGGTAAAAGCTGCTTATTCTTCGGGAAAACCGGCTCTTGGCGTAGGTGCAGGTAATACTCCTGCGGTTATAGATGAGACAGCTGATATTAAAATGGCAGTTTCTTCAATTCTTATATCAAAAACTTTTGATAACGGTATGATTTGCTCGTCTGAGCAGTCAATTATAATAGTAAAAGATGTTTATGATGAAGTTATTAAGGAATTAAAGCTTCGTGGCGCGTATATTTTGAACAACCAGGAAAAAGAAAAAATAGCAAAAACGATAATTATCAAGGGCAAATTAAATCCTGCGATTGTCGGTCAGTCTGCCCGTAAAATTGCTGATATGTCGGGAGTTAAAGTTCCTTCAGATGTGAAAATTCTTGCTGGTGAAGTCTCTGAAATCAGTTTGGAAGAAGAATTTGCGCAAGAAAAATTATCACCGGTAATTGCAGTTTACAGGGCTGAAAACTTTGAAGATGCGGTTGAGAAAGCTTACCGTCTTGTAGAGTTGTGTGGAGCGGGACATACGTCTGTGCTTTATACTGACGAGAGAAAACAGAACAGAATTGGTGCGTTTGCGCGCAAGCTGCGTACCGGTCGTATTTTGATTAACACGCCGTCTTCACAGGGTGCAATTGGAGATTTATACAACTTTAAACTGGAACCGTCGTTGACGCTCGGCTGTGGTTCGTGGGGAGGAAATTCCGTGAGTGAAAACGTAGGCGTAAAACATTTATTAAACTATAAAACAGTTGCTGAGAGACGTGAAAATATGTTGTGGTTTAGAATACCTCCGAAAATTTATTTTAAAAGAGGTGTCACGAACCTTGCATTGCGTGAATTGCAGGGCAAAAAGCGCGCGTTTATAGTCACAGACAGATTCCTATTTAATTCCGGCGTGATTTATAACATTACAAAAGTATTGGAAGAAATTAATATTGGTTATCAGATATTCTTTGACGTTAAACCGGATCCTACTGTTTCCACAGTAAATGAAGCGCTGTCGCTGATTAGGACTTATGAACCTGACGTAATTATTGCTTTCGGCGGGGGGTCTCCTATTGATGCGGCGAAAATTATATGGTTGATATATGAGCATCCCGAAACTGATTTCAAAGATATTGCAATGCGGTTTATGGATATCAGAAAAAGAATCTGTAAAATTCCTGATTTGGGCAAGAAAGTACAGATGGTTGCAATTCCCACAACTTCTGGCACCGGGTCAGAGGTAACGCCGTTTGCTGTAATTACCGATGATGAAACTCATATCAAGTATCCTATTGCAGATTATGCACTGACTCCTAATGTGGCGATTATTGACCCTGACTTTGTCGATTCTATGCCGAAAAGTTTATGTGCGGCATCCGGTATTGATGCTTTAACTCATGCCATTGAAGCTTATGTGTCTGTGCTTGCTGCAAACTTTACAAATTCACCCGCGTTAGAAGCGGCAAAATTGATATTCAAGTATCTTCCGCGTTCTTATGCGGCAGGAAAGGATGACCCGGTTGCAAAAGAAAAAGTCCATTATGCATCGACTCTTGCAGGTATGGCTTTTGCAAATGCATTTCTAGGTTTGTGCCACTCGATGGCTCACAAGCTTGGAGCGGTATTCAGTCTGTCTCACGGAATTGCGAATGCTTTAATTATCAATCAGGTAATCCGATATAACGCGACAGAACATCCCGGAAAACAAGCCATATTCCCGCAGTATAAATTTCCTAATGCTAAGGCAAAATACGCCCAGATTGCGGATGAGTTAAATCTTGGCGGTGAGAATGACGACGAAAAAGTTGATTTATTGATTAACGCAATAACGCGGCTTAAAAAGGATATTCAAATTCCGCTTTCAATAAAAGATGCAGGTGTGTCAGAAAAAGATTTTTATGATAACTTGGATGAACTTGCGGAGCAGGCGTTTGACGATCAGTGTACCGGCGCAAATCCTGTTTATCCGTTGATAATTGATATTAAAAATATTTTCATTAAGGCTTACAAGGGCGAAATTTAAATAATTTTAGAGAGGGGGCGGCAACTTACAGAGCGTTAGCGTTATGATTTACTGCCTGCTTTCCCCTCTTTTGGCAAACTGAAGACAAATTGTCGCTGTAAACCTGAAACATAGAGTTCTCTTCTGTGTCCGTTGTAATTGTTAAGAGATCTAGCTTTTAAAAAGTCCGAAAAGAAAAAACAGTTATATCTTTTTTCTCTTTGTTTATCGTCATAACTGCTCTTCTATTATTCTTTTCTAAGCGTTAATGTTTTTTTCCCGTTCAAAAAGTCTAAAAACCTCTGGACACCCACTCAAGTTCTTATAACTTTTAATATAATCATCTCGTTATCTTTGAGTTTTAGAAAATCTGCGACTGCTCGCTTTAGGATAATGGCAAATATTATCTTCTGACATTATTTCTTTAATTATATTCCCGTTTTGCGTTTAGTAAAATAATAATTAGTTGCAACGCTGGTTTTTTGGAGTCATTATTATAATCATATTTGTTTCACGCAATTCACTCGTCGATAGAAAAGGTCTCCGCTCTGCCGTTTTCTTATGTTTGTTGCTGCTTTTTATATAGTTTGTGAAGAAAATTTATTCTTTGCCAATCTCGTTATAATACTTAGTAGGAATTACTTTTCAAAAACACTTCCCTAAAATTTAAGAAAGCCATAAATCATTTTTTATTTTAGTTTTCAAATTCGCAATGAACTTCCGACCACTTCTCGTTCCGCTGTCTCGTTACAATCGCCGTTAACATAAACACAACAACCCGACGCGTTTTTCACTCTCTTTTTACCTCTTAATTTCTATGCCCGAAAATTATCATTTCTGTCCCTAAGTTTTCAATCACTTTCCTCGTTTCCATATTCCTCTTCCTAATTAGATATATCTACCTATCAACCTCAACAAGAATAATCGTTCTTATACATAAACAATAATCATGCCGCCAAATTCATATTACTCGCTGGTTGTTCGTCGCCGAATCTGATAGTGGTTATTCTTTTTGGTGCAAGCATTAAAAAGAAATATTCCTAAAACCAAAATAATGGAAATTTTTTTTATTTTCAACTTCAGTCAGACCTTATGCACCCGCCCCTCATTCTGCCTTTTAAGTAGTTTTTAAACTTTCACTCTTGCTCATTTTTTTAACTTTAACATGCTCGGACTCTTGGAATAGAAAATATCTTAATAGTTCAGCTTTTTGCGACTTTAAAACGTCATACCGATACAGCCTAATGCCCGTCAAGTGAAAAGGAAAGAATAGTGATCGCTGGTTTTTTCCCTCTCCTGAGGGGAAGATTTTTTTTCTATCTTTGAAAATATTGGTATTTTTTTGCGACAATAGAAAATAAAAAATGGTAAAATAAATATATATGATTCTGTATACGGATAATTTTGGCAAAGTCTCAAACTATTGAAAAAACTGCAAAATGAATAACAATAATCAGGAAATATATTTAAAAAAAGAAGTTTTGGAAAGGATTATAAGAGCGTTCTTTTCTCATGATTTTAAAGAAAGCGCTCGACTTATACCGTTTGATATGCGCCCGAAAGGCGCTGAGGTTTTGTACAGGTGTTGTATATATAAAGAGCGCGCTATCCTTAAAGACCGCATTATAGCGGGCTTGGGTTTTGCAATAGAAAATGACTGCGAAATGGTCGACTTATCAAAATATGCGGAAAGATCTCTTGAGCGCGAGAAGCCTGAGGAGAATCCTCTCACGGTCGTTGAAGTTGCCTGCAAAGGCTGCGTTCCCAGCAGAATTTATGTGACGAACTTATGTCAGGGATGTGTGGCAAATCTTTGTCGGAAGGCGTGTAAGTTCGGTGCGATAGCCATAATCGGCGGAAAATCGGTAATTGACGGCAGTAAATGTAAAAACTGTAAAATGTGTATAGAGGCTTGTCCGTATGGTGCTATCGTGAAAATGGCTGTTCCCTGTGAGGATTCCTGCCCGGTTGGCGCAATTAAAAAGAATGTAAAAGGCACCGCTCAGATAGATTACAAAACCTGTATATACTGCGGTAAGTGCATTATAAGTTGTCCGTTTGGTGCTATTCACGAAAAAAGCCAGATAATTGACGTTTTAAAAAATATAGTTTCCTGCAAAAAAGTTATTGCCTTGATCGCCCCTTCAATTGTCGGGCAGTTTCCGGGAAACGTTTATCAGCTAAAATCCGCGATAATAAAAACAGGCTTTTCGGATGTGTATGAGGTTGCGCAGGGAGCGGACACAACCGCAATAAATGAAGCAAAAGAATTTAAAAAAAGAATGGAATCTGCCGGATCTATTATGACAACTTCCTGCTGTGCAAGTTATAATCAGTTTATAAAAAAACATCTGCCCGAAATAAGAACTTTTGTGTCTGATACTAAAACGCCTCTTTACTATATTGCCGGGAAAGTAAAGGCTGAACATGAGGATGCTCTAACTGTTTTTATATGCCCATGTATTGCAAAAAAAAATGAAGTGCAGGAAAACATCAATGTTGATTATGTAATAAATTACAGAGAACTTGAGGCGTTATTTAACGCAAAAGATATTAAAGTTCAGGATTGCAAAGAAGAAAAATTTGATATTGAAAGTTCAAGACAAGGACGCGGTTTTTGTATTACAGGCGGGGTTGTGGCTGCTGTGTCAAAAGTTCTTGAAACAAAAGATTTAGCAAAGCCTTACATAATCAACGGTTTGAACAAAGAAGCAATCAGACAGTTGAAAAGAATTGTTAAAGATCAAAAATGCGCAGAAGGAAACTTGATTGAGGTGATGAGCTGCGAAGGAGGTTGTATCGGCGGCAATGCAACAGTCTGCATTCCAAAAGTTTCCATAAAGGCGGTAAAAGCTTTGTCGGAACAAAGTAAAGATATAACTGAAAAATAAACATCCGTTTTGAAAGAGCGGATGTTTCGTTAACAAAACTTATGGTTGATTAATCTTGCAAAAATTGATCTGTTATAGGCAGTTATTCAGGGGGATAGATATTGAGAGTTTTAGTTACGGGTGCAAACGGTTTTGTCGGGAGCCATATTGCAGAAACATTGCTTGAAGCAGAACACGGAGTTATATGCGCTGTAAGAAAAACATCAAATTTGAGATGGGTAGAAAATTTACCTGTAAAATACAGATACTGTGATTTAAACGATAAAAAATTTTCTGAGACAGTCGTTAAAGACGTTGATGCTATTGTCCACTGTGCGGGCGTTGTGCGCGCTATGAGCAAGGGCGAATACTTTAAAGCAAACGCTGAAAATACTAAAAATCTGTGCGAGGCGGTTCTAAAAGTAAGTCCGGGATTAAAAAAATTCATATTTATTTCTTCGCAGGCAGCTATGGGCCCATCGGCAGCCGAAGGTGTTAAAAAAGTTACGGATAAAAATAGTCCCGTTTCGGATTACGGGTTAAGCAAGCTAGCGGCAGAATCAGAGGTTAAAAAAATTCTTTACGGAAAAGTTCTGTATACAATTTTAAGACCTGCCACTGTTTACGGTCCGAGAGACAAAGATATTTTTATATTTTTTAATTTAGTACATAAACATTTGAGACTTGTGGCAATGACAAAAAGATTTTTACAGCTTATCTATGTAAAAGATGTTGCAAATGCTGTAACGTCGTGTCTGGAAAATAAAAAAACCGATAATAATACTTATTACCTTGCAAATTCTGCTGTATATACGTGGTCTGAAATAGGCAGAATTATATCCTATTCTGCCGGCATAAAGACAGTTCCTGTGCCTGTTGCGGATTTTGTTTTTAAATTTGCGGCAATAGTGTCGGAATCTTTATCCTATATAACAAAGAAGCCTGCGGTGTTAAACAGGCAGAAAATTGTTGAAATGCTTCAGGAATATTGGACCGCAGACACCAAACCTGCCGAAAATGATTTAAATGTTGAGTTTACCTCGCTTGAAGTTGCTTCTGAAATAACATACAATTGGTATTTGAGTAATAAATTTTCTAAACTATTTTTATGAAAAGGAATGTCCATAAAGAATGCCGGTATTTTCGAGAAATAGTTTAGTTTTTAAGCCGCAAAAAATTTTAAAATTTAAGAAAGCTAGGTTTCTATCTGCATTTTCACGAAGTTGAATACGCACAAGTCGCAGGAATTTGCAATTGGCTGAAAAAAAGCTAATTGTTTGCTCCGATAGCTGTTCTGGATTTGTGAGAAGTATTAAAATTATTGAAATTCCTGTGCTTGCCACAAAAAAATGATACGTCCTTCACTGAGTTATTTATATATTAAAAAGTTTACAGTTTCAATCATTTCTCCTGCCTCCGATGATAAAGAATACTGGTGGGCAATGAAAGAGGCTTTTATCTTAAGCTTAGGTAGTACTGGTGTTTTTCACATATTGCTAGCGGAAAGATGTATAATATAGCCTATAAAAAGTTGTTTCCAAAAAAGTTCCAGCACCTGTGGAATCACGGGAAACTTCAGTTTTCAAGCGGTGCTTTTGTAGGATTTAAATTTTGTAATATTGGCTCAGAGAAAGAGACTATTAAGAATAATGAAGCGCTATGATTTCCCTATTGTGTTTGAGCATTATAAAATTCAAAGTATATATATCCGAAAACGGAAAATATTCTCTGCTATTTAGCAGGTGCGGACATTAGTGATATGGCAATCAGTGACAATTCAGACGCTGCTATACAGTCAAATCCGAAATCAGACACAACGTTTTAAGCCATCTCTCAATTCAAGGAAATAGTTTTTACAATTTAAGAGTTTCGGAAAACGATGCATTTAATGTATCCGATAACAATATTTTTGTAAATCTTTTAAACGTGCAACATGATTTCTCCCTGTCTGGCAAGTATACAAACAACTTAGAGAAAGTTGCAGGTTTTGAGAGGCCGAGAAAATGAGACATGAATTTGTTTGGTATGTAGAGTGTTTAGTACAATGATTTTTACTAGCGGTTTTTTGCTTTGCAATTGCGGAGCTCATAAGTAGCTTACGTTCATACATTAAGGATAAAAAAAGGAGAAAGAAAATGCTAAAAATAAAAGAGGGGACGGAAAGGGAGTTAATTAGATATTATAGGCACGAGATAGGAGTGATTAGCACGATAGTAGAGTAGGTTTATGTGCCAGCATGCTAAGAAAGTGCTTTTGCCAGACAAGACACATAAGAGGATACAGGAACAGGATAAAGGGCCAGAACTTAACCGACAGAACAGTTGTAACGTTATCAAGATCAAGACGACAGATACATCCGTGCATCTATGGGGTATATTGAAAGGCTGGCATCCTATCATCTATTCAGTAGTGGTTGTTCACAGATGTTTGTATCTGGGCTTGTTATATGGACAATTTTACTCATAAGTTTCAAAGATGTGTAAAAAAGTTGAAAAGCAATCCAGCGTAACATAATAATTTAATTATATTGGAAGTTATTCAGTTGTATTGAAGAAATAAAATGAAGATAATTAAAGCAGATACCAGTAAGCAATTCAAGCGGTTTGTACGGTTTCCTTGGAAAGTTTATTCAAAAAATAGTCTATGGGTGCCGCCTCTGATTTCAGATGCCGAAGAGATGCTTTCAGAAAATAAAAATCCTTTCTGGATGCACGCAAAAAAGCAGCTTTTTTTAGCTTGCGATGATAATGACAGTGTTATTGGCAGAATTGCGGCGATAATAGATTACAATTATATAACTTTCCAAGACGATAAATGCGGATTTTTTGGTTTTTTTGAATGTTATAACGACGTTGAAGCGGCTGGATCTCTTCTCTCATCGGCGAAAAACTGGCTTAAGGAGCAAAATATAGATAGGATGATAGGACCTATGAACCCGTCGACAAATAATGAGTGTGGATTTTTGTCGGAGGGATTTGATATGCCGCCGAGTTTTATGATGACTTATACTCCGCGGTATTATTTGCGTCTTGTCGAACAGTACGGTCTTAAAAAAGTAAAAGAACTTTATGCTTATAATATGGAAGTAAGCGAAGATTCAAGAATCGACAGGCTTAAAAGAGTTGTTGCTATAGCAAAGAAGAAACTTCCGTCGTTAGAAATAAGAACTATGCAGGAAAGCTCGTTTGAAGAAGATTTAAAAGCTGTGAAATCAATATATAACCGCGCATGGGAAAAAAACTGGGGTTTTGTGCCTTGGAGCGATGAAGAAATTACCGATATTGCCTCGAAGTTAAAAACACTTATAATTCCGCAGATGGTAATAATAGCGGAAGCGGCAGGTTCGCCTGTAGGAATACTTATATCTCTGCCGGATTACAATTATGTGTTGAAAAAGCTTAATGGCAGGCTTTTTCCATTCGGAATTTTTAAATTTTTATATTACAGAAAGAAAATAGACAATTTAAGACTGATTGTTATGGGCGTTATAAAAGAATATAGACATAAGGGTATTGAAGCTGTTATGTATGAAAAAGGTTTAAAAAATGCGCTTAAGCTCGGCTATAAGAATTGCGAGCTTTCTTGGGTGCTTGAAGACAATATAATGACGCGGCGCAGTGCGGAAATGATGAAAGGCAGGATATATAAGAAGTATGCGATATACGGTAATTAAAGTTTTTTCAAATCAGGATTTTTCATATCTAAGACAGTGCAATTTTAGAAACAAGAACAGATAAGCGTAAAGCATGTTAAAAAAAGAAAACTTTTTATGCAGAAGTTTCATAAAAGTATCTCTGGTTTCTGTTCTTGCTTGTTCGGTTTTTTGTAGAGATCATTATAACTGTCAGGAAAGATTGAAGCTGGTTTGCGAAAGGCTTTCTCTGAAAGGTATTGAATCCGGGAAGTAAAAATTTTGATTGACAACAGCGGTAAGAAGCTTGCGGGGAAATAATGTAATGCACTTAAAGAAAGTGGAAGTATGCGGTTTTAAATCATTTGCCGACAGGACGGTATTGGACTTTGAACCCGGCATTTCCGGCATTGTAGGTCCTAACGGCTGCGGAAAATCTAATATATCGGATTCTATACGCTGGTGTCTCGGAGAGCAGAAAGCAAAATCAATGAGAAGCTCAAATATGCAGGAAGTAATATTTGGCGGCACGCAGACAAGGGCTACTACCGGAATGGCCGAAGTTTCTCTTACTTTTGACAACTCGCAGAATGTTTTGCCTGTAGATTATTCAGAAGTTATCATAACAAGAAGATTGTTCAGAAGTGGTGAAAGCGAATATTTTATAAACAAGGCCCAGTGCAGGCTTAAAGATATAAGAGATATGTTTTTGGATACCGGCATAGGCCATGACGGTTATTCAATTATCGAGCAGGGAAAAGTTGACTTTTTGACTACTGCAAAACCTGAAGACAGAAGAGAGCTGTTTGAAGAAGCTGCCGGGATAGCAAAGTATAAAGTGAGAAGAGAAGAAACTTTAAGAAGACTTGAAAAAATCGACGCTGATATGTCTCGTCTCTCAGATGCTCTTGTTATTCATAAACAGCAGATAGCGGCTTTAAACTCTGCAGCAAAAAAGTCAAAACAATATAAAGAGTATAGGGAAAATCTTGCAAAATATGAAATTGTTTCTTTTGTGCGGCGCATAACCTACGGTATCGGCGAAATAGGAAGAATAAAAAAAGATTTGGACCCTAAAATGAAGGAATTTGAATCAGATAATGTCTTTATAGTGCGGCTTGATACGGAAATTCAAGACATGCGGCTTGCCTTAGATGGCAGAAATGAACAGTATGTGAATATAAACAGAGATTTAAGCGAAATAAAAACACAGATAGGTGTTGCTGACCAGATAATACAGCATGCTATGGGGCGTGAAATCGAGATAAAAGCTGAGCAGGAGAGACTTGATGGTGAACTTGTGACAAACCGCGATAAAGTTATTCAGATGGAAGAACAGCTTAAAGCTTTAAATGCCGACACCGGTTCTTTGTCTGCTGAAGCTGTCCGTCTTGAAAATGTTTTCAAAGAAAAAGAACTGCAGTACAATTCGATAAAAGCCGGACTTCTGGAATTTGAATCAAAAGGGAACGAAGTTCGTTCAAAGATTTCAAAGCTTAAGTCGGAAAAAGAGCAGCAGCTTAAATTGAAAACGGCGATTGTAGAAATAAAAACACGTCTTGATACAGATATCGTTTCTTTAGAGAGAATGGTAACAAGGCTTGAAAGTGATGTTAACCCCGCAAATCGGGAAATTGCAGAAATTAAAGCTGAACTTGCCGCCGCAGGCAAGTCGCGGCAGTTATTTGAATCCGAAAAAGAAAAAATAAATAAAATTGTTTTGGAAAATGAAGAGAAAATAAAGACTCTGGAAGACAGTTTATCGCAGTACAAGGAAACTCTTGCTTCAGGTGAAGCCCGTATAGCTACCTTAAAGGAGTTTGATCAGCGGGATCCTGTAAGATCGTCTATAAGGGCGGTATTGAGTTTGGGAAATGTTGCAAGAGGTCCCGTAAGCAGTTTAATTGATGCTGATGACGATAAAGTCGGACTTATAGCGTCGGCTTTAGGCGAAAAATTAAATTACCTTGTCTGTGAGACTTCAGAAAAAGCCGAACGGGCGGTTAAGTTTTTGGAAGACAACGTTTTGAGTAGGCTTTCTTTCATAGTTGCCGAAAAAATTTCCGATTCTTATAGGAAATCAAATATAGGACTTCCTCTGGGATATGCCGAACTTATAAAATATTTTAGATATAACCCGAACGATGAAAAAATAATCCGCTTTTTATGTTTCGATACTCTTGTCTTTGGGAATAAAATTTACGGGAATGCCATAGTTCAAGGCGGCGGAAAAATATCTTTTGAGAAACCGATGTTGATTGAAGAGCAGATAAAAAAACTTCAAAAAAAATCCGATGAAATCAGGCGGAGTATTTCTTCTATGCAGTATGAAGTAGAACAAATAAGAGAATATCAGATAAGTTCCCGTCTTGAAAAAGAGAGGTTAGGCTTTGACGCGATAAAAATAAAAACGCAGATTGAGGAAAAATATTCCCGAATTGAAGAGAAAAAAAACGGATTAAAAAGTATTGACGGGGAAATAAACAGGCACAGAGAAGAAATAGATTCTAAAAAGGCTGAACTTGCGTCTTTTGGCATAAAAATATCTGTTTTTGAAACAAAACTTGCGGATTATGAAAGTGAAGAGAATAATCTTTACGGAGAATTAAAAACTGTTGACAAAGCCGTATTTTCGGCGAGAAAAGAAGAAGAACTTATTGCTCCTTTTATGATGAGTGCTAGAAGCAGTTGGGATAAAAAAACTGCCGAATTGGAAAATATGCGGAAGAGACAGCAGTATATTCTTGATAATATTTCCAATATTAAGCAGCAGATGGTGTATGCTGAAAATAGAATCGGGGAAAATAGTGAGAAACTTTCAGGATTGCTTGCTTCGCAGGCAGAGGAGACAGCAAAAGTGCAGCAGTTATACGAGCAGCAAGTGCAGAAGGAAGCCGAAATAAAGATTTCTTTGACGGATAAGCAGACACTGCAGGATGCGCTGGACGCAAAAATGAAAGAATGGCGCGGTTTATGCGGTAAAGTTGACGGTTTAAACAACGAAATAAACAATATGCAGCTCGATATAAAGAATTTTGAATATCAGAAAAATGATTTGGAAAAGAGACTTGCCGATGCGTACGGTAAAAACTATGAAGATATTAAAAACGATTTTGAGGGTGTTGATGAAATGAACAGCGAGGAAATTGCAGAAACAAAGAGAAAAATGGAATCTTTGGGTGCCGTAAATCTTGCGGCGCAGGAAGAATACGACGCTTTAGAAAAAAGATATAATTTCCTTTTAATGCAGCAGCAGGATTTGCTGGAAGCTAAAGACGATTTATATAAAGTTATAAAGAAAATAAATAGGGCAACCGTAGAAAACTTTAAGATGACTTTTGATGTTGTAAGGGGAAATTTTAAAGAGATATATAGAAAACTTTTCGGCGGCGGCGAAGCGGATTTAATGCTTACTGATGAAAATGATCTGCTTGAAAGCGGCGTTGACATTTACGCTCAGCCTCCCGGAAAGAAATTGCAGAACATCTCGCTTTGCTCCGGCGGCGAGAAAGCTTTAACTGCCGTAGCTCTGCTTTTTGCTTTTTTTGTCGCTAAGCCTTCGCCTTTTTGTATTTTAGACGAAGTCGATGCTCCGTTAGACGATGCAAATGTAGGCAGATATAACGCTATGGTTAAAGAGTTTTCCGCAAAAACACAGTTTTTGATTGTAACTCATAACAGACGTACAATGGAGATGTCGGATATCCTTTACGGTGTGACAATGGAAGAGTACGGCATTTCAAAAATAATATCTCTAAAAATGAATAAACAAAATGATGCAGTTGCGCAGTGAACTTGTTATTTTTATGCTGTAAACTATAAACGCTTGTTATCCTGTTTTTTTATCGCTGTCTATCATTGTAAATTAGGGGCATTAAAGCTGTGAGTTTTTGAAAGCTCCAGTTTTTCCATATACTTCAGTGATTTGCAGGTTGCTTTGTTCTTTTCAGCATGACAGAAAAAAGAATATGATGATTATTATATATCAGGAATTTTATGCCAGTGACAAAGATAAGTCTTATAAAATGTGGCGATTACGGTAAAGTGTATAATGCCGTCAGAGAAGCGGTCAGGCTGCTGGACTGCATGTCTGCTTTTATAAATCAGTCAGAGAAAATTCTTGTCAAACCCAATCTTTTAAGTCCAAAAGATCCTTCCAAAGCAGTAACAACACACCCTGAAATCGTAAGAGCTGTTATAAAACTTGTAAAAGAAGCAGGAGCTATACCTGTAGTTGGCGACAGTCCGGGCGGTGCCATAAGAAACATAAAAAACTTATGGGAAACGACACAGATGGAAAGAATTTGCAGGGAGGAAAATGTTGAACTCATAAATTTTGAAGCTTCCGGTTCAAAAGAATTTGACATTAACGATAAAAATATAAAAAAAGTTAATTTTTCAAATGCCGTTCTGGACTGCGACGGAATAATTAATCTGCCGAAGTTAAAAACGCACGCGTTGATGAGTTTTTCTGCTGGTGTAAAAAATCTTTACGGATTAGTTCCGGGACTTATGAAAGTGGAATATCATAAATATGCGTCTAAAAACAAAGATTTTGCGGATCTGCTTACGAATATTTATTTGTTTTTCAAAGATAAAATAAGGTTTACTCTTATCGACGGCATTCTTTCTATGGAAGGAAACGGTCCGAGCGCCGGCGAAGTTAGAAAAACAGATTTAATTGCCGCTTCCCGCGATACTGCCGTTCTTGACGCGTATCTGTTAAACGAGTTGGGTTACGACATATCAAACAGCGACATATTAAAAAATTTAAAAATAACAAAAGATATTCTCAAAACAGTTGAAGTTTCAGGCGAAAGACCTGAAAGGTTTAATTTAAAAAAATTTAAATTCCCGTCCGTGAGAAAGCTGGATTTGTTTCCGAAATTCTTAATACGTATTTTTGGAAAATTTTTATGGGTAAGAGCTGACATAAGTGAAAAAATATGCGTAAAATGCATGCTTTGCGCCAGGTCATGTCCCGCTGGGGCGATACGGGCGGCAGATAATCAGCATCCGCATGTTGACGAAGAGAAATGTATAAGCTGCTTTTGCTGTCACGAGATGTGTCCGCATAAAGCTGTAAAATTTAAAAAAAGCATGCTTGCAAAGATTTTTATAAAAGAAAATTAAGAAAACGTTTGTATTAAAAGAACCGGACTACAGAATTATACAGAATGATGTGTGTTAAAAATACTGGATTTTTGCAAGTCCGTTTATTGCTGTATCATCTTATCTCCATAAGAAAAAGAGATGTGATTAAGAATATCGCTTTGTCTTTTCCTGAAAAGAGTAAAAAGGAAGTTGGTTTTATAGCTAAAAACACTTATAAGACGTTTATAAAGGTGTTTGTAGATATGTTTTTGCTGGATGCGGAGATAGAAAAATTATTGATATGATGAAGGTATAATAAAGAGAGCGCCTGACAAAGGCAGGGAATTGGTTTTTTAATGTCCGTGCATTTCGGGAACTCTAGGGATTATCGGCTCTCGTGTTTGCAAAAAAATATCCTGTTGCGCTTATTGTGGTGAGGTTGTCTAATGATTTTGTCGACACAATGATAAATGATCTTAGAATGAAAGAAGGATTTAATGTAATTAATTTTCAAATGGATGATAAAATACCTTTAGGGAATATTGTGAAAGCATTAAGGAAAAATCAAGTGCTTGCTATTGTCGGAGATCAGGATGCGGGAGAACATGGTGTTTTTCTGCCGTTTTTCAGACAGCTGACTTTAGCTCTACATTTTTCTTTGCCATATGTGCAGCAAGTCCTATCATTACTGCTTTTGGAGTTTGCCGGAAAGACGGAAGTATAAAAATGAAAATTGAAGAGCTTTTCATGACGGGTACCGGTGCCGAAGAAAAAGATACTGAGATAATCATCCCCATTATAATAAGAGACTTGAAGAAGTAATCTGTCAAAATCCCGAACAATACAATGATTTTGGTTTCATCGCAAGTGGAACACTCGTCAAAAAAACGGTTTGCATAATAAAAAGATTTGACAATGTATTCAATCGTTGATATAATAATATAAGATATAATTGTTAAAAAGATAAGAATAGGCGCGGGGTGGAGCAGTCTGGTAGCTCGTCAGGCTCATAACCTGAAGGTCGCAGGTTCAAATCCTGCCCCCGCAAGTATATAATCTGCACTTAGCAGATAGCGAAAACAATCTGTTTTTTCAACCACTTTTTTAACGATATATTTTTTGCTTCAGCTATAGTAACTTAGATTAAAAAAGTTTTCCGTATTGGCTTTTTCACTGGTTTTTATATTGATAATGGCAACGATGTTGCTAAGTAGTTGCGGTAAAAGAAAAAGTCTTTTAGAGCCTATTAAAGGAGATGTTAAATTGACGGAACCTGAATTAAGGATAGGAAAAGGCGAAAATGACTTACGAGGAGACAAAGCGTCTTCGGATTGATCCTGCTTTACTCTTTGTATTTAATTGATATATTTTAGATTATTAAGTCTCGATTGTTCTCCGCTGAAAAACGAACGGAGGGATGGCTATATTAACGTATAGATGGGAATTGATTATAATAAAAAATTAAAAATACAATGATGTATTGTTATGGTATTATAAGTAATGCAAAAGGATGCAGGCAATAATAATATGTAATGAAAATATTTTATAATTTCCTTCCTGTTATTAGTAAAAGTTTTTTTAAAAGGATAGAATATGAAAAAACATTTAGGATGTATGTTAGTGTTTGTATTAGTAGCTAGTGTTTGCAGGTTGCGATAAATTTCACGAAGCTATAAATAGGTTTTATACTGTACCTGTAGTAAAACAGGAAGTAAAGGAAGCAGAGCAGTAAACATCTAAAGGGTCAGGCTGGTTAAAAGTAAGAACGCCGAAAACTTCACCAAGTAGTATTCAGTTCTGATAGTAGGAGAACATATCCATAAAAAATCCTTTAAATGCAAAGAATATTTGTACTTAAAATATCTAAAAGTAATGACGTATGCCAAGACAGGCTCGACAAGGTTCAATAATCATTAGACAGCGTTGAAAAAACAGCGAGTAAAAGGATTTATGATAAATGAGAAAATATTTAATGGTTGCTGCAACGGTTGTGTTGACTTTGATAGTTGTGGTAGGGTTATCAGTTTGCGGCTTGTACTTACGAGCGAGGATAGACGCCAAAAAAGAGTTTGCTGTGTCAATGAATAGGGTAGTTCTTCACGCAGTAGATTATGCCTGTCTTATTAATGAAAAAGACCAATTGAACACCGCCAGAGACCACGCGGTAGCAATAGATAAGATTCGGCGAGAAGTTTACACTGATAAAAGGTTTTCAGTTGAACAGAGGCAGAAAATAGATGAGCTTATTTCTGATCTCAGAAAAAGACATAAAGGTATTGCATGGTTCTTCACAAGGTGGGATATAGATTAGATTGTAAATTAAATAAATGAAGGAGAAAGGAGGAAGTGGTGGGGCATTGGTGTATCGGGGCCGATATTTTTTATTGCTAGTATTGGGACTTTTTGAAAGAAGAAAGCGGAAGAGGGTGCGGAGGATTTAGAAATCAATGAAGTTGTGAAAGCCACAATGGATTGTTGAAAGAATGCTTTTTGAAAGAAAAATTAATAATTCTTCTCTTCGTTTTTAGAAAAATAAATCTAATTTACTTGTCTCTTAACACCTTGATATCTGTCAGAAATTGCTAGTTTTTTGACTAGATATCTCTAGAAATAATAAATTTTGTAATGATATAAAGTCTGTTTTTGGAATGTCTAGGGACAACAGCAGATTAACTCCGAAAGAAAAACAAGAGACAGTGGATAAATTCGCAAGTGATTACGGATTTCTTCTGTCTGAAAAGCACGCAAAATGAAGAAGAGGGTATTTGTATATTTAATGGCAAAAAGAAGTTTTGTTGTAAGTAAAGAGAAAGTTCTTTCGGTAGTAAAATCTATTATAAAGATGAGGAAGTAATGTATAAAGGTTGTCAAGCTATAGTGTCGTGAATTTTTCAAGGACACGCCTAGAAATTCTAAAAGGGTCAACATTGTCGTTGTAGTTGGTGTATAATCAATAGGAATGTGAGGGATGTTGAGACGCGATACTAGAGTTGGCGTTGTTATTAGTAGTTGCGATGTTTTTAATGTGGAGTACGGTGAACTATCTTATAAGTGGATTTGATGTTATGCATACTCAGGACTGATAGCTTTTGGCAGTTATAGTTATTAGATATTTAAATAAAAACCAGTCGACAAAATTAAACGTTTAATTTTGTCGGAATACTGCCTTGAAAAAGCAGAGCATTATACGTTTCCTTTGTATGACTGACACCAACTTTAATGCATAAAAGATATAAAACAAATTAAAAAAAGTATAATAAATGTGAGTGAAATATATGAAACTTCGCAGGCTAACCACATTGAAGGGCAGTATCTGAAAAAAGTAATACTTGCATATTTAATATTTGCTTTTGTGTTAATGTCGTTTGTTGCTTGCGGTATATTCCGTAAAACTGCAATTGGTGTTTTAGCTATAAGTACCGTTGTTTTATTTAAACGGGTAAATAAGCTTGAAAATATTGCAGCAATTTCAGAAGCAGCATCATATGTTGTCCCCTCTCCAATAGATCTAAATTAATGAAACATAAACGGGTAAGAAAATGCTTATACGCTCATATGAACTCGCAAAGAAAAGAAAACTATATAGAGTGAAAGCCATTATATGTTGTTGTATTTATGTCAATGGTGATTGCGATGAGACAGCGGAGCGGAAAGCGGTTAGAAGTTCGTTGCGGGTTTGAAATCCAAAGTGAGAAATAGTTTAGGTTTTTCTTGAAGTTTGGGAAAAGATTTTTAAAAGTAATTCTTAAAAATGTTGCTCTTTGCTTTTATATTTTTTTTGCTTTTTAAAAGCACTGATTGGAAGTAATAAAGCAGGTGGTATTTTGTACTATTGTCTCAAAATAACAGTCAGAATGATGAACCTTTAGTGAAAAAACATCGTTGGGGAACTGATCTGCCGGCGATTAGATAAAAATTGGATCAAACGTATTGATGTGGCTTGTGAGTTGTATATGGAAAATTGTGACGATGACGATTCAAAAAATTGCTGAGAAAGACATATTAATAGTTGTTTTAGCAAAATTCAAGGCAGTGAGAAAACTTTTCCAGAGAAGTAGGCATAATTAGAGAGAAGTAAAAAGAGATTGCGGACAGAGGGATTAACTTTGCCCGCAATTACAAGATATAAGTAATGATAATATAAATAAACAGAGAAACTTAAGCGGCTATGCTTATGAAAAGTATAGTGATTGTATTGTCAACGGCACCTATGATTATTATGTTTTATAAAGCATATGCAGCCGCCATGCAAAAAGCCTAATATCCTAAAGTTATCGTTTTTAAATATATAGATGAAACTCCTATGAAATAGAAACAGCAGAGACGTCGCATGACGGTTTTTAACTGATAATTTATTTAATTGAAGAGATAAGCAATGAAATTAAAAGAGCTTTTGTCTGATGAAAGTGCATTTATTATAGGCGATGAAAATACTGAAGTGTCGGGAGTGTCGTATGATTCGAGAAAAGTAGGAAAAGATTATGCTTTTTTTGCACTTTCCGGTTACAATACCGACGGCAGAAAGTATATTGCCGAAGCAATAGCAAACGGAGCTTCCGTGATTATTACTGATTCAAAATACGATACCAATGAGGCGGCCCAGGTTGTCGTTAAAGATATTTTTCACTTTATGTCGCTTTTTGGTGCTAGATTTTATAACTATCCCGATAGGGAATTGAATATTATGGGTATAACCGGCACAAATGGCAAAACGACGGTTACCTATATGATTGAAAGCATACTTGCAAATTCAGGCATTGAATGTGGGGTTGTAGGCACGGTTAATTATAGATATAAAAGTAAAGTTGTTGAGGCAGACAATACAACACCGCAATCTTTAGATATTTACAAAATTATGAGAGATATTTCAGACAGCGGTGTCAAATATCTTGTGATGGAAGTATCTTCGCACGCTTTAAGTTTGGGGAGGGTTTACGGGATAGAGTTTGACGTAGTTGTTTTTACAAATTTAACGCGGGAACATTTGGATTTCCATAAAAATATGGATGGATATTTTGAGGCTAAGTCCGTACTGTTCAAAGGACTTGGAGCGGGTAAAAAAAGTAATAAGAAGTGTGCTATAATTAACATCGATGATGAATACGGCGAAAAACTTTTAAAAGTGGGGATCAGCGCTGAAATAAAACTCTATTCCGCAATAAAAAAAAGAGCGGCGGACTTTAGAGCCGTCGATATTGAAATTGCAAATAACGGTGCCGTGTTTAACTTGATTTTTTGTAACGAAAGAGCCAGAATTAGAATAAGGCATATAGGGTTGCATAATGTGTACAATGCTTTAGCAGCTTTGGCTGCTGCTGTTTGCAGCGGAATCTCTTTTGAGAAAGCTGTCGAAGGATTAAATAATTCCAGACAGGTGCCTGGCAGACTTGAGAAAGTTAATACGATAGGACTGGGATTTGAGATAGTTGTTGATTATGCGCATACCGATGATGCCTTAGAAAATGTTTTAAGAGCTTTGAAAGAAATAAAATCAAAAAGAATTATAACCGTTTTTGGTTGTGGCGGCGACAGAGACAGAGCCAAAAGGCCCTTGATGGGAAAGATTGCTGTTGAGATGAGCGATTTTGTTTTTGTAACATCTGACAATTCGAGAAAAGAAGAACCGCATCAGATAATTTTAGATATAGAAGTCGGAATAAAGAGAGCCGGCAAAAAAAATTATAAAGTTGTAGTTGACAGAGAAACGGCGATAAAAGAAGCTGTTATGATGGCAGATAAAGGCGATATTGTTCTGCTTGCCGGAAAAGGACACGAGACTTATCAGATTGCGAGTTGTGGAAAAGTTCATTTCAGTGATGTTGAAGTTGCCGAAAAGTATATTGATTTAAAAGCAAAACAAAAAGTTGCGGTAAAACAAGTTGGACAGAGGGAGTTTATCTTTTAGTGGAACCGTTTTATATTAAAGATTTAATGTGTGCTGTCGGTGGAAAATTTATAAAAGGGAACCCCGGACTTCCCGCAAATGGTGTTTCGATAGATTCAAGAACAATAAAAAAAGGTGAAGTATATTTTGCCGTGCGGGGTGCTCGCTATGACGGACATGATTTTATAAAAGAAGCGATTGACAAAGGTGCGTCCGCCGTAGTATGTTCAAAAGATAAAATTGATTTCGTAAAATCTTTTCCGGATTTTGTTTCAATAGTTAAGACTAATGATACGCTTATTTCTCTTGGCGAATTTGCAAAATCGTATAGAACGAAATTTAAAAATATAAAAATAGCAGGTGTTACGGGGTCAAACGGCAAGACTACTACAAAAGAAATACTGGTTTCGATTTTTAATAGAAAAGGGCGGACGCTTTCAAATGAGGGCAATTTTAATAATAGAATAGGTCTTCCTCTTTCAATATTTAATTTAACTTCGGATATTGAGTATGCTGTTTTTGAAATGGGGACATCTTTGCGCGGTGAGATTAAAATATTGTCTGATATTTCAAAACCGGATGCCGGTATCGTTACGAATGTAGGATTTTCGCATTTAGAAACTTTTGTTTCTCCAGAAGGTGTATTTGAAGAAAAAAAAGTTTTATTTGACAATGTAAAAGAAACCGGATTTATCGTTATAAATAATGACGATGAGTTTTTAAGAACAGTGCCTCGATCTGTCAGCCGTAAAATTATTGCGTTTGCTTTGGATACAGCGGCGGATGTCTGTGCAAAAAATATAAAGTTATCTCCCGATAAAATAGATTTTGAAATTTTTTATAAGAAAACTTCGGTGAAAGTTGAAATGCCTGCAAAAGGCAGGTTTAATGTATCAAACGCTTTGGCTGCTGCCGCCTGTGCAATCGGATTTGGATTTTCGCTTGACGAAATAAAATGCGGCATAGAAAATTTTATGCTGCCAAAAATGAGGATGAAAACTCTCACAACTGGAACGAATGTCGTTTTAATAAATGACGCTTATAATGCAAACCCGTCTTCGATGAGAAAAGCAATACAGGCAGTACTTCAGTCTTATGACGGAAAAAAGATTAATCTTGTGCTGGGTGATATGCTTGAGCTCGGCAATAAATCAGCCGATTATCATTTTGAACTTGGGAAGTTTATCAAAGCCCAGAATATAAGTTCCGTTTATCTTTTGGGCGAAATGAGTTTTTATACAAAAGAAGCTTTAAATAGCAAAAATGTTTTTTATTCAAAGAATTCCGGTGCTCTTTTGGCTCAGCTTAGGCAGATTCATGCCGACGACGATTGTGTGTTTTTATTTAAGGCGTCAAGGAGTATGAAACTTGAAAAGATTTACGCAGAATTTTATAATGTTTTAGAGCAGAGAAATAAATAGTGCTATATCATATCTTTTATCGCTTAAGTAGTGTATTTACACCGTTTAATGTTTTTCAATATATAACTTTCCGCGCCGCCTGCGCCCTTTTAACAAGTCTTTTGATTTGTTTTGTTGCCGGACCTTGCATTATAAAGAAGTTGGAAAATTTTAAAATAAAACAAATAGTAAGAATAGACGGTCCTGCGACGCATTTAAGCAAAAACGGCACTCCGACTATGGGCGGCTTGCTTATACTGTTGTCGGTAGTTACATCGACGTTTTTATGGGCGAGGCTCGAAAATAGGTTTGTTCTCTGGCTTTTGGCAGGAACTTTGTGGCTTGGTTTTTTGGGATTTTGCGACGATTATTTAAAACTTAAGAAAAGAAACTCAAACGGCCTTTCGGTAAAGAGTAAGATTTTTGGTCAGACGGTTTTCTCCGCCGCTCTTGCCGCATATTTAAATTTTTTTCCGTCAAATCCGGAATTTGCAACGTTGGTAAATATTCCTTTTCTTAAGGATTTTTTTATAAATATTTCCTTTTTTTACGCGTTATTTGTGATTGTTGTAATTGTAGGCAGTTCAAATGCCGTAAATTTAACGGACGGTCTTGACGGTCTTGCTGTAGGCAATATAACTATTGTAGCTTTCAGTCTTGCTTTGTTTGCGTATTTTGCCGGACATTTCCAGATAGCAAATTATTTAAAGATTATTAATGTTCCCGGTGCTGGAGAAATATCAATTTTTCTGTTTGCAGTGGTGGGATCGTGTCTTGGTTTTTTGTGGTATAACTCGCACCCTGCGGAAATTTTTATGGGTGATACTGGCAGTTTGTTTCTGGGTGGAGTGTTGGGTATGTCGTCTCTGTTTATAAAGCAGGAACTTGTTTTGATTCTTTTAGGCGGTGTTTTTTTTATTGAAGCGCTTTCAGTTCTTGTACAGATATTTTACTACAAAAA